>Ga0209023_10003485_pt1 | contig 18762 bp, 17 predicted proteins | sample LakOneMetagenome_FD_187468 | JGI IMG/M metagenome (GOLD analysis project Ga0209023, IMG submission 187468) | Freshwater and sediment microbial communities from Lake Erie, Canada (SPAdes) (version 2) | ecosystem: Environmental > Aquatic > Freshwater > Lentic | place: Lake Erie, Canada...
CCCATCCAAGACGCCGACCGCGACCGCCTGACCCGGTTGGACGCGGCCTGGCGCACGGCGCTGGGCCAGGCCATGTCCGATGGCCATGAGCGCGACCTGCGCGAGCTGCGCAACCTCGCCGACCCCGACACCGCCCTGCGCGATCCCCTGCCGCCGGTGGGCAATTACCGCTGCCGCACCATCAAGCTGGGCTCACGCTCCAATGGGCCGGGCCTCAGCTACGTTCCGTACGGCTGGTTCAACTGCAAGGTCGAGCGCACCCCTCGCGGGGCGCTGAAGTTGTCCAAGACCACTGGCTCGCAGCGCCAGACCGGCCTGATGTTCCCCGATTCCGAGCGCCGCGGCGTTTTCCTCGGCGCCATGGCGCTGGGCGACGAGCCGCCGGCTCGCGCCTACGGGCTCAACCACGACCGCGACGTGGTCGGCGTCATCGAGCGCATCGGTCCGGCCCAATGGCGGCTGGCCCAGCCGTGGCCGCGGTACGAGAGCAATCTTGACCTGCTGGAGATCGTGCCGGCAGGCTGACCCTCCCTGCAGGAGTTCGCCATGTCGCAAACCCCCAGCGTTGGCGCCTTCGCCATTGTGCCCAGCAACGATCTCGCCGGCGCCATTCCGTTCTGGGAGCGGCTCGGGTTCGAGCGCACGGGCGGCGAGCCGACCTACGTTATCATGACCGGCTGGGGCTGTGAGGTGCACCTCACCCAGGCCGGCAAGGGGCCCTGGGCGGTTCCGGCGGACAACAACCCCTTCGGCGTTTTCATCCGCACCCCGGACGTGGAGGCGATCGCCGCGCGCGTGGATGATCTCATCATCCGGCCCGGCGGAGTGCTGCGGCATCGCGAGTGGGGGATCTATGAGGTTGGCATTGCCGGCCCGGATGGGCTGCTGGTTCGCATCGGATGGCCGTCGCGTTTGATGCAGGTCTAAACCCCTTGGGCCCTTGTGTGGCTGATCCGCCACACTACATCGAGTTGACCCCCGTCAAGCGCCGCTTCTTGCAAGGGCGCTAGGGACGGGCTTCCGCTTGCTCCAAGGGAAACCATGAACCTCGAGATCTACTCCGACCGCGCCAAGCAGGCGATCCAGTCGGCCCAGTCGCTGGCGCTCGCGCGCCGTCACCAGCAACTCACACCTGAGCACCTGCTCAAGGTGCTTCTGGAGGAGCGCGACGGGCTGTCGCGCACCCTGATCAAGCAGGCCGGCGGCGACCCGGACAAGGCCGTGCGCGACACCGACACCGCGCTGTCGAAGCTGCCCGCTGTCCAAGGCGGCACGGGCCAGCTCTACCTGAAGCCCGAAACGGCCAGCGTGTTCGCCGCCGCCGAAGCCGATTCCAAGAAGGCCGGCGACGCCTTCGTCACTACCGAGCGAATGCTGATCGCCGTGGCCGACGCCGGCGGATCGGCCGCCGAGATCCTCAAGAAGGCCGGCGTCACCGTCGCCGGACTGGAGGAGGCCGCCAAGACCGTGCGCAAGGGGCAGACCGCCGACTCCGCCTCGGCCGAGGACGCCTACGATGCGCTCAAGCGCTATGCCCGCGACCTCACTCAGGCCGCCCGCGACGGCAAGATCGACCCGGTCATCGGCCGTGACGAGGAAATCCGCCGCACCATCCAGGTGCTGGCGCGCCGCACCAAGAACAACCCGGTCCTCATCGGCGAACCCGGCGTCGGCAAGACCGCCATCGTCGAGGGCCTGGCGCGGCGCATCATCGAAGGCGACGTGCCCGAGAGCCTCAAGGACAAAAAGCTCATGGCGCTGGACATGGGCTCGCTCATCGCCGGGGCAAAGTACCGCGGCGAGTTCGAGGAACGGCTGAAGGCCGTGCTCAATGAGGTCACCGCGGCTGAGGGCGGGATCATTCTGTTCATCGACGAGATGCACACCCTGGTGGGCGCCGGGAAGGCGGACGGGGCGATGGACGCCTCCAACCTGCTGAAACCTGCCCTGGCGCGGGGCGAGCTGCACTGCGTGGGCGCCACGACGCTCGACGAGTACCGCAAGCACGTGGAGAAGGACGCGGCGCTCGCACGTCGCTTCCAGCCCGTGTTCGTGTCGGAGCCGACGGTGGAGGACACCGTCTCGATCCTGCGCGGCCTGAAGGAGAAGTACGAGCTGCACCACGGGGTGCGCATCTCCGACAGCGCCATCGTGGCCGCCGCCACCCTGTCGAACCGCTACATCACCGACCGCTTCCTGCCCGACAAGGCCATCGACCTGATCGACGAGGCCGCCAGCCGCGTGCGCATGGCCGTCGACTCCAAGCCCGAGGCGCTGGACGAGATCGACCGTCGCCTGGTGCAGCTGAAGATCGAGCGAGAGGCCCTGCGCAAGGAAACCGACCAGGGCTCCAAGACGCGGCTGGAAAAGATCGACGCCGAGATCGACGAACTGCAGGTCGAGTCCGACGAGATGGGCGCCCGCTGGCGCTCGGAGAAGGAGAAGGTCTCCTCCTCCGCCCAGCTGCGCGAAACCCTGGACCGGCTGCGCGTCGAACTGGCTGAGGCTCAGCGCCGCGGCGACTTCGCCCGCGCCGGCGAGATCCAGTACGGCCAGATTCCCGACCTGGAGCGCAAGCTCGCCGAGGCCGAGGCCGATGAGGGCAATCCGCTGACCCCCGAAGTGGTCGACGCCGAGCAGATCGCCGCCGTCGTCTCGCGTTGGACAGGGGTGCCGGTGGAGAAGATGCTCGAAGGCGAGCGCGACAAGCTGCTCAAGATGGAAGACGCCCTGCGCAACCGCGTGGTCGGCCAGGACGAGGCGCTCGCCGCCGTCTCCGACGCCGTCCGCCGCGCCCGCGCCGGGCTGAAGGATCCCCACCGGCCCATCGGTTCGTTCCTGTTCCTGGGCCCCACGGGCGTGGGCAAGACCGAGCTGACCAAGGCCCTGGCCGAATTCCTGTTCGATGACGAAGCGGCGATCACCCGCATCGACATGAGCGAGTACATGGAGAAGCACTCGGTCAGCCGCATGATCGGCGCGCCTCCCGGCTACGTCGGCTACGACGAGGGCGGGGCGCTGACCGAGGCGGTGCGTAGGCGACCCTACCAGGTGGTGCTGCTCGACGAGGTCGAGAAAGCCCACCCGGACGTGTTCAATGTGCTGCTGCAGGTGCTTGACGATGGGCGCCTGACCGACGGCCAGGGCCGCACGGTCGACTTCCGCAACGTGCTCATCATCATGACCTTGAACCTGGGCAGCGAGTACCTGGCCAACCTGACCGAGGACCAGGACGTCGAGCTGGTGCGCCCCAACGTCATGGACGCGGTGCGCGCACACTTCCGGCCCGAGTTCCTCAACCGGATCGACGAGATCATCCTGTTCCACCGCCTCAACCGGGCGAACATGGGCACGATCGTGAAGATCCAGCTGCAGCGGCTGGAGAAGCTGCTGGCCGACCGGCGCATCACCATCTCGCTCGATGCCTCCGCCGAGGCCTGGCTGGCGGACAAGGGCTATGACCCGGTCTACGGCGCCCGTCCCCTCAAGCGGGTGATCCAGAAGGACCTGATCGACCCCATCGCCAAGCGCCTGCTGGCCGGTGAATTCTCCGACGGCGACGTGATCGCGGTGAGCGGCGGCGAGGGCGCGCTGGAGATCGGCAAGGCGAAGGTGCACTGACCTTCGCCTTGCCGCGCCCCATGGCTAAGGTTGGCTAACCATCGGCTCGGTCCTTCGGCGGCGTTTTTACCGTACGCACTCCATCGCTTACGGCCAAGCTTGTCCGTACAAGGGAGGCCTCGGCATGGCTAACCGCCGTTTCCCATAACGCTTAGGATTTCGGTGAGACGCCGGGCGCAACCTGCTCTGACCTGAGTAAGTAACCCCGGAGGTCTCGCCATGGGGATCGCCATCGCCCTGGCCCTTTTCGGTGTCCTGCTGGGCGCCGCCGTCCGCAACCGCGCAGCCGCCATCGGCGGCGCCTTCATCGTCGGCGTGGCGGTCTGGTACCTGACCCCCAAGCTGCAGGTGATGATGGCCAATTCGGTCACCGGCCGGCACTGGTCCAACGCCCTCTCCGACTGGGGGGCGGGCACGGTGTCGTTGCAGATCTGCCTGGCAGTGACGGTGCTGGGCGTGCTGGTGGCCTGGGTGCTGTTCCGCGGCCATGAGCACCGCCCCGATTGGGAGTGGGACCCCGACCATCCCAAGGCCCGCGAACGCCGCCGCCGTCGCCGCTACGCCGCAACCTGACGCCGCCTGTCAGCGCCCCAGCCCGCGCAAAGATGGGGGTTGTCAGGGGCGGAATCCTGGAAAGCGAAATGAAAACAATCAAATAGTGAATCGGGTGCGCCAATTCGTCGTAACCCGACCCTAACCGGTGGCGTGATATCTGCTGGATTCGCCTGAACGGGGTGTTTTCGCTCCGTAATGGGACACCCGGGGCGCATCCGAGATGGTCGAGAACCTCAAACCCCTGACCTCGCTCCGCTTCTTCGCGGCGGTGTGGGTGGTGTTCTACACCTGGTGGGGCAAGGGCGACTTCGGACCCATCCCGGCGTTCTTCGCCAAGGGCTATCTGGGCGTCGACCTGTTCTTCGTGCTGTCGGGCTTCATCCTCTGCCACGTCTATCTGAAGCAGGCCGGGGAGGGGCGCTTCCGCTACGGATCGTTCCTGTGGAACCGGCTGGCGCGGATCTATCCGCTGCACCTGTTCACCCTGGTGGTCCTGATGTTGCTGGGCGGCGCGGCCGCGCTGATGGGCATGAGCATCGATCCGAACGTCCTGTCCTGGCGCACCCTTTGGGCCCAGCTCACCCTGACCCACGCCTGGGGGGTCACCGACGTGTCCGGCTGGAACCACGCTTCCTGGTCGATCTCGGCGGAGTGGTTCGCATACCTGACCTTCCCGATCTTCGCCGCCGCCGCCTGGGCCCTGCACAAGCGGCCGCGCGTGGCGGTCGTCCTGGCGCTGGGGGCCCTGTTCGGCGCGTTCGCCCTCTACCGCAGCCTGACCGGAGAGGATCTCACCGAAGGCACCTTCATCGGCGGCGCCTTCCGTATCGTGCCCAGCTTCGCCTACGGCAGCGCGCTCTACCTGCTGTGGCGCTCCAACCTGCTCAGCGACATGCGCATCGCCTGGGGTTTGCTGGGCCTTTCCCTGGCCGGCGTCATCGCCGCCACTTCCCTTTGGGCGCCCGACGTCCTGACCATCGCCCTGTTCGGCCCGCTGGTGCTTAGCCTGGGCGCCCTGGCCCATGCCGAGAAGAACCCACTGGCGTCGAAGCCGCTGGTCTACCTCGGGGAGATTTCCTACTCGGTCTATATGCTGTGCATTCCCTGGCAGCTGCTGGCCGTGAACGGCGCCGCCAAGCTGCTGGGACTCGAATCGGAACAGCTCCCGATCTGGGCCTGGGCGCCCCTCGTGGCCCTGCTGCCGGTTTTTGCGGCGGCCACCTACCAGTTCATTGAAAAGCCCGCGCGCCTTGCCCTGAAAGGGCTTTCCGCTCGCCGTCTACGCGAACGCACAACCCCTCAGGTCGCCTGAAAGGGTTGCTCAACCCTTTTCAGGCATGCTTTATCGCCACCGGTTCGAGGCGGAAGCGAGTTTCGCGTTATGTTGAAACGATTGACGGCTGCCACAGTTGCGGCCTCGCTCATCTTTTTCTCGACTAGCGTACCGGCCAGCGCGGCCGAGCCTTACTGGCAGTGCGTGACTTTCGCCCGGATGTTCTCGGGCATTCAGATTTTCGGCGACGCCTGGACCTGGTGGGAGCAAGCCACCGGCAAGTACGCCAAGGGCTCGACGCCTGAAACCGGCGCCGTCCTCGTCTTCAAACCCTCCGGCAAGATGACCCGCGGCCACGTGGCGGTGATCAGCGAAGTGCTGACCGACCGTGTCGTGCAGATCACCCACGCCAACTGGGGCGGCAGCCGCGGCAAGGTCGAGGAGAACGTCACCCTGGTCGACGTCTCGCCGGCCGGTGACTGGAGCCTGGTGCGGGTCTGGCACGCGCCGTCCGGCACCCTGGGCGTGACCACCTACCCGACCTACGGCTTCATCTACAACGCCGCGCGCAGCGTGGCGCGGGGCTCCTCCTCACCGCAGTAATTGCAGGCTGAGCCGGACCGGATTAACACCGGTGTCGGCGGTCAGGCTGTGAGTCCGCCGATGACCTGTCGGCGGAGATAGCTCGCATGATCCGACTGCTGCGCGCCGGGCACCCCGAGTTCGACGCCGTCGATGTCTCCGCTCCGGGATGGAAGCTTCCGGCGGTCACCGTCTGGATCGACCTGGTCGACCCCACCCGCACCGAAGAACTGGCCGTCGAGAAGGCGCTCGGCGTGCTGCTGCCGACTCGCGAGGAAATGGCCGAGATCGAGGTCTCGTCGCGCCTCTACCAGGAGGATGGCGCGACCTACATGACCGCCATGCTGCTGCACAAGTCCGGCGGCGACATCCCGGCGTCCGATCCCCTGACCTTCGTGCTGGTCGGCGAGCGACTGGTCACCATTCGCTATTTCGAACCCAAGTCCTTCCCCATTTTCGAGAGCCAGTTGCAGCGCCAGCCCGAGCTCTGCGCCACGGGCGTTTCGACCTTCGTCAATCTGCTGGAGGCGGTCGTGGACCGCACAGCCGACAATCTGGAGTTCACCTCCGCTGAGGTGGAGACCATCTCCAACGAGATCTTCGCCTCCAAGAAGCCCTCGAATTACGAGCCGATCCTCAACCGTCTGGGCATCAACCAGACCGCCAACAACAAGGTGCGTGACAGCCTGGTTTCGCTCTCGCGCCTGATCGGCTTCGCCATCTTCGCCGACCAGATCGAAGCTAGCGAGCACGCCCGCGAGCACCTGGACTCGATGCAGCGGGACATCCAGTCGCTGACCGACCACTCGTCCTACCTGTCGGGCAACATCACCTTCCTGCTGGATGCGGCGCTGGGACTGATCAACATCGAGCAGAACTCGATCATCAAGATCTTCTCGATCGTCACCGTCGCCATCATGCCGCCGACCCTGGTCGGCGCCATCTACGGCATGAACTTCGAGCACATGCCCGAGCTGCACTGGGCCATCGGTTATCCGCTGGCGATCCTGCTGATGGTGGTTTCCGGAATCGCCCCGCTGGTCTGGTTCAAACGCAAGGGCTGGTTCTAGGGCCTAGCCGGCTGCAGCCTCGAGCAGCGCCTTCCGCACCAATGCGGGCTCCTGCATCGGGAAAAAGTGGCCGCCCTCGACCTTTTCGACGCTCGCGCCGGGATAGCGCCGTGCGAAGGCGTCACGGTCCCTGATGCGAGTCGGTGAACCACGGGAGGCCTTCAGGATGCGCACGGGGCCGCCGAAACGGCGCAGGGCCGCGTAGGGGTCGTGGGCATGGCTGATGTAGCTGGAAGCTTCCCACTCGGGCGGGCAGGCCAGCTCGACCTTGCCGTCCTCGCGGTCGCGGAAACCGTCGGCGACGTAGTCCTTCAGCATGGCGTCCGGCCAACCCTTGAAGGCGCCGCGGCCCTTGTAGGCCTCGAAAGCGGCCTTGCGTGATTCGAAGACGGCGCGTCGCCTGGTGGCCTGTATGGCGATAGGCGCTCGTCGGGCGCCCAGGCGGGCAAACGGGAGGTGCGCCATGAGCACGCCCACCTGGCCCCACATCACCGGATCGAAAAGCACCAGGTTCTTCACCCGCGCCGGCGCCTTGCCCGCCGCCAGGATGGAGACCGTGCCGCCCATGGAATGGCCGGCCAGGGTCACCGGCGGCCCGTCCAGCGCGTCCAGCAGTTCGAGGAGGTCGCGGGCCATGTCCCACCAGTCGCGCCGCCCATGGGTCTTCAGCGGCAGGGTCGTGCGTCCGTGGCCGCGCAGGTCGGGCGCCAGAATGCGCAGCTGCTTCGACAAGGGCTGCAGGATGGAACGGTAGGTGCGCCCGTTGAAACCGTTGGCGTGGACGAAGACCAGATCGACCGGGCGCTTGGGATCGCCGAAGTCCAGCACCGCCATCTCGCCGCCGGGGACGGGAATCATCCGCTGGCGCGGGGCGGCCGGTCGCGTTGAGCTCATGGCCGCTGACCTAGCCATTCGCCGTCGTCCGCGCCAGATGCCGTCGCGTCAGGTTCAGAGTTCGGCCAGCGTCAAGTCGGCCCCGTCCATGATCGCGCCGTCCAGGTCGGCCTCCAGCAGCCGCGCCCGGGTAAGGTCAGCCACGGTCAGGTCGGCCGAGCGCAGGTTGGCGCGGGTCAGGTCAGTGCGCGCCATGCGGCTATCGCCCACCACCAGCGGCCCCAGCCGGGCGCCCTGCAAGTTGGCGCGCACGAATTGCGCGCCGATCAGCTTGGCCCCGCGCAGGTCGGCGCCCGACAGGTCGGCGGTGCGGAAATCGGCGCCGGTCAGGTCGGCGCCCTGCAGATGCGCGTCGCGCATGTCCATGCCGAAGAAGATCGAGCCGGGCGCGCTGATGGCTGTCAGACGCCGGCTGGTCAGCTGCTTCAGCGAGCGGAAGTCGGCCGCTCCGACCCGTTGCGCGGCGCCCTTCAGGCCCTCGGAGTCCACCCACAACTCGTGCTGGGCGATGAGCGCATGCAAGGGCTGGTCATCGACGTAGAAGATGGTCGGCGGCGCGGTGATGACGTCGTCGGCGGCGCCGGGGTCGAGGCCTGCATCCGCCAGGTTGGCGCCGGCGACCATGGCGCGCTTCAGCGAGGCGCCCGACAGGTCGGCATTGTTCATCTGCGCGCCGGACAGGTTCGCCCCATCCAGCCGCGCCCCGCGCATGCGCGTTCCGGTCAGGATGGCGCGCGACAGGTCGGCGTCACGCATGTCGGACGGAACACCCACCTTGCTGGATATGTGCAGATTCGACAGGTTGGCGTCGCCCAGCACGGCGTAGTCCAGTTCCGCCGAATCCTTCTCGTGATCCAGCAGCCGAAAGCCCGACTTCACGTCCTGCATGGCGATCCGGCCGGGCCGGATATCGGCGCCGGTCAGATCGGCCCCGGCCATGTTGGCGCCGCGCAGGCAGGTCCCGCGCAGGTCGGCCTGGCGCAGGATGGCCCCGCGCAGATCGGCGTTGCGCAGGTCCGCGGCGTAGAAGATCGCCTTCTCCAATCGCGCGCCGGAGAGCAGCGCCCCGGTCAGCCGCGCCCCGGTCATTTCGGCCTGCGACAGGTCGACCAGTTCGAGGTGGGCGTTGGTCAGGTCGGCATAGGTCAGGTTGGCGCGCACGCCGCCGGCCTGCCCGGCCAGGAAGCGGGCGTGCGATTCTATGACGCCGCGCAGGGTGGCGGCGTCGATCGGGCGGATGAGGGCGGCGGCGGCGTTCACAGCGTCACAATGGACGACGCCGTTTAAGGAAGCGTGAGAGCTTAGCCGTTGCGGCAGGCCTCGCACTTGCCGTGCGCCTCGATGGTCATGCGCTGCACCTCGTAGCCGGCGGCGTCGGCCGAGGCGACGAAGGCGGCCGAGCCGGCCGGCTCGACCTCGCGCGTGGCCCCGCAGCAGTCGCAGATTAGAAAGGCCGCCGCGTGCGGACTGTCGCCCAGCCGGCAGGCCACGAAGGCGTTGAGGCTCTCGATACGGTGGGCGAAGCCCTGCTTCTCGAGGAATTCGAGGGCGCGGTAGACGGTGGGCGGCTTGGCCGACTCGCCGGCCTCGCCGAACGCGCCGATCAGATCGTAGGCCTTCACCGGTCCCGGCGCGGCCAGCAACAGTTCCAGCACGCGCTTGCGCGGCGCGGTCAGGCGCTGGCCGTCGTCGCCGCAACGGGCCTCCGCCTCGGCCAGGGCGCGGCCCAGCGCGTGACCGGAAAGGCCCAGGCCCCCCGCGTGCTCGTGATCGCAATGCTCGGTCATCCCTCCCTAGGTAAGACCCCCGGCCGGTTTCGTCACCCCCGGGAGGTTTTCGACCCGGGACGGGAATAAGCGTGGTGAATTCTCGCGTGCGGCGCTGCGTCGTTTGCGGTGGGGCGATGCATGGGCTAGAAGCGCCCGCTCGAATTCCCCGCATTCCTCAGGACTTCCCTTTCCATGGCGAAATCGCAGACCCCCGCCGCCGGGGCCGAACTCACCGGCAACGTGATGTTCTATAATCAGCCCGAGCCGTTGAACCCGCAGGTTCACGGCGATCTCGGCGTGAACTTCACCGACCGCCCGTTCAGCTTCGTCACCAAGACCCACGTGGTGCCGATCACCGTCACCGAATTCGCCCCGGCCGCGCTCAGCTACCCGGTGGTGTTCGTGGGCGAGAACAAGACGCCGCTGGCCGTCATGGGCCTGCGCGACGGCGAGAACCTCTTCGTCACCGAAGACGGCGCCTTCCGCCCCGACGTCTACATCCCGGCCTTCGTGCGCCGCTATCCGTTCGTGTTCGCCGCCGACGACAAGGGCGAGCGCTTCGTGCTCTGCGTCGATCGTTCGGCCAGCTTCATCTCCGAGAAGGCGGAAATCCCGTTCTTCGAGGACGGCCAGCCCTCGCAGTACACCCAGAACGCCATGCAATTCTGCAACGACTTCGAGACCGAGCGCCGCCGCACCGAGCAGTTTGTGACCATGCTCAACGACCTGGACCTGTTCGAGGTCAAGGAAGCCACCTTCACCCCGCCGACGGCGGACGGGTCGCCCGGCGAGCCGGCCAAGCTGGCCGACTACTACGGCGTCTCGGAAGAAAAGCTGCGCGCCCTGCCCAACGACAAGTTCCTGGAGCTGCGCGACAACGGCGCCCTGGCCCAGATCTACGCCCACATGCATTCGCTGATGGGCTGGGACAAGCTGGTGGCGGTGGCGCTCAACAAGGGCGCCATGCGCGCCCAGGCCGGTCAGGCCAACTAGGGCCGACGCCAAGTACCGAGATCGAAACGGCCGGGGCGCAAGCCTCGGCCGTTTTGCTATGCGCGACCCACCACCGAGCGGGTAAGGCACGAGAAGACCAGCCGTCCGGCCTCGTCGAGCACATCGTGCTGGGCGATGACCACGCCGCGGTTCTCGCCTACCGGATCGAGCCCCATCACCGTCATGCGCCCGCGCAGCAGTTCGCCGATCGGCGGGTTGCGCACCCAGCGCAGCGCGTCGACCGCCAGCCGCTTGCCCGAGGGCGCGTCCTTCGACGCATCCATCTCCAGCCGCGACCAGATGGCGTAGACCATGGCGTCGGGCGCGCCGTCCTCGGGATTCCAGTCGGGCGCGAAGAGCTGGCAGAAAGTCTCCACCGCGCGCCGGTCCAGCATGATCACTCCCAACGGGATGACGCTGCCGACGGTCAGATCGTCGAAACTGCCGGGCATGGGGGGCTCCTTCGGTCCGGTGACAAGCGTAGCCGGATTCGCGGCCACACTCCCAACCGCGCGATCGGGTTGCTATAGCCATCGCCGGGCGTCCCCGAGGTGAGCGTGTTTATCCGACTGATCCTGGTGCTTCTGGCGGCGGTCTCGCTGTGGGGTTTGCCTGCGCGCGCGGCGCCCTACGCCTCCGAGCGGGTGGCGCTGGAGCTTGTCTCCCAGGACGCCGCCGCCGTGCCCGGGCGCGAGACCGTGGTGGCGCTGCACATCCAGCTGAAGCCGGGCTGGCATACCTACTGGCGCAATTCCGGCGACGCCGGCTTGCCGCCCCAGTTTGACTGGACCCTGCCCAAGGGCTGGTCCGCCGGGGAGATCGTCTGGCCGCAGCCGGGCCGCATGCCCGAGGGCGGTGGAACCCTCATGACCTACGGCTGGGAAGGCGAGGTCTGGCTGCCGGTGCGCCTCAAGGTCCCCGCGACCGCCAAGGTCGGCGATACCGCTCCGATCGCAGCCAAGGTGACGCTGCTGGTCTGCGCCGACATCTGCGTGCCCGAGACAGCCGACCTGACCCTCGACCTGCCCCTCGCCGAAGCGCCCACCCCCAACGGAGCCGACGGCCAGGCCGTGCTGCGCGCCGTGGCCGCCGCGCCGGCGCCTGAGCCGCGCCTGCATGCGGTCGCCGCTCTTGAAGCCGGGGTGTTGCGCCTGGCCTTCACCGATGGACCCGTGAAGGGGGTCCCCGCCGACGCCGCCTATTTCTTCCCGGACGTTCCCGGCGTCATCCGCCACCCGGCGGTGCAGAAGATCGAGCGCGGCCCCGACGGCTTCACCCTGAGCCTGGAAGCCGCCGATGACCTGGCCGGCAAGCTGCCCAAGTCCGTCAGCGGCGTGCTGGTCACCCCCAGCGGGGCCTGGACAGTCTCTGCGGCGGCTGGACCCATTCCCGCCGGCGCCGGCGGCCTCGGCGCCGCCCAGCCGGCCGTGGACGGTCCCCTGACCTCCGCGCCGGGCGACGAGCTGCCGCCCCCGCCCGCCGGCATCGGCCTGCCGCTGGCGCTGCTGCTGGCGTTGGCGGGAGGCCTGCTGCTCAACCTGATGCCCTGCGTCTTCCCGGTCCTGGCCATGAAGGCCGCCACCCTGGCCCGCCACGCCGAGGAGCCGGGCGAAGCCCGGCGCGAGGGCATCGCCTATGGCGCCGGCGTCCTGGTCGCCTTCGTCGGCCTGGCGGCGGCCCTGCTGGCCGCCAAGGCGGCGGGGCAGGCTGTGGGCTGGGGCTTCCAGCTGCAGTCGCCGCTGACCATCGCGGCCCTGACCCTGGTCATGCTGGGCGTGGGCCTGAACCTCTCGGGGGTCTTCCAGCTCGGTGGATCCCTGCAGTCCCTGGGCGGGCTGAACCGCTATGGAGGAGCCCTGGGCGCCTTCCTGACCGGCGCCCTGGCCGTGGTGGTCGCGGCGCCCTGTTTCGCGCCCTTCATGACCGAGGCGGTCTCCTTTGGCCTCACCCATTCCTCCCTTGACGCCCTGCTGGTCTTCGTCGTGCTGGGCGTCGGCTTCGCCGCCCCCATGACCGCGCTGGCCCTGTGGCCGGGTCTGGCCCAGCGCCTGCCCAAGCCCGGCGCCTGGATGGAGATGCTCAAGCAGATCCTGGCCTTCCCGATGTACGCGGCCGCCGCCTGGCTGGCCTGGGTGTTCGCCCAGCAGACCGGGCCGCTGGCCTTCGGCGAGCTGCTGGCGGGCGTCGTCCTGCTGGCCCTGGGCTTCTTCCTGTTCGGCCGCGCCCAGGCGGCGCGTTCCGAGGATCGCAAGGCGCCCCTGAGCTGGATCGCCGCCCTGCTGGCCTTCGCCGCCGCCGTCGCCCTGGCGGTGAGCGCCGCCACCGCCGCGCCGCCCGCGGCGGCCGCCGCCTCGGGACCGCAGGGCCTCGCCGCCGAGCCCTGGTCCGCCGAACGCATCGCCGCTCTGCGCGCCGAGGGCCGGCCGGTGTTCGTCAACTTCACCGCCGCCTGGTGCGTCACCTGCCAGGTCAATGACCGCGCCGCGCTCGGCAGTCCACGCGTCCGCGCCGCCTTCCAGCGCTCCCGCGCCGCCTACCTGATCGCCGACTGGACCCGCCGCGACGAGGCCATCGCCCGCGAGCTGGCCGCCCACGGCCGCGCCGGCGTGCCGCTCTACCTCGTCTATCGGCCCGGCGCCGACGAGCCTATGATCCTGCCCCAGCTCCTCAGCGAAGACGCGATCGTTCGCGCCCTGGACGGAGCCGACGGGAGGAACCCCTGATGGGTCCGATGATGAATTCCCCGCACCGCGCCATGGTGGCCCTGATCGCGGGTGCGCTGCTGCTGGCGGGCGCGGTGGTGCTGATCGCCCAGTCGCTTGGCTGATCCGCTTTCCGACCTGCTGGGAGACCAGTCGATCCCTGTCGGGATCTTCGAAAACGCCCGCGCTCTCCTGCGCCTTGCCCCGACGGCTCTTCAAGCCGAGCGCGGTAAGCTGCCGACTATTCGGCTGTTTTGGCCGACCCCGAAGGGCACGATTGAAGTCGAAGTCTTCGACGAAAGCTTGGAAATCTGGCCGGACTTGCCCCGATCCATCGAGGTTTGGGAAGAGGATTTCGTCGCCGGCGAGGTCATGCCGCCACGTCTGGCGGCGCTTCTCCTTACACCGGCGGGGCCGGCGGGGCGGTGATGACTTCGCGGTTGTCGATGAGCAGGTGGCGAAGCTCGTCCAGCGCCACGTCCTGCGACGGCCCGGTGGTGGCGGCCTCGACGGCGGCGAGCTTGCCGGCCATGTCCTCGCTGATGCCGCGCAGGATGCACTTGAGATCGCCATCGGTGCCGCGCGCGGCCAGGTCGCGGTGGCCCTGCATGTCCAGGTCGGCCAGCTGCGCCGCCTCGACCTTGATCTTGTCGAAGCCGGGGATGGGCGCGGCCGTTGCGGCAGCCTTGCGGGACGGGGTGCGCAGGGCGGCGACTTCGTCCTCGAGCGTCTGGGCGCGCGCCACGATCTCGGAGTAGAGCGGCTCGGAGGCCACGCCGCGCATCGGTTGGACCGCCGCGGCCGGGGCCGAGGGCGCATCGGAGTAGCTCACGGGAGTAAGGGCGAGCGAGATGGCGAGGGCGACACCGCACATGGGACGATCCTTTCCGGAGCTATGGCGTTCACCTTTGGTTATCCTTCACCCGTAAACGAGTGGTGACTGAAATGCGGGGGGCGGCGCGCGCATGACCGACTGGGACGTCTCCGAGAGGGCCTGGCTGCGGCTGGAGGCCGCCGCGAAGGCGGGCCGTGACGCACGCTTGGCCGACCTGATGACCCCGGCCCGGGTGCGGCGGCTGGGCGTCAAGGCCGCGGGGCTTTGGATTGATCTCTCCAAGCAGGCCTTCACCGACGAGGGCGTGCGTCGCGGTCTCGATCTGGTGCGCGACTGCGACCTCGAGGGCCGGCGGGCGGCCATGTTCCGCGGTGAGGCGATCAACGTCACCGAGAACCGCGCCGTCGAGCACTGGCGGCTGCGCGAGTCCGACCCCGGCCCCGAGATGGCCGCCGAGCGCGAGCGCATGCGCCTCTTCGCCGACGCCGTGCGCACCGGCGCGATCCACTCCGCCGACGGGCGCAAGTTCAAGGCCATCCTGCACATCGGCATCGGCGGCTCCGACCTGGGGCCGCGGCTGCTGTGGGAGGCGCTGCGGCCGGAGCGGGGGCGGATCGAGTTGCGCTTCGCCGCCAATGTCGACCCGGACGCCTTCGCCGCCGCCGTGCGCGGGCTCGATCCCCGCCGCACCCTGGTCATCGCCGTCTCCAAGACCTTCTCCACCCTCGAGACCCTGGCCAACCTGGGGCTGGCGCGGGCGTGGCTATCGAACGCCATCGGCGAGGGCGCCGACCGCCACCTCGCCGCCGTCAGCGCCGAGCCGGAGCGCTGCGCCCGCTTCGGCATCGCCGCCGACCGGGTCTTCCCCATGCTCGACTCCATCGGCGGCCGCTTCTCGGTCTGGTCCGCAGTGGGCCTCAGCTGCGCCGTCGCCCTGGGCTGGCGCGTGTTCTCCGGCTTCCTGGCCGGCGCCCATGCCATGGACCGCCACTTCGCCACCACGAGCCCCGAGCGGAACGCCCCGGTGCTTATGGCCCTGGCGCAGGTCTACAACCGCAACGGCCTGGGCCGCGGGGCCCGCGCCGTCATCCCCTACGCCGAGCGCCTGCGCCTGTTGCCGTCCTGGCTGCAGCAGCTCGAGATGGAGTCCAACGGCAAGCGCGTGCGCGCCGATGGTTCGCCCTGTCCCCGCGCCACCGCGCCCATCGTCTTCGGCGAGCCCGGCACGACCTCCCAGCACGCCTTCTTCCAGCTGCTGCACCAGGGGACTGACGTGGTCCCCGTCGACTTCGTGCTCGCCGCCGACCGCGGTCCCGCCATGCTGGCCAACGGCCTGGCCCAGGCCGAGGCCCTGATGCTGGGCCAGGCGGACCCCAAGCACCCCTGGAAGGACTTCCCCGGCGACCGGCCCTCGACGACCATCCTGCTCAAGGCCGTCGATCCCAAGTCGCTCGGCGCCCTGCTGGCGCTCTACGAGCACAAGACCTTCGTCGAGGGGGTCCTCTGGGGCCTCGACAGCTTCGACCAGTGGGGCGTGGAGCTGGGCAAGACCCTGGCGGCGCGCCTCATCCCCGAGCTGGAGGGCGAGACCACCGGCGCCCACGACGCCTCCACCGTGGCGCTGATCGAGCGGCTGAAGCGCTGACGGGCGGCCTTTGCGGCGTTCTTACAACCGGAACGTGAACATTACCGCAAAGGGACTGAGCCTGTTTTCACCTGTTTCGACCTGTTACGGATACAGGTCGACTCTACCGGAAGGCGAGTTTCGGCGCACTAACTCCCTAGCAGATTTAACCTGTCAAAGACCGGCAAAAAGCGTCTGTTGATCCGGGGGGTGGGGTCAATCTCTCGAAACTGCCGGGCTTCGATCGCACCCTAGGTGAACGAGCAGCGGTAGTAGTGGTCTTCCAGGTGACGGCAGGACAACAGGTCTCCGCCAAATAGCTCCTGGAGATCGGGAGCTACTGTGTACTCGACGCCGTCCCCGTCGGCCCAGCCATGGGCGCTGGCGACGCGATCACTCGGGTCGTGAATCACAGCCGTCCAGTTGTCGCCGATGCCGTCAATCGGGAACGCCACGCGGACTGGCGGCCCAGGCTCGACGTCAAAACGCACCCCTCGATAAGGCCCCGCCGGGGTGGAGCCGCCCTCCGCCAGATGAACAACGTCATCATAGACTGGCCGCGCGGCGCGAAACTGCATGTACCCGACCGCCTGATATCCGAGGCCGACAAGCGTGGAGAAACCAAGGAACAGTCCTATTGCGACGCCGGCGACCACCGGGGCCGTCAGCCAAGCCGTCCGCAATCGCGGGTGCAGCGCCGCTGTGACCAGCCATAAACCGGCGACGGTGTAGGCCGCCATGCCGGCGAATCCCTGGATGTAGAACACGATGGGCACGAGGGCGAAGCCGATGGACAAGCCGACAAATCCCACTAGCCAGGCCGTCAGCCAGATCCACCCACCACGTCTCATTGGCGCCTCTCCATTGGTGCGCCTTTGTTAGGTCAAGCCGATGCAGCGTCAGTGAAGGCCGCGTGGATTCGCTTCGGGTACACCAGTTGCTCCCGGCGCCCCCCTCCGCTAAGCCCGCGCCCATGTCCGACAACTCCGAGTTCCGTCCCGAAGCCCGCAGCCCGCATGGGTTCCAGGATCGCCGTGCGCGCGATCTGGCGGGCGAGCGCGCCATCCTGGAGGCGGTGTCCGCCGTCTATGAGCGCTACGGGTTCGAGCATCTCGACACGCCGGCCTTCGAATATGCCGATGCGCTGGGCAAGTTCCTGCCCGACAGCGACCGGCCCAACGAGGGCGTCTTCGCGCTGCAGGACAGCGACGAGCAGTGGATGGCCCTGCGCTACGACCTGACCGCGCCGCTGGCGCGGTTCGCGGCGCAGAACTGGGAGACCCTGCCCAAGCCGTTCCGGCGCTACGCCTTCGGGACCGTGTGGCGCAATGAGAAGCCCGGCCCGGGCCGCTTCCGCGAATTCATCCAGTGCGACGCCGACACGGTCGGCTCCGACCGGCCCGAGGCCGACGCCGAAATCGTGGCCATGGCCGCCGAGGGCCTCCGCGCGGCGGGAATCTCCAAGGGCTCGGCTGTCCTGAAAATCAATTCGCGCAAGCTGCTCAACGGGCTGCTGGCGCAGGCCAGGATCGATGATCCGGCACAGCGGCTGTCGGTGCTGCGCGCCGCCGACAAGCTGGACCGGCTGGGTCAGCAGGGCGTGCGCGACCTGTTGGGCAAGGGCCGGCTCGACGAGTCCGGCGCCTTCACCCCCGGCGCCATGATCCCGGCGGGCGCGATCGATTCCGTCCTGGCCTTCCTGGCCGCCGGAGGGGGAGACCGCGCCTCGGTGCTGGCGGCGCTGTCGCCGGTGGTGGGCGGGTCTGAAGAAGGTAATCAGGGCCTCGAGGACCTGGCCCGCATCGACGCGGCGCTGAAGGGCATGGGCGTCAGCGAGGCCGACGCCCGCTTCGATCCGGCCGTGGTGCGCGGGCTCGAGTACTACACCGGCGCCGTCTATGAGGCCGAGCTGATCGCGCCGGGCGACGCGCGGGTGTCGCTGGGCTCGGTCGGCGGCGGCGGGCGCTACGACGACCTGGTGGCGCGCTTCACCGGCACGCCCGTGCCGGCCACGGGCTTCTCCTTCGGGGTCAGCCGCCTGGCCGCGGCCATGGCCCAGTTCGACTGGCTGAAGGCCGGCCTGGCCACTGCGCGCGGTCCCGTCGTGGTCATCGTCTTCGACCAGGCCCTGATGGGTGAGTATTTCGCCGTCGCCCAGGAGCTGCGCGACGCCGGCATCGCCGCCGAGGTCTATCTCGGCCCGTCGGGCATGAAGGCGCAGATGAAATACGCCGATCGCCGCCGCTCGCCCGCGGCGGTGATCATCGGCGGCGACGAGGCGGCCAACGGAACGGCCACCATCAAGGACCTCGACCTTGGCCGCGAACTGGCCTCGGCGGTGACCGACAACGCCGCCTGGCGTGAGGGCCGGCCCGGCCAGCAGACCGTGGCGCGCGCCGAGCTGGTCGCAGCCGTGCGCAAGATCGTCGACGGCGGCGCGGCCTGATCCCCGTCCTGGTTGTGCGGGGACTGACCAAATAGTCGCACCCTGCTGACTGAACGCCGTTCACCAGCCAATTCAGCGGCTTGGCCGCACGCGACCACCTTGACTCAGAAGGGGATTATCGGCTTCCTCTTACAAGCGTGAGGACGTGCTGCGCGCAGTCGCAACCGGCCTCCGGCGTTTCGGGGAGGAAACGCCCGCTCTAACAAGAGCAAGAGCCCGCCGCGGATCATCCCCCGCGGCGGGTTTCTTTTTGGGGCGGGGGGCGTCCTTCACCCCGGCCCGTGAGGTCGCAGCCGTATCTTGCAGATAGTTCACGGCCCACCGCGCCGGGACAGTTGCTTCACGAAGGCATCACGACTTCGGAACCGGCTCCGGCGCGCGGCGTTTTTTCGCCTCAA
>Ga0209023_10003486_pt1 | contig 18761 bp, 19 predicted proteins | sample LakOneMetagenome_FD_187468 | JGI IMG/M metagenome (GOLD analysis project Ga0209023, IMG submission 187468) | Freshwater and sediment microbial communities from Lake Erie, Canada (SPAdes) (version 2) | ecosystem: Environmental > Aquatic > Freshwater > Lentic | place: Lake Erie, Canada...
CGCTGGCGTCCGCCCGCCGCAGGCAGTACCGCGCTGATCACCCGCGCAGGCCATGACCGGCTCAAGTCCGAGCTCGACGAACTCTGGCGCGCGAAACGCCCGGAAGTGGTGAGGGCGCTGGCCGCGGCCGCCGCCGAGGGCGATCGTTCCGAGAACGCGGAATACACCTATCGCAAGAAGCAACTCGGCGAGATCGATCGCCGCGTACGCTACCTGTCGAAGCGATTGCAGGCGCTGCGCGTGGTCGATGCTGCGCCTGCGGATCGCGATGCGGTGTTTTTCGGCGCCGAGGTCGAAGTGGAGAACGTCGACAGCGGCGACATCGCGACCTATCGCATTGTCGGCCCCGACGAAACCGATGCACGACGCGGCTGGATCAGCATCGATGCCCCGCTCGCCCGCGCGATGCTGAAGAAGCGCGTCGACGACGAATTCGAGGCGCAGTTGCCCGGCGGACCCGTGCGCTTCGCCATCGTTGGCGTCGACTACCCCGGTCGAACCGACCAACGGTAGGCCGCCCGGCCGCTTGCCCGGCGTTCGACCCTGCGCGGCCCCACGAGAATCCCGCATTGGCACCCGTCCAGGAGCACGCCGGCACTCCCGGGCAATCCCTGGCCGGCGTCCCCGCGTTTCCCGGATTGGAGAAAGCCATGAATCGTTCCGCGCGCAGAGCCATCCTTCCGCTGGCCGTCCTGTTGCTTGCCCTGCTCTGTGCCTTCGCGGCCTGGGCGCAAATGGGCGCCGACAACAAGGAACCCGGCAGCGTGATCGTATCGATCTACCGCATCGCACCCGGGAAGCACGTCGCCTTCCTGAAATGGATGGCCGACCGCGATGCCGCGGCGAAGCAAGCCGGCGTACCGTCCACGCAGTGGTACGTGCACGTCGACGGCGACAGTTGGGACTACGTGGCCATCGCGGCGGAATCGACCGCCGAGCAGGACGACAAGGTCGATGCGATCCTCAAGGGCAAGGGCATGGCCACCGGCTTCAAGGGCGGCCTCGAACTGCGCACGCTGATGGCGTCGCATACCGATACCTACGCCCGCGGACCGATGACGTCGGCGGAACTGGTGGAAATGGCGAAGTAGGCATTCGCCGAGGCGCTCCACGGCTCCTTCCCGGCACGGGGGAGCCGTGGGCGAGCGTCCCGGCCCGCATCGAGCGGCAGCGCGGGCTATTCCTGCCCTTGGCGTTTCGGTTCCCCGACCTCGGGCGTCCCGCGCTCGGTTTCGTCATCATCCATGGACGCGCGCGCGGCCTTCGCCAGCGCGGCGTAGCGGCTGCGGAATCCGTCCAGCTCCGCTTCCTCCAGTTCCTCCAGGTCGAGCAAGGCATTGTGCGCGCCGCGCGTCGCACGGATCAGCTCGTCCAGCTTGAGCTGGATCGCCTCGGTATCGCGGTTCTGCGCGTTCTGGATCAGGAACACCATCAGGAAGGTCACGATGGTGGTGCCGGTATTGATCACCAGTTGCCATGTGTTGCTGAACTCGAACACCGGGCCAGTCACGATCCAGGCCAGCACCACGAATAGCGCGAGCGCGAAGCACAGCGGCCGGCCGGTGAAGCGCGAGGCCCATTTGGCCATGCGGTTGAAGATGCTGGAAGCGGACATGCCGGCACTCCTTGGCGGAAGTACGGAGTATGCCCAGCCGACGCCAAGCCGGCACGATGCTCAATCGCGGTCTTCGTCGACCGGCGTTGCTTCCGCGTCGATCAGGTCGTCCGGGTTCGGCGTGTCTTCCATGTACACGGGCTGCGACTTCCGCACGGTCCGCTCGGGCCTGGTGTAGTTGTAGGCTGCATCGCTCTTCGGATCCTCGTTGAGGATGCCGCGCACCATTTCGTGCGCACCGGTGAGCAGGTTCCAGCTGATCTTCAGCGAATCGTGGCTGTTGGTGCGGCTGTAGCGCTCGGCGTCGAGGCCGATCAGACGCATGCGTTTCGCCGCCGGATCCCAGCGGTAGCGATACGTCGTCGCGGTCGCGGTGGTGCCGCCGGTCAGGTCGTCGACCAGCAGGACGTTTTTCTTCACCGAGAGCGATCCCGGCCCGAGCGGATGGTCGAGGCCGCGGTAAATCGAAGCAGCTTCGAAGCTGCCGTTTTGGCGGCCGATCTCCACCTCCAGCCAACGGCTGTCCTCGACGCCACCGACGAAGGCCACGTCGGCGATGCCGTCGCCATCGATGTCCGCATCGAGGCGGGTTTCGATCCCGGAACCGGCCGGCAAATCCTCCAGCAAGATGGCGTCCGGGACCGCGGCCTGCGCGTTTGCCACGAGCGCGGCCGCCGCCAAACCGGCGGCGAGGAATACCTTACGCGTTGTAGTCCACTTCGCCATACAGGTCGTGCTCGTCGCTGCCCATGATGCGCACGAACGCGAAGTCGCCCGGCTTCAGGCCGGCTTCGCGCCCGTCCTGCACCTGCACCAGGCCATCGATCTCCGGCGCATCGGCCATCGAGCGCGCGATCGCGAGTTCGCCGTCGATGGCGTCGACGATCACCCGCTGCACGCTGCCGACCTTGGCCGCGAGCCGCGCTTCGCTGATCGCCGCCTGCTTTTGCATGAAGCGCGCGAGCCGTTCCTGCTTCACGCCTTCGTCCACCGGATCGGGCAGCTCATTCGCCTTCGCGCCTTCCACCGGCGAATAGGCGAAGGCGCCGACGCGGTCGAGTTGGGCTTCATCGAGGAAATCCAGCAATTCCTCGAACTCTGCCTCGGTTTCGCCGGGGAAGCCGACGATGAAGGTCGAACGGATGGTCAGTTCCGGGCAGGTCGAACGCCAGCGCCGGATGCGCTCCAGGGTCTTGTCCACCGCGCCGGGGCGTTTCATCAACTTCAGCACGCGCGGGCTGGCGTGCTGGAAGGGGATGTCCAGGTACGGCAGGAGTTTGCCTTCCGCCATCAACGGGATGATCTCGTCGACGTGCGGATACGGATACACATAGTGCAGCCGCGTCCACGCGCCGAGCTCGGACAGGCCTTCGCACAGCGCCTTCATCCGCGTCTGGTACTGCTTTTCGCGCCAGGTGCGTTCGGCGTATTTCACGTCCACGCCATAGGCGCTGGTGTCCTGCGAAACGACCAGCAATTCCCTAACCCCGCCGCGCACCAGTTTCTCGGCTTCGCGCAACACGTCGTCGACCGGGCGCGAAACGAGGTCGCCGCGCATCGAGGGAATGATGCAGAAGCTGCAACGGTGGTTGCAGCCTTCGGAAATCTTGAGGTAGGCGTAATGCTTCGGCGTCAGCTTCAGCCCGTAGTCGGGCACGAGGTCGACGAAGGGATCGTGCGTCGGCGGCAGCGCGACGTGCACCGCCTCCATCACGCTGGCGTAATCCTGCGGGCCGCTGATCGAGAGCACGTCGGGATACGCCTCGCGGATCACGCCTTCGCGCTTGCCGAGGCAGCCGGTAACGATGACCTTGCCGTTCTCGGCCATCGCTTCGCCGATCGCGTCCAGCGATTCGGCCACGGCGCTGTCGATGAAGCCGCAGGTGTTGACCACGACCACGTCGGCATCGTCGTAGCTCCGCACCAGGTCGTAGCCCTCGACGCGGAGCTGGGTGAGGATGCGTTCGGAATCGACCAGCGCCTTGGGGCAGCCGAGGCTGACGAATCCGACTTTCGGGTTGGCGGGCGACATGCGCGAATTATAGGTGCCGCGGCGCTAGAATCGGCCTGAACCGCGCGAGGAGGCACGCATGGGCCGCGATATCGCCATCGACACCCCGGTCGGCAGCATCGGCGCATGGCGCGCCGACCCCGAGGGCGCACCGCTCGGCGCGCTTGTGGTGGTGCAGGAGATCTTCGGCGTCAACGCGCATGTCCGCAGCGTCGCGGACGGTTTCGCCGCGAAGGGCTACATCGCGATCGCGCCGGCGGTGTTCGACCCGGCCGAACGCAACGTCGAACTCGGTTACGACGATGCGGGCATGCAACGCGGCATCGCGCTGCGCGCCGAGGTCGGCACCGACCGCGCGATCGCCATCGTCGGCGCAGCCGCAAGGCTGTTGCAGGGCGAAGGCCACAGGGTCGGCGTGGTCGGCTACTGCTGGGGCGGCACCCTCGCCTTCCTCGCCAATACCCGCTTCGGCCTGCCGGCGGTGGCCTATTACGGCGGGCGCGTGGTGGATTTCCTCGACGAACCGCTGCGCGCGCCGATGCTGTTCCACTTCGGCTCGGAAGACAGCGGCATCCCCCCCGAGGCGATCGCGAAAATCGAACGCGCGTATCCGCAGGCGGCGGTGCACGTTTATCCCGGCGCGGGCCACGCGTTCAACCGCGACATCGACCCGGGCCACTACCACGCCGACAGCGCCGCGCTGGCGTTGCGCCGCACGCTGGATTTCTTCGCCCAATCGCTGGAATGAGGCCATCGCCATGAGCCGCCATGCGCCCCCCGCCCGCTATGAGCTGCACCCGCAACTGGCCGCGGACACGCATCCGCTGGCGGCCCTGGAACTGTGCGAACTGCGGCTGATGGACGATGCGAACTACCCGTGGCTGGTACTGGTGCCGCGCGTGGCAGGCGCGCGCGAACTGATCGACCTCGACGCCGCGCAACGCCACGCGCTCACCGACGAGATCGACCGTGCCGCGCGCCTGCTGCGCGACGCGTTCCGCCCGCACAAGCTCAACGTCGCCGCACTCGGCAACCTGGTGCCGCAACTGCACGTGCACGTGATCGCGCGCGACGAGAACGACCCTGCGTGGCCGGCGCCGGTCTGGGGTCGCGTGGCCGCGCGGCCGTATCCGCCGGAAATGCTGGTGGAGCGCGTGCGCCTGCTGGGCGCGTTGCTGGACGGGTGACCGTGGCCTGGCGCCCCATGCGGTTGGGCGAGGACGCCCTGTTGCTGCGGCTGGGCGATGCCATCGATGCCGACACCAATGCCCGCGTGCACGCGCTCGCCGCGCGCATCGGCGCGGCACGGCCATCGTGGTTGCGCGACATCGTGCCGGCCTACGCCAGCCTCGCCCTGTTCGTCGACGCCGACGCGTTCCCCGGCGACGATCCGCTGGCACGTGCGGAAACATGGCTGCGCGCCTTGCCCCCGGGCGATGCGGATGCGACGGCATCGCGCGGAAAATCGCACGACATCGGCGTCCGCTACGGCGGCGAATCCGGCCCCGACCTCGAGGCCGTCGCCGAACATGCGGGGCTGGAACCACGACAACTGGTGGAACTGCATGCCGCGGCGGAATACCGCGTGGCGATGCTGGGGTTCGCGCCGGGTTTCCCGTATCTGCTGGGGCTGGATCCACGCCTCGCGATGCCGCGGCTTTCGACGCCGCGCCTGCGCGTCGAAGCCGGCAGCGTCGGCATCGGCGGCGCGCAGGCCGGCATCTATCCGCATCCGGGGCCCGGCGGCTGGCGCATCATCGGCCGCACCGACGCGGTGCTGTTCGATCCCGCGCGCGATCCACCCTCGCTGCTCGCGCCCGGCGATCGCGTGCGCTTCGTCCCGGCGGGACGCCCGCCGTGAGCATCGAAGTGCTCGCGCCGGGCCTGCTCACCACGGTGCAGGCGCATGGACGCGAAGGTTTCCGCCACCTCGGCGTCGGTTCCGGCGGCGCGCTCGATCCGGATACGCACGCCATCGCCAACCTGCTGGTCGGCAATGCGGCTTCGGCGGCGACGCTGGAAATCGCCCTCGCCGGCCCGACCTTGCGCTTCGAACATGCAAGCCGCATCGCGTTGTGCGGCGCGGCGTTCGACGCCGACATCGACGGCGAACCGCTGTTCGGCTGGCGCAGCGCGACCTTGCCTGCCGGCAGCGTCCTGCGCATCGGCGGCTGCCGCACTGGCGCGCGTGCCTGGTTGGCGGTCTCCGGCGGCATCCGCGTTCCCGCCGTCCTCGGCAGCGCCAGCACCGATTTGCGCGGCGGTTTCGGCGGAGTCGAAGGACGCGCACTGCGCGCGGGCGACCGCCTGCATGCGGAGCCGTTCACGGAAACGGTCGAACGCACGCGCATCGCACCTTGGTGGATCGATCCGCATGCGCTGGATGCGCAACCGTCGTCTCCGATACGGGTCCTGCCCGGCAGTGATGCCACCGATCCCGGCGGTGGTCTGTTCGAACATGCATGGACCATCGCGCCGGCCAGCGACCGCCAAGGTTTGCGACTGGCAGGAACAGCACTCGCCGTTCGCGATGCCCGCGAATACATGTCCGAACCGATCATTCCCGGCACCGTGCAGTTGCCGTCGGGAGGTGAGCCCATCGTCCTGCTCGCGGATGCGCAAACCCACGGCGGCTATCCGCGCATCGGCCACGCGATCCGCGCCGACCGCGGCCGCCTCGCCCAGCTGCGCGCCGGGGACAAGGTCCGCTTCGCGCCTTGCACGCCCGTCGAGGCGCTGGCGGCGATGCGCGAACGCACGCACACCCTTGCCCGCATCGCCCTGGCCATCGCGGGACGGACCGGCGTTGCGCCCCCCCGGCCGAGCGCCTAGTCTCGACGCTTTCCCGCGGAGAGCCGTCGCCATGCGCCAGAAGCACACCGTCCGTGTCCTCGCCCTGGGCGCCTGCATCGCCGCCGCGCTCGCCGGCTGCAAGCAAAACGCCTCGACCACGCCCGTCCCGGGCGAAGCGCCGGCCGCGACCGCCGCAAGCAACGACGATGCCTCGCTCGACAAGGCGGTGGATGCCTTCATCGACGGCTACTTCCGGCACAACCCGGTGTTCGCCGCCAGCGCCGGCAAGCACGAGTACGACGGCAAGCTGCCGGACTACAGCCCCGCCGGGCTCAAGGCCACCACCGACTGGCTGCACGCGCAGCGCGATGCCTTCGCCGCGTTCGCCGACGACAAGCTCGACGAACAGGGCCGCTTCCGCCGCGACTACGCGCTGGCGGTGATCGACGGCAACCTGTTCTGGCTGGAGGATTCCGGCTTCGCCTGGAAGAACCCGGCGTTCTACACCGGCGACCTGTCGCCGAGCATGTACCTCACCCGCCCGTACGCGCCGCTGGCGACGCGCATGGACGCCTTCGTCCGCTACCAGGAGGCGTTGCCCAAGGCGGTCGAACAGATCAAGGCCAACTTCAAGCTGCCCCTGCCGGCCTCATACATCGACCTCGGCGTGAATTCCTTCGGCGGCTACGCCAGCTTCTTCGAAAGCGACGTGCCGAAGATCTTCGCCGAGGTCAAGGACGATGCGCTGCAGGCGCGGCTGAAGGCGAGCAATGCCGCCGCGATCAAGGCCACGCAGGACATGGCCGACTGGCTGAAGGCGCAGAAGCCGCAGGCGACGCAGGATTTCGCACTCGGCGCTGAGAAGTTCTCGAAGATGCTGCACGCGACCGAGCGCGTGGACATCCCGCTCGACCAGTTGAAGGCCGCGGGCGAAGCCGACCTCGCGCGCAACCTCGCGTCGCTGGAATCGGCCTGCGACCAGTTCGCGCCGGGCAAGACGCTGCAGCAATGCGTGGAGAAGGAAAACGCCGACAAGCCGCAGGGTGGCGCGGTCGAGGGCGCGCGCGCGCAACTTACCGGCCTGCGCCAGTTCATCGTCGACAAGGACCTCGTCACCATTCCCGGCCCCGAGCAGGCCAAGGTGGAGGAAGCGCCGCCGTTCAACCGCTGGAACTTCGCCTACATCGAGATTCCCGGCCCGTACGAGAAGAACCTGCCGTCGGTGTACTACATCGCCCCGCCCGACCCGACCTGGTCCAAGGCCGACCAGGACGCCTACGTGCCGGGCAAATCGGTGCTGCTGTTCACTTCCGCGCATGAAGTCTGGCCCGGCCACTTCCTGCAGTTCCTGCATTCGAACCGCGCCGGATGGAAGTTCGGGCAATTGTTCGTCGGCTATGCCTTCGCCGAAGGCTGGGCGCATTACTGCGAGGAAATGATGTTCGACGCGGGACTCGACGGCGCCACGCCCGAGGTGCACATCGGCCAATTGAGCGAAGCGCTGCTGCGCGACGTGCGCTTCCTTTCCGCCATCGGCCTGCACACCGGCGGCATGACCATGGCGCAGTCGGAGCAGATGTTCCGCGAAAAAGGCCTGCAGGACCCGGGCAATGCGCGCCAGCAGGCCGCGCGCGGCACCTACGATCCGGCGTATCTCAACTACACGCTCGGCAAGCTGATGATCATGCAGCTGCGCGAGGACTGGACCAGGGACAAGGGCGGCCGCAAGGCGTGGAAACAGTTCCACGACCAGTTCCTCGGCTTCGGCGGCCCGCCGATCCCGCTGGTGCGCGCGCAGATGCTCGGTGGCGCCCCCGAGGCGAAGCTGTGGACCGCGCCTGCCGCCGGCATGGCCCAGCAGCCCGCCGCGCCTTCGACGATGGCGGCATCGGCCTCGAGCGGGGGCTGAGGCGCGATCGCGTTGCCGTCGCTGGATTTCAACTGCGACCTCGGCGAAGGCTGCGGCCAGGACGCGGCCATCGCCCCGCACATCAGTTCGGCCAGCATCGCCTGCGGCGCGCACGCGGGCGATGCGTCCACGATGCGCGAAGCGGTTGCGCTCTGCCTCGCGCATGGCGTCGCCATCGGCGCGCATCCCTCGTTCGAGGATCGCGAACATTTCGGCCGCCGCGAACTCGTGCTGCCCGCAACCCAAATCCACGCGCTGGTCGCGCGCCAGGTCGCATCGCTCGCTTCGATCTGCGCGGAAGCCGGCGCGCGCCTGCACCACGTCAAGCCGCACGGCGCGCTGTACAACCTCGCCGCGCGCGACCGCGGCGTCGCCGGCGCCATCGCCGACGCGGTGCGAGGATCCGATCCGACATTGATGCTGTACGGACTCGCGAATTCGGAACTCACAGCCGCCGGCGAAGCCGCGGGATTGCGTGTCGCACACGAGGCCTTCGCCGAGCGCGCCTACGACGCGGATGGGCGCCTCGCCCCGCGCGGCACGCCCGGCGCGGTGATCGAAGGCTTCGACGATGCGCTCGCGCAGGTTCGTGATTTCGTCCGCGACGGAATCGTCTTCGCCCGCGACGGCAGCCGCGTGCCGATTCGCGCCGACACCCTGTGCCTGCATGGCGACCGCGCCGACGCCGCGGAATTCGCGCGCGGGTTGCGGGCGGCGCTCGAAGCCGAAGGCGTTTCGGTCCACGTGCCCGGAAACGGCGCATGAACTACTGGCCATTGCTCGGCATCGCGGTCGTGGTCGTCGGCTTCGTGCTGCGCCTGAACCCGATCGCGGTGGTGGTCGCGGCCGGGCTGGCCAGCGGGCTGCTCGCAGGCAAGCCGCTGGGCGAACTGCTCGCGCTGCTCGGCGAATCCTTCGTTTCCAACCGCGCGCTGATGCTGTTCGTGCTCACGTTGCCGACCATCGGCCTGCTCGAGCGCGCGGGCCTGCGCGAGCACATGCACGCATGGATCCTGCGCATGCGGCGCATGACCTTCGCGCGCCTGCTGATCGGCTACCTCGGCCTGCGCCAGTTGCTGGGCATGGTCGGCCTGACCAATGCCGGCGGGCATGCGCAGACCGTGCGCCCGCTGCTCGCGCCGATGAGCGAGGCCGCGGCGGAAAAGGAAACCGGCCCGATGTCGCACGAACTGCGCCAGCGCGTGCTGGCGCTGGATGCCGCCACTGACAACGTCGGCCTGTTCTTCGGCGAGGACGTGTTCGTCGCCGTCGGCGCGGTGCTGCTGATCCAGGGCTTCTATGCGCAGAACGGCATCGTGCTGGAGCCGTTGCACATCGCCCTGTGGGCGCTGCCGACCGCGATCGCGGCATTCGCCATCCATGCGCTGCGCATCGTGCTGTTCGCGCGGCGCATGCGCCGGGAACGCGGCGATGCTTGACCTCGCGCCGTTCTATTGGCTCCTTGCTGTGCTGCTCGCGGCCGCGGCCTGGCGCAACGCGCGCGAACGCCGGCTGGCGCAGGCCTGCTTCTGGGCCGTCCTCGCCCTGCTCTTCGCCGGCGGCGACTGGATCCTCGCCGCGCGCAAGGCCGGCGATGACCTGCCTGCGCAAGCCGCCGGCATCGGCGTAGTCGCGCTCGCCCTGCTGTCGCTGCGCATGCGCCGCATGCAGATCGAGGAAGCGCCGCGCGAACAACGCCTCGCCTCGGCGCAACGGCTGGGCCATCGCCTGTTGTGGCCGGCTTTGCTGATTCCGCTGGTCACGCTGCTGGTGGTGGTGTTCGGGCCGAAACTCGCGTTCGGCGACATGAAATTCCTCGGCGAGGGCAGCGCGACCCTGCTCGGCCTGGGGCTTGCCTGCGTGGTTGCCGCGCTCGCGGCATTGCGTGTTACCCGCGCGCGCCCCGCGATGGCCTTCGCCGAAAGCCGGCGCCTGCTCGACACCCTGGGATGGGCCGCGCTACTCCCGATCGTGCTGGCGACGCTCGGCGGCGTCTTCGCGGCCAGCGGCGTCGGCGAATCGGTCGCGTCGCTGGTCTCGATGGTCATCCCGACGGACAGCCGCATCGCCTGCCTGCTCGCCTACGGACTGGGAATGGTGCTGTTCACCATGATCATGGGCAACGCCTTCGCCGCGTTCCCGGTCATGACCGCCGGCATCGGCTTGCCGCTGCTGGTCCAGCGGCACGGCGCCGACCCGGCCATCCTCGGTTCGCTCGGCATGCTCACCGGCTACTGCGGCACCCTGCTCACGCCGATGGCCGCGAATTTCAACCTCGTTCCGGCCGCGCTGCTGGAACTCGACGATCCCAACGGCGTGATCCGCGCGCAATGGGCCACTGCCGTGCCGCTGCTGGCGGTCAACCTCGCGCTGATGGCGCTGCTGGTGTTCCGGTGAAACGCACGGCCACGCGCCCGACATTGTTGCTGACCGGCTTCGACCCCTTCGGCGGGGCGGAATCGAACCCGAGCTGGGACGCTGCGTGCGCACTCGACGGCCGCATCGTCGGCGGGCATCGCGTCGTTGCGCGGCAGTTGCCGACCGAATTCGATGCCTCGCTGCGCGCGTTGCGCAAGGCGATCCGCGAAACGACGCCAGCGCTGGTCGTGGGCGTTGGCCTCGCCGGCGGGCGCAAGGGCCTGTCGCTGGAACGCGTGGCGATCAACGTCGACGACGCACGCATTCCCGACAATACCGGCGCGCAACCGGTCGATGCGCGGATCGTGGCGAACGGGCCCACGGCGTATTTCTCGACGCTGCCGATCAAGGCCATGCTCGCTGCGCTGCAGGAAAGTGACGTTCCCGCGCATGTGTCGCAGACGGCCGGCACCTACGTCTGCAACCACGTGTTCTACGGGCTGATGCACGCGTTGCGGCGCAAACCGGGCGTGCGCGGCGGCTTCATCCACGTACCGAACGCCGGCCGCGGCGGCATGCCGCTGGAGGACATCGTCGAAGGCCTGCGCATCGCGCTGCGCGTGGCCGCGACCACGCACATCGATGCGCCCATCGCCGCCGGCGCGGAAGACTGAAACGAAGGAGATTACCGATGCCCCGGACCTTGCTGCTCGCGCTGTTGCTCGCCGTCGCCGTTCCCGCCCACGCCGGCCTGTTCGGCAAATCGCCGGCGCAGGCCGCCGCCGACGCGCAACGCGAACAACTGCCGGCGGTGACGATCTGGGTCGATGCGACCTGGGGTTTCCGCAAGAGCGGCGCGGCCAACGATCTCAGCGCAGCGCACAAGGCGTTCTACGAGGCCGGCTACCATGTGGTCGACGTGCAGCCCTACATCGAGAACGGCGATTTGCAGGGGTTCTTCGTGACCTACGAGAAAAAATGATCGACCTGCAGGGGCACGGCATGCCGTGCCCCTGCGAACCACATGCCGCGACGACGCTCAAGTCCTCGGCAACGTGACCCCGGTCTGGCCCTGGTACTTGCCGCCGCGGTCCTTGTACGAGGTTTCGCACACGTCGTCGGCATCGGCCTGGAAGAACAGCATCTGCGCCACGCCCTCGTTGGCGTAGATCCGTGCCGGCAGCGGCGTGGTGTTGCTGAATTCCAGGGTCACGTGCCCTTCCCACTCCGGTTCCAGCGGCGTGACGTTCACGATGATCCCGCAGCGCGCATAGGTGCTCTTGCCGAGGCAGACGACGAGCGTATCGCGCGGGATGCGGAAGTACTCGACCGTGCGCGCCAGGGCGAAGGAATTCGGCGGGATGATGCATTCGTCCGCGACCACGTCGACGAAGCTCTTCGGGTCGAAATGCTTGGGGTCGACGATCGTCGAGTTGATGTTGGTGAACACCTTGAACTCGCGCGAGCAGCGCACGTCATAGCCATAGCTGGAGGTGCCGTGGCTGACGATGCGCTGGCCGTCGGCCGCGACCTTGACCTGTCCCGGCTCGTACGGCTCGATCATGCCCTGCTGCTCGGCCATGCGGCGGATCCAGCGGTCGCTCTTGATGCTCATGCGTGGTGCGCTTCCCGGTGCGTAGCCGGCGATTCTACCGGCTGCGCCCCTGCGGCTCAGCCGCGCAGGGACAGGTCGATCCCGGCCGGTGCGCGCGGGCGCTTCTCGAGTTCGGCGATCATCCGCGCCGCAAGCGCCCGCCACTGCGCCGCCAGCGGCGAATCCGGGCGCGCGGCCACGACGGGTGTTCCGGCATCGCCCTGCTCGCGGATCGACGCGTCCAGCGGCAGGCTGCCGAGCAGCGGCACGCCGTAGCCGGCCGCCATGCGTTCGCCGCCACCTTCGCCGAATACGTGTTCGACGTGGCCGCAGTTCGAGCACACGTGCACCGCCATGTTCTCGACCAGGCCGAGCACGGCGATCCCGAGCTTCTCGAACATCTTCAGCGCCTTGCGCGCGTCCAGGGTCGCGATGTCCTGCGGCGTGGTCACGATCACCGCGCCGGCGACCGGGATCTTCTGCGCCATCGTCAGCTGGATGTCGCCGGTGCCCGGGGGCAGGTCCACGACGAGATAGTCGAGCGCCTCCCAGCGGGTTTCGTTGAGCAACTGGGTCAGGGCCGAGGTCGCCATCGGGCCGCGCCAGATCATCGGCGTGTCCTGGTCGACCAGCAGGCCGATCGACATCGCCTGCAGGCCGTGCGCGCGCATCGGCTCGATGCTCTTGCCGTCCGGGCTGTCGGGCCGGCCGGACAGGCCGAGCATCATCGGCACGCTCGGTCCGTAGATGTCGGCATCGAGCACGCCCACCGATGCGCCTTCGGCGGCCAGCGCCAGCGCAAGGTTCACCGCGACCGTGGACTTGCCCACCCCGCCCTTGCCCGAACCGACGGCGATGATATTGCGCACCTGCGGCAGGGGTTTGAGTTCGCCCTGCGGGGCGCGGGCCATGACGCGATGGCGGGATACGGCTTCATTCATGAGTCGGGGTTCACGTGCCTGCTGCAATGGGACCATTGTCCTGCATCGACCCCCGACGCGGTCCATGCGCCATGGAATGGACGCAATCACCACCGTTCCCGCATGGGATTCCACCGAATTCACCCATGGAACCGGGCAATTCCCGTAAAGGCTGTGTTAAGTTCGGGTTGGGGGAACGCCTGTACGCCTGGATGCGGAAGCAGCACGCCTGTCGGTCGCTGCTCGAGGCCTTTTTTTGTCGACTCACCGAGGAACCATACCGATGTCACGACGCAAAGCCTTTTCGCAGACCCGCAACCGCCTGAGCGCGGCGCTCTTCGCGGCCATGGTCCTGCCGGCCACGGGCACCGCCTTCGCCCAGGACGCCGATACCACGGCAGACGCGCAGCAACAGCCCGCGACCCAGCAGGAATCGAAGGACGCCAAGACCCTCGACAAGATCGTGGTCACCGGCTCGCTGATCCCGAGGTCGCAACTCGAAACCGCCACCCCGGTCACCACCATCACGGCGGAAGACATCCAGGCGCGAGGCTTCACCAGCGTCAGCGACGCGCTGCAGAAGAGCACCATGGCTACCGGTGGCGTGCAGGGCGCGAAATCCTCGGCTTCCTTCACCCAGGGCGCGGAGACGCTGAGCCTGTTCGGCCTGTCGCCGAGCTACGTGAAGTACCTGATCGACGGCCGCCCGATGGCCGACTACCCCGCGCTGTACAACGGCAGCGATACCTTCAACAACATCAGCGGCATCCCCATCGACATGGTGGAGCGCATCGAGATCCTGCCGGGCGGCCAATCATCGCTGTATGGCTCGGACGCGATCGCCGGCGTCATCAACATCATCCTCAAGAAGCATTACGACGGCACCACGCTGAACGTGCGCGGCGGCGGTTATTCGGAAGGCGGCGGCAATAATTTCCGCATCAGCGTCGCCACCGGTTTTTCCAGCGCCGACGACCGCTTCACCACGCTTCTCGGCGCGCAGTACGAGGAAAAGGACCCGATCTGGAACTACCAGCGCGACCTGACCAAGCAGTACAACCAGAACGGTTATTCGATACCAACGGCAAGCCGCGACTACCTGGTCTACGGCTACCTCGACATCGGCAACCAGGGCCTGTACTACTTCCACTACGCCTTCCCGGACGGCGCCGACAACTGCTCGCGGACCACCGGCCAGTTCGGCGGCACCGAAGGCAAGCAGTTCCGCAACACCGCGACCGGCGGCAATTACTGCGGTTCGTTCTACACGCCCGGTTACGCCACCATGGCGAACGGCAAGAAGAGCGGCCAGGTGTATTCGCACACCACGTTCGACGTCAACGATTCGACCCAGTTGTACGCGGACGTGCTGCTGAACAAGGAAGAGACCAGCTACAACATCGGCTCCAACTACACGTGGTGGGGCACCGGCACGCGCTGGGGCTATTACTACGACCCCGACCTGGATGGCTTGGTCAACCTGCAGAAAGCGTTTTCGCCCGAGGAATTGGGGCGCGAGGGCTTCAACAACACCATGGCCACGGACACCAGCAAGTCCTATGCGATCACGGCCGGCATCTCGGGCACGTTCGGCAGTTCGAGCTGGGATTACGACGTGGGTTATACCCGCACCCAGTACAAGCTGGACGAAAAGAGCTGGGTCCGCTTCGCCGACGCGATCGATGGGTATTTCGAGCAACACGTGCTGGGTCCGCAGCTGGGCTGGGATCCGTACTTCGGCGCCTACCCGGTGTTCCGCCCGGACTATGCCGCGTTCTACACCCCGATCAGCCAGACGGATTTCGAAAGCTTCACCGGCTTCGCGCATTCGTACAGCAAGACCACGAGCGACCTGCTCCGCGCCCAGGTGACCAACAGCAACCTGTTCGCCCTGCCCGGCGGCAACGCCGGACTCGCGATCGTGGCCGAAGCCGGCAAGCAGGACTGGCGCTACGACCCGGATCCCGGTTTCCTCAACGGCGACATCTGGGGACAGACCGCGGTGGCCGGCGACGGCGACCGCGACCGCTACGCGGTCACGTCCGAATTGCGCATGCCGGTGTTGAAGACCCTGACCCTGAACCTGTCGGGTCGCTACGACAACTTCAAGACGCACGATGGCACCCTCGACAAGGCGACCTACAGCCTCGGAGTGGAGTTCCGCCCGTTCGAGAAGCTGCTGTTCCGCGGCAAATACGGCACCGCGTTCAAGGCGCCGACCTTGTCCGACCTCTACCAGGGGCTCAGCGGCTACTACTCGTTCGTGACCGACTACTACCAGTGCTCGCTGGCCGGGCACGGGCCGGACGACATCGACAATTGCCCGACCAACTACGCCAATCGCCAATACCGGGGCACGGTGTCCGGCAACCCGGACCTGCGTCCGATCAACGCGGATGTGTGGAGCGCGGGGGCGGTATGGTCGCCGTTCGATCGTTCGTCGATCAGCGTCGACTACCTGCACTGGAAGATCGACGACGAGGTGACTTCGCAGAGCGCCGATGCGCTGACGCTGCAGGAATATCGCTGCCGCACCGCGATCGACGACATCAACTCGGAGTTGTGCGTACAGACCCTGAGCCAGATCACCCGCGCCGGCGGCAGCGTGGGCAACATCACCGGCATCTATACGCCCAAGATCAACGTCTCGCGCGAAACGCTGGATGCGATCACCCTCGCGGCCAACTACAAGACCCCGGAGACGAACTGGGGCACCTTCTCGTTCCGGGGCTCCTTCACCGAGAACCTCAAGCACGAGTACCAGCAGTACGCCGGCGACGACGTGATCGACCTGCTCACCAACCCGTACTGGAGCAGCGATCCGAAGCGCAAGGCCGATTTCTCGGCCGGCTGGGAGAAGGGCGCCTACAACGCCGTGGTCTACGCGAACTGGTTCAGCCAGACCCCGAACTACGCGGCGACGATCACCGACGCCGGTTACGCCGGGAACCGTGCCGGCAAGCTGCCCTCGCACATCACCTGGAACCTGAGCCTGGGCTACCAGCCGATCCCGCAGATCGAGCTGTCGCTGATGGTCAACAACGTGTTCAACAAGATGCCGCCGCTGGACAAGAGCTACCCCGGCACGAGCGGCGCGCCGTACAACGGCTACAACTTCGATGTGTACGGCCGCGCGATCTACGTCGAGGCACGCTACAACTTCAGCGCCAAGTAAGCCTCCAGGCAATGCCTGCTACGGACCCCGTCCCCGGACGGGGTCTTTTTTTGCGCGCGCCCCCGTCCGAGCGCCAGCTGAATCCCCCGGCCAGTGCAATTCCATACCCGTGCGAATGCCGGTATAACGGCCAGCAACCGGTGCTTCCGCCCGGGCCAACGAACACCCTGGGAGGGGATTCTCATGCGCAAGCTTCTCGTTGCAGCCGTGCTCGCCGTCGCGTCGTGCGCGACCTCGCTGGCCATGGCCCAGACCAACCCGCTGCTCGGCAAGTGGAAGACGCTGGACGACGAAACCGGCAAGCCGATGACGATCAGCGAAATCTACATGGCCAAGAACGGCAAGCTCGCCGCGCGCATCGTCGAGAACCTCGGCCTGCCGGAAACCTGCACCGGCTGCAGCGGCGAATACCACAACAAGCCCTACGTCGGCATCGTGACGCTTTGGAACCTCAGCCCCATCGGCGATGGCAAGTGGGGCAAGGGCAATGGCTACAAGTCGTCCGAAGACCGTCATTTCAAGGTGAAGTCGGTGGAACTGATCGACAACGGCGAACGTTTGCGCGTCACCGGCTGCGTGCTCTTCATCTGCCGCAATGCGGAATGGGTGCGGGTGCACTGACGCGATGCCTGCCGCCGAACGGCCCGCTTGGCGGGCCGTTCGCATTTCCACTGCCGGAGAAATCCGATGCGTTCCATCGTCCTGCTGCTGTTCCTGCTGCTGCCACTCGCCGCTCCTGCGCAGCAAGCCTCGCCCGTCGGCACGTGGCGCACGATCGACGACGCAACCGGCAAGCCGAAATCCATCGTCCAGGTCTACGCAACCGACGACGGCACCCTGCAGGCAAGGGTGTTGCAGGTGCTCGACCCCGAAAAGGGGCCGAACCCGTTGTGCGACGCGTGCAAGGGCAAGAACCACAACCGGCCGGTCGTCGGCATGGTCATCGCCTGGGGCCTGCGGCACAACGGCAGCCGCTGGGACGATGGACGCATCCTGGACCCCGGCAACGGCAAGGTGTACTCGGCGCGCATGACGCCCGGCGCGGACGGCAAGACGCTGGAGGTACGCGGTTACATCGGCATGCCGATGCTGGGCCGCACCCAGGTGTGGCAGCGCGAATAAGGCTGTCCCGGCCGGAAGGCCCGCGGGCGCATGCGATAATTCGCGGTCCGCCGCACTCGCGGTCCCGCACGCACGCCATGCCTCGCGACATCTTCACCACCTTCGCCCTGCCCTACGCCAACGGCGCCCTGCACCTGGGCCATCTGGTGGGCTACATCCAGGCCGACATCTGGGTGCGTGCGCGACGGATGGCGGGCGACACCGTGCATTTCGTCAGCGCCGACGACACCCACGGCGCGCCGATCATGCTCGCCGCGGAAAAGGCCGGGCTGACGCCGGAGGCCTTCATCTCCGGCATGCAGGAGTCGCACGAACGCGACTTGCGCGCGTTCGGCGTGGAAGTCGACCACTACGATTCCACCAATTCGCCGCGCAACCGCGCGCTGACCGGGGACATCTATCGTCGACTCGACGCGAACGGCCACATCGCTAAACGTTCGGTCGAGCAGTTCTACGACCCGGTGAAGGGCATGTTCCTGCCGGACCGCTACGTCAAGGGCATCTGCCCGAACTGCGGCACGCCCGACCAGTACGGCGACAATTGCGAGAATTGCGGTGCGACCTATGCCCCGACCGATCTGAAGGAACCGAAATCGGTGCTGTCCGGCGCCACCCCGGAACTGCGTGAATCCGAGCATTTCTTTTTCGAAGTCGGTCAGTTCGCCGATTTCCTGCGCAGATGGCTGGATGGCGACGTCGCCGCGCCCGGGGTCAAGGCCAAGCTGCGCGAATGGCTGGATGCCGAAGGCGGTCTGCGCGCATGGGACATCTCGCGCGATGCGCCCTACTTCGGCTTCGAGATCCCCGGCGCGCCCGGCAAGTATTTCTACGTCTGGCTGGACGCGCCGATCGGCTACCTGTCGAGCTTCCAGGCGCTGTGCGAGCAGCGCGGCATCGACTACGACGCCTTCCTGCGCGCCGGCAGTACGGCCGAGATGCACCATTTCATCGGCAAGGACATCGTCAATTTCCACGGCCTGTTCTGGCCGGCGGTATTGCACGGTTCCGGCCAGCGCGCGCCCACCCGCCTGCACGTCAACGGTTACCTCACCGTCGATGGCGCCAAGATGTCGAAATCCCGAGGCACCTTCGTGATGGCGCGCAGCTACCTCGACGCGGGCCTCGATCCGGAAGCGCTGCGTTACTACTTCGCGACCAAGACCAGCGGCGGCGTCGACGACCTCGATCTCAACCTCGGCGACTTCGTCGCGCGGGTGAACAGCGATGTGGTCGGCAAGTTCGTCAACCTCGCCAGCCGCTGCGC
>Ga0209023_10003487_pt1 | contig 18760 bp, 10 predicted proteins | sample LakOneMetagenome_FD_187468 | JGI IMG/M metagenome (GOLD analysis project Ga0209023, IMG submission 187468) | Freshwater and sediment microbial communities from Lake Erie, Canada (SPAdes) (version 2) | ecosystem: Environmental > Aquatic > Freshwater > Lentic | place: Lake Erie, Canada...
GAAGGCGAAGCGGCAGTCACCTTTGCGTTTGTGGCGAACCGCACGATCAGCCCCAGTGTCCGACAGTCGATCGAGGACCTGGGTCAGGAACAGGCGTCGTTCAATCACTCCAACGACACGGCGCTCCTTCGGGGGTACATGGGATTCGAGGGGGACCTCACGCGCGAGGCCGAGTTCTGCCGGAGTCTGGTGCTCCTCGACGGTGAACCCGGAGTCGCCGAGCTGGAGACGCACCTGATCCGCGAGGTACGGCACTTCCTTCCAGGGGGCGGAACAGGAAGCGAACTGGCGCAGTTGGTCGAGTTGATCTCTCGGTGTGCCACCTCTCTCGCGGCCACCCAGAGGGTCCTGCGCAGCGACGTTTTGGTGGCCCTGAGGGCCACCGAAGCAGAGCTATTCCCGGCGCCCAGCCGGATCGAGCCACTGGAACGGCCGGTCCGTACATCGGACTGCGAGATGGTGACCGAGCAACTCGCCGGGGGCGGCAGCCGCAGGTTCCTGCTCACGGCTGTCGGCGGGATGGGGAAGTCGGCCCTCACCTCCCAGTTGGAAGACCGCTTGCCGAACGGCTCGGTTGTCGTCGTGTACGACTGCTTCGCCGGTGGCGACTACCGCAAGGCAAGCGCGCTCCGCCACGACCACCGCACCGCGCTGACGCAGATCTCCAACGAACTGGCCGCCAAAGGCCTTTGCCTGCCTTTGATCCCCGCACCGGCGAGCAGCGGCGACTACATGCGAGTGTTCATCGACCGCGTGAGCACAGCTTCGGACCGGCTCGCGGGCCGGCATCCCGATGCACTCCTCACGATTGTCGTGGACGCAGCCGACAACGCCGCGATTGCCGCCGACGAACTCGAGCAACGCTCGTTCGTTCCCGACCTCTGGCGGGAGGACTATCCGTCGAATGTTCGCTTGGTCGTGCTCTGCCGGCCCGAGCGCCGGCAACTGCTCAATGTTCCTGGGTCCGGCGTGGTGGAAGTACGCCTGACCGGATTCGGACTCGGCGCGACCTGCGATCACCTGCGATCCAAGTTCCCTGACGCGGCCGACGCACAAGGCGCAGAGTTGCACGCGCTCAGCTCCGGCAACCCACGCGTGCAAGCACTGGCGATGGCAAACGCGGTCAGCGTCATGGATGCGCTCGCCGCGCTCCAGATCGACGGTCCCCCGCCCGAACAGCCACTCGACGCTTTGATCAAGGCACAGGTCGACCGTGTCGCCGACGAAGGGCATCTGCTGGACGACGAGCTTCTACGCCTCGGGCACGCACTCGCGACGCTTCATCCGTCGATACCGGTTTCCGACCTGGCGCTCATCACGGGCTTGTCCAGCGAAGCGATCCGCAGTTTCGTGGCTGCGCTGGGTCGGAGCCTGCATGTCACCGAAAACACGTTGCAGTTCCGAGACGAGCCCACCGAAACGTGGTTCAGGTCCGCCTACGCCCTCGACGTCGACGAGAAGCGCGTTTTCGCTGGATCAGTGCAGGCGCACGCGGATCGTTCCCCGTATTTCGCGAACGTTCTGCCGCAGTTGCTGTTGGAAGCGGACATGCTCGACGATCTCGTCGGTCTGGCCCTGTCGGAGAGTGGACTGCCAGGGAACGTCGACGATCTGGAGGCGCAAGAGATCGCTCGTTCCCGGGCACGCTTCGCCCTGAGCGCGACACTGCGCTCCGGGCAGTACCCCGAGGCCGCGCGCCTGGCAGTCAAGACGGGGGCTCTGACGTCGGGCCGGTCGCGCAAGCTTGCCCTCTTTCGGGCGCACCCGGACCTGACCGCGCGTTTCCTGGGGCGGGAGTTCGTCGAGAACATCTGCGCGCAGCGGGAACTGGCCACGGATTGGCCGGGCTCGAACTTGCACGTCGAGGCTGTGCTCCTCTCTCAGATCGAGGAGCTCAAAGACCTGGCCCGGTCCCGGAACCGATCGGCGTTCGACCACGTGTCGGCGATCGTCCGCGCAGCCAGCGACGACGACCGTGCGCGACTTGGTGCACGCGTCACTTCCGATGTGGTCGCGGACCTGGCGTTGGCTGCAGGAAACGTCGACGGGCCTGAGGGTCTCCTTGGCATGGTGAGTCGCTGGAGACCGAGCGCGTTCGTCAGAAGGATCACCGATCGGGCGTGCTCACGGTTTGCGGATGCCGGTCAGGTCGCGCACCTGGAGCAGATCCTCACGGAGGGTGTCCCCGACCATGCACAGGTCGCCGTGGTTGATGTCATGTACCGGTACGGCATCGCTCCGTCCGGCCCGGCGGCAGCGCAGTTCGCCTCGGTACTCAATCGAACCGAGTCGAGGTTCGAGTCGGGTGGTGACCGGGACTACCAGGCCGGAGATATCAGCGGCGTGGTGTGGGGGGTCGTCCACGGCCTGCGCCGAGGCGACATCGACCGCGCCGAGGCACTCCGGCTGGTCGAACTGCACGCCCCGAGGTACGTGTCGGATCACATTGGGTCCTCGTCTTCAGGTCCTCCTCTCGTCCCGACGTGCCTGGCGTTGGCGCTCCGGGCTCGCCTCGACGGCGAGCCGTTCGACCTGAACTACGTCGCCAGCCCCAAGATGGTCGAGGAACTCGAGTCGAAGGCGAGCTACAGCACAAGTCGAGGCGCCCGGGAGTTTCGGGGCATCGTCGGCCCCCTCCTGCCGTGGGTCGAGTGCTGGCTGAACGCGCTGCTCGACGGTCACATCGGCGAGGTGGAAGACGAACTCGCGCAGCTGATTGCCAGCCTGAAACCTCGACGAGACGACGACCATGGCTACACCCTGAGCCACGCGGTCGCCGAGGTCGCGATACGGCTCCTGGTCATGTTCGAGGACGGCAGACACGTCGACGCGTTCACCCGGTGGTACGAGAAGCCAGGTTCATTCGTCGGCCAATCGGCGCTGTCAGTCATCCGTCTGGCCGTCCGGGCGCCGCACCTACAGGTGTTCGCGCTCGCCGCGCTCAGCCGGGGAGCCGACGCCGCGCTGCAGTACCGAACCGATTCCGAAACCCGGATCGACATGCTGGTCGGACTAGCGCGGACGGTCCTCGCCGACAACGAGCCGGAAGCGAAGGCACTTTTCGAGCTCGCCGTGCAACAAACCGAACGAGTCGGAGACGACCTGTACCCACGATGGTCGGCACTGCTAGCCGCATCGAACGCGCTCAGAACGGGGCTCGAACCCGAACGTGCATACCGGTTGTTCCAGATCGCCGAAGCCCTCGACGTGTCCGAGAGCATTTTCCCGGATGGCATCGGCGACGACTTGCTGCGCATGCATGCCCCCACCTACTTCGCCGTCACCTCACGGGCACGTGACCGACGAACCCTGGACTTCCAGAATTTGGTGGCGGCGGCGTTCGAAGCCACCGCCGACAGTTCCGCCCCCGACGGGCGACTCGCGTTGCACGCCTTCGCCCCGAGCGTCGGCTGGACCAAGGTGGTGCGTTCCCTGCCGGCAGACCACACCGCCCGCGTGACGCCGATACTCGAGGACTTCCGCGAGCACGAGAACTTCGAACGGGTGCCAGAGCCGCCGAGTGTCTGGATGCGAGACGCGGCCCGCGAACCCGATGAGACGGAACGATTGCCAATAGACGAGTGGGCGAAAACGCTTGACTTCACCACCGACAGTGGCTGGGAGTCGGCACTGACGGCAATGTCGTACAAGGACGATCGCCGTGTGCTCGCAGCCACCGCTCTCGCCAATCACCCCACGAATCGGCCCGATGTGCTCGCTGCCTTGACCCGGTCGTCGCACGCTGGGATGCGGGACTACGCCGTGCTCGCCGAAGCGGTCGCAGAGCAGGTGCTCTCACCGGCGGTGCGCTCGGCGTTGGCCCGGTTCGCTGTGAGTTTCGCTACCCGATTCGCGCGCGAGATCTCGACCCGCCCGTACGACGACGAAAGCATCCGTGCGGTCATGCACACGTGCGGAATCGCTCACGAGGACTTGCAACGACTGGCGTTCGAGGAACTCGCGCTCACCGCCCATGACCTGTCCCACGCCGACTGCTTCCGTCTCGCGTCCGTGCTGACCGAATCTCTGGACACCGCGTCCGCCGCTTTGGTGTTCGACGACCTGGCCGAGCTGTTCGATGAGATCGCATCGGTCGATACCGCCGCCGACGGTCCGTTTGCGTCGGTTCCGAGCCCACCGGCTGACGACGCAACATGCGTCGCGGGGCTCATATGGGGAGCCCTCGGCGACATGTCACCCAAAGTCAGATGGCAGGCCGCGAACGCCGTGCTCCTCCTCTCGAAACTGGGTTGCGACGACGTGCTCGCCGCTTTGCTTCGCTTCGCCGATGGCACCGAATCACTGGAGGCGTTCGTCGACTCGCGTTTGCCCTTCTACTCGCTCCACGCACGAATGTGGCTCCTGCTCGCGGTCACCCGTGCGGCCCACGAGCCTGAGCCATCCCCGATGAGGGTCTTCGCGGGCTGGCTCGTGAGTGTCGTACGAGCCGGGGGACACGCACCGAACCAGTTGCTCGCCCAACGCGCGCTTGTTCGACTCACCGACGCCCGCGTCGTGACACTCCCACCCGGTGACATCGACGTGCTCACAACGCGCGTCGTCGCCGAAACAGTCGAAGTGGACTGGCGGGACCGACGAAACCGACCGAGCCCGGTCCAAGACATGGACGTCGGATCGTCAACCGAAGATGATGGCCCATGGTTCTTTATCGACTTTGGGGAGTGGTGCCGGAACCTGTCCGACGTATTCGGATGTACCGAGCGCTATGTGATGCGGCGATCGGGCCAAATGGCCACCGACATCGCCGGTGACAGTTGTGGGGCATCCGAGATCGATCCGCGTCGCACCGCCGGCGTGTACGGCGAAAACGGCGGGCACTCCGACTATCGAAGCTGGCCAGGCGAGGAGTCCCACTCGTTCTACCTGGGAGTGCACGCCCTGTGGCAGGTAGGCGCCGAGCTCGCAGCCAAGCACCCGGCGTACAAGGACCCGCAGTCACCAGAGGATGCCTACAGCGAGTGGCTCGCTCGGTTCCTGCCGACGCGCTCGGACGGGCGATGGCTCGCTGAGCGCCGCGACGCGCCACCGTCGCCGACCCCTGACTCGGTTCTCGCCGCAGCGGCAGAAGGCGACGCCTGGCCGTGGAACATGACCAAGTCCGACTTCGAACGGACCGTCGGTATCGGCGAGACCTGGATCACCGTTTCCGCTCGCGTCGACAACGCCCGCGACGGACTGTCAGAAGACATCGAGGTCGAATCGGCGCTCGTCCCACCCACGACCGCCGAGGCCCTGCTCGTTGCGCTCCAAACGCTCCCGCAAGGCGGGTTCTCGGTCCCGTACACCGGCGACGACCGGCGCCCAGACAAGCCGCCATTCGAACTTGTCCCGTGGCTCGACATCAGTCGTCAGCGCTACGGCATCGACGAACTCGACGAACGCGGCGCGGGTATTCGTTTTCCGCCGCCCCGGCCAAGCGACGATGTCATACGCGAGTTCGGTCTGACCGCCGACATCGACATGCGCCGATGGACGGATGGCAACGGGCCCGTCTTTCGCAGCCGGATATGGAAGACCTCGTACGCCCAATCCCATGGCAACGAATCGGGCACGACCGGCGAGACCCTCGAAGTCACCACCGAGTTCGTGAAGTCGCTGCTACAAGCCCGTGACCGCTACCTAGTCGTGCAGGTCGCTCTGCGGCGTCAACGGGTCCGCCCCCACTATGAGCGGTTCAAGGAGGACGACGATGACTTCCCATGGCTCGACTGGTCCCGGAAGGCATATCTCATCGATCCGGAGGGGCGCTGGTACGAATACTGACGTCGTCCTCGCGCTCGGCCGGAAGGTGGCCGACAGCCTCGACCCAGACGACCTGTTGGCCCGTTGGATGGCGTACCACCTGGCAGAACTGGTGACGGCCGCCGAATCCGACGCGACCGTCGAACAACAGTCACAGATCGTCGACACGATCCTGAGGATCTGGACGCACCGCCAGTACCTGCGGCCCCCACCCATGGGTGACTTCACGTCAGTGCTCGCCGCCCTCGACCGACTCGGCGACACCAGTCCCTGGGCGTACTCGCGGCTCAGTCTCGAAACGCTGCTCCCCGACAGCGCCGCCGACGCTGCTCTCGTCAACACCGCGGTCGAACTCGAGCGACTGACTCGCGAGACCCTCCTGCGTCTGATCTGGCTCGCGGCCCAAGACGCCAGCGACGCAACCGAAGCCTGGCTGACCCTGTCGGACCAGATCGAAGAAACCCTCGAATCGCGGGTGTCTTCCACGCTGCGCCGACGCCGGCTCGCAACCGACAAATCTGAAGAGGCAGGCCTTGAGTTCGACGGCGACCCAGCTGACGACAGTGTCGCCATCGAGGCCCGCCACGTCAGCGACGAAGCGCACGCCGACAATCTGCGAGCAATGGCCCGACTCCTCAACCGGCTCGCGGAACAACTGGCTCCGACCGTTCGCTGAATGCCAACACGTCTCCGGCGACCCTCCGGGTGGCCCCAGACCCGATCCGTTCGACCCGAACCTGTCGTACCCCACGCGTAGAGTCAGATGTGGGCTTCGTAGCGCACGAGGGGACGGTCCACGAACTGAGGCACGTTGACGAAGAACACCAGACATGTCGTACCTGACGGCTCCGGCGGCTGGAAGGTGGTCAAACCCGGCGCGAATAGGGCAAGCGCTCGCACCGACACGCAAGCCGGCGCGGAGAAACGCGCGAACGAAATCGTGTCGAACAGTGGTGGGGGCGAAGTCCGAGTGCATCGACCCGACGGGAAGATCCGCGACAGCGACACGGTGGCACCGGGCCGCGACCCGAATCCGCCCAGGGACAAGAAGCACTAGCTGGCTACGCGAGCGAACTCTTCGCGGCGGCGGGCGTCGCCAACACCGTGATCCGGGCCGGAGCGAACCAGCGGCGAACTCGCCGCACGAATGCATCCAACGTGATCGTGGTGAGCGAAACCAAGCCTCGAAGAGACGGCGGGCACCGACTGGCACTTTCGGTGCGGAATCGGTCGGCTGTCGGTATCTCATGCTTGACCGTCGACGTCGTGATGCTCGACGGTGGACTCGAACACGACGGCGACGTCTATGACCAGTACCGGTGGGCGCCGGCTCGAGCGCTCGCCGGGGGAGACGACACCCCGACCGTGCTCCCTCACGTCGTGCGCCTCGGCGAGCGGAGTTTCGACTTGAGTGCCTCCGCTCCAGCTGCCTCCGAATGCCGGGTCACTTGGGCTGATGACCAAGGCAAGTGGTGGCACCGCACCGACGACGGCTTGGTCACGCCGACGCGCCGCCCGCCTGTCGTCTGACTCTTCGGCGATGACAGCGTTGCTGACGTTCCCCTTGGCACGAGACCGTCCGGCACGCCCCCTAGTCTGGTTGGCGACGTCGCGGACCTCGTCCGCCTCGGCGGTGCGGAGAATCCGTGTCAGCGGTCGCGGGTGAGGCGAGCGCCAGCGCTCGGTGCCGAACCGCAAGCTTCGCCCCGCGTGTCCGGCGATTGGCTGAATTGCAAGGGCGTGGCGCAGCCCGCGTGGAGCCCTCACCGCTTCGACTGCCAGTCGCGGATGGATGAGTTCGTCGTCCGTGCCCAGGCGCGGGCTGCGTCTCGGTCGTGTTCGAAAGCCCAACTTGAGTCGATGGCATCGCTGTCTGACGTGTCGCCGATCTCCATTCGCGCCGAAATGATGATCCAGTCGTCGCCGGTACCGTCCTCGAATATCGTTTCGGGCACCGCGCGTGGCACCCATACGGACCGGCCGACTCGTGGGCCGGCGTCGACGTGGAGCACGAACATTTCGCCGTCCGGCTCATGCTCGAAGATGGCGGCACCGGGGTCGGACTCGAACAGGTGAAGCCACGCCTGTCCCAGGTACACGCGTCCGTAGACGACCGGGTGGTCAAGGCAGGCGTAGCCCTCGATGAGGGTTCCGGTTCGTTTCGGGATGGTCAGCCATCGGGGGTCAACCCAGTCGATTTCGACGCTTGGCTCCATGTCATGACCGTAAACGCGATGCCATTGGGCCAGGAGCGCCCGACGGAGAGGGTCCTCGGCGAGAGACCGGATCTTGGCGACGACGTCAGCGGGTTCCATTGGTGCTTCAAGTCGGCCCGCCGGCGCTGACGCCACCGGCGTCGGTTCCAAGGTGTCGTCAACCGTGGCTAGCCGCGGAAATCTCGGGATCCTCTTCTTCGCACCTCGCGCTGCGGCGACGAGCGCGCTCTTGGCGGTCGCGTATCGGCCGGCGACTTCGGATCGCGTCGGCGGCCAAGCCGAGGTTTTCAGGACCCGTTTGACCGCCGATTCAGAGTCGGAACTCCAAGGCGCCCGCCCGCCCAGATGCTCGCGAAGAGTCGCCACCGACGGTCCGTTCACCGTCTTCACCGCATGGGCCCGCTCGCCAAGCGAGCGAAATGACGGATGACGGATCGTCAGTTGGAAGTTCAGTCCGACAGCCAGTAGATGGTCTTGCACCGCACCCCGCAAGTGGAGGCCGTCTGGGTCATCCAGAGGCAGCGACCAGACCGAGTCTTCTTTGCCTTCGGGTTCGCGCCCGAACGCCCCTCTACGGTAATCGGCTGGGATGTACCGCGTGTTGTGACGAGCCACGCCGAGACGCTAGCCGTGGCCATTAGGGAGCGTGCTGCTCCCGCGTATCGCGGGAAACGTGGAAATGCGGCCGTCGAATTGATTCGCTCATGCCACCAATTCGATAGGAGATGCCACCATGAGTACGACGATCGGGCCGGCCAGTAGTGCTCGTCAACTCGCCGCGAGGCGTCCGGCGAACCCCAGCGGCGACGATGACAGCCTGAGCAGCGGGGACGACTGGGCGGGCGCAACCGTAGACATGATCTCCATGATGATTCGCGTGTTCGGGCACACGATCCGGGTCATGCCCGAGTGCACGCGCGAACACGTTCGCTGGCAGGTCCAGGATCCGTACCGGCGCGTTCCAGGAGGTCGCCAAGTGCACCTCTTCGAATACCGGTCGGTGCGACCGATCGGCCCGATCCTCGGTCTGCCCAAGTTTCCGAAGGGCAACGTCGTGACCATCGCGAACCGTAGGATCCCTGTCTACCGCAACCGAGCTCAAGTCGAGACACTGATCGGAACGCGAAGGTCGTTTGGTGTCTGGCACACAGAGCCGTTCGCCATCCGCGGCCGTGTAGGCGGGCAGGAGCTCACCTGGATCCCGCCGTATGTCCTGCGGTGCACGAAGTCAACGAATGTGCTCGTCGCGGGCTACAGGAGCGAGCCGGGCTCCATGTTGGAACCGCTGATCGATGCGTTCCTGCGCCGGACCGGTTGGAACTACAGCCCTTGCGTCACCGACTGGTGGCCGCCCCTGCACCCGACGCTCTTCACCTCGAGCGGAACGACGGCCCGTCGAACCTGAACCTCGGAGTGGGGTTGAGCGTCTGCGCATCGGGTCATGTGGCCCTCACCTGTCCGTCGCCCCCGGCGATTGTGACGAGCCATTGGACGTCCTCCAGTCCAAGGATCCACGAGCAACGCGCCCGATCGTCAAGAAGCGATCTGGCGCCTTGGTGCTGCCAGCTGTGAATAGCGCGGGCTGCAGCCGCAGGCATGGACCGGCATTGAAATGTCACGGCTCACATCTGGCGATGGTGGCCGTCACCCCGAGGACCCAGTCCGAGTCAGCGCCGGTGGTTCGCAGGAAAATGTCGAGGCTTTCCCGAGACAGCCGCAGTGCTTCATCGTGACGGTCACTTGGTTCGCTGGATGCCAAGGCAATCTCAGCGAGGCCGCGCAGCGCGTCTGCTTTGCTGATGTGCGGATTTGGGCCCCATTTCTCGAACAGGGCGAGCGATTCTCGGAAATGTTCGGAGGCTGATGCGAGGTCGTCGGCAGCCAATGCCAGCTTGCCCAAGTTTGCGAGGGTCTGCGCGGCTCTGAAACTGCTGGTACCTAGTAGACGGCGAAGCTTCAGTGCGTCCATCAGTGCTGCTTGGGACTCCACCCGTGCTTTCGCCGACTTGGTGATTCGGAAGCGTTCGTAGAGCCCGAGCCCGAGTCCGTTCAACCGGTCTGACCTCTCGACGCTGTTGGGATCTCGGTCAGGGTCGAGCGCTCTGAGCGACTCCTCGTCGAGTGCGATTGCTTCTTCAATCTGCGTCGGCGCTTCGGGATTCGGTCCGAAGTGGTCGGACAGGTGGGAGCGGGCGGCCTTTGCTCGTAGAGTCGACGCTGTTTCGCCGCGGCTCAGTGAGGTTTCGTGGTGGCCTTCACCCAGATGCTCCAGACGAATCGCCAGGGCCCGTCGGTGATTTTCTTCTGCCTTGTCCAACTCACCGGCGAACATGTACGCGACGCCAAGATTGCTGTAGCTACGGGCGGTCTCCGCAATCCGACCGGCGCGGTCGTTGAGGACCCGCGCTCGATCGAAGAACCCGATGGCTGCCTTGGGTCCTGCGGTGCCGAGGTGAACGAGCCCGATGTTGTTGACGATGTCGCATACCGGCTTGGACGTGTGCCACTTCTTCTCGGGAAGGATGCGCCCGTAGACACCCAGGGCTTCCTCGAAGAGCGGGAGCGCCGTCTCGCCTCTGCCGGCGAACAGGTGCAGAAGCGCCAGATTCTGAGTCACGTCCGCGAAGTCGGCCATGGCGGAGACGTCCCCGCCGTAGCGCTCGCGCATCTCGTCGCGTATCTCGGATAGCAGCTGCTCGCCCTCCTCGGCGTCGGTCTTCCCGATGCAAGTGGCGAGGTTCTGGTGGACCCTGAACCGGATCAGAGGGTCCGCGCCCACAGTCTCCAAGTCCACCAACGCTGCGGCAAACAGACCGAGGGCGTGCTTGACCTCGCCGCGGGCTTCGTGAAACGTCGCGAGTCGGTCGATGAGCAGCGCCGAGCCAACCGACGTCACGCCGAACCGGCGTGCCGACTCGCACACAACGAGTACGTGAGCGCGGATTGCCTCCCATCCACGCCATCCCACCGGATCTTCCGGATCCGGCGGCGCGTATGCGCGCAGTAGAACCACGAGCGCTTCGACGAGATCGGCGGAATTCGTGCTGCGCGCAGCGATGATGTCCTGAACGAGGCGGTGCAACACAAGACTGTCGTCGACTCGGTCCACCAGAGAGAACCGCCGAGCCTCTCGGAACATGCGTGCGGTCGTGAGCGGATCGCTCAGAGCCTCGCTCAGAGCGGCCGGAAGGTGTGCAACCTCAGACATGAGTAGCGCAGTTGGTATCTTCGTCGGTGCCAGGTGAGAGCAGAGCCGTACGAGCTGCGCCGCGGCGGCGGAACGATTTTCCATTTCGGCGAGCGCTAGTTCCACGGTGGCGACGGTCGTCTGAGCGTGGTCGATTGGCGCGGTGTCGATATCGGCGAGAACTTCTTCGATCACCGAATCGAGGAGATGCGTGTACTCGTCGAATGAGATGTCGGCAGCCTCGCAAAAGGATGCGGCGTGCATGAGCGGCAGAGGCCAGCGGCCGAGTCGCTCAGCTAAGCCGCTCGCTGCCATATCGTCGGAGCGACCCGAGCGGATCCGCAACACTTCGGTGGCGAAGTCAATGTCGAGTGGGTCGACATGTTTGGTCGCGCCCAGCCCGCGCCAGCCGGAAGCGTTTGTCGAAGTGATGATCACTTCGCCGTCCAACGGCACCGGCAGTAGGCGTGTAACAGTCGCCGCGTCCGGCGCGGCGTCAAGCACGAGCAGCCAACGGTCTCGACTCTGGAACCATCTCCAGACATGCCCCTCCGACTCGACGACATCCGCCTCCGGTGGCGTCGGTAGACCGAGGAGCGCGGCCAGTCGAAGCAGCCCTGCAGCGAGTGATGAACTGGAGCTGGCGTCGAGGACGGCGACGACGTCGAAACTGGCTTGGTTTCGGCGTGCGTAGCGCAAAGCAAGTTGTGTCTTTCCCACTCCGCCCAGGCCCTGAAGCGTCCTGATTCGACCGCGTTCGGCTGCAAGCCAGTCCATCTCGGTCGCTCGGTCGACAAGAAATGGTCCGAGCGGCTGCGGAGCTAACCAGACGTTCGCCGTGTCGGTGCCATCGGTGCCGTCCTCGTGGAGTTTGGCCAGATATGACGCGATCGCGCGACTCGCTTCCCGACGCCATTTTCGTGCGGTGTCGGGAAGCGGCGTCCAATCCTTCGTGGGGCCCTCGAGCGTCAGAGATTTCTTGAGGTCAACCCGTTCACCGAACATGACGAGATCCAGGCAATGACGGGCGAGCGCGAGTTCTGGCTCACGGAGAGGCAGCCCCTTCTTGAGCCGGGCTGGGTCCTCAGGAAGCCAGTCGAGGAGACCCCCGGCGACCAACTTCCGTACAATTCGGGCATCGTGAACGATACCCGTGATGCCCTGGAACGGTGCGAGGTGAACGAACTCTTCCACGACCGTTGGGAGATCGCGGGAGTCGAACCAAGCGGGGCCCGCTTGACTCTTCGCAGGCATATTCCCACCGAGCGCGAGTTTCACGACGAGCTCTAACCGGCCCTCGACGGTCGCCGGCGTCTCGATCGGCCGCCGGTGGTTGGTTGCTGGTCTCGCCGCCTCTGGAGCCACGCCCAACGGTAGCCAGTGGATGGCGGCGACGAGGAACTGGTCCACCTCGATCGGGCCATCGGCCGAAGCCGGCGCGCAGGTCTTTCGCGCGCGTCCCGGTTGCCGTCCCGGTTGAGGCCTGATCCGTACCACGGCTGCCTTCATAGTCGGCTCATCCGGTCCTCCGGCCGGCAGAAACCCCGAGCGGACGGCAGCGTCTGCACGCGACGAAGGAGCAACGAATGAGCCATTCCAAGAAGTTCTCCAGCCTTTGCGGCTGGATCTGGACACAACCGCGGGTCAAGATCCGGGACGCACGAGGCTCGTCGCTAGACGATCTTCCCGACATGCTGGCTGAGTCGTGCATCGTCAAGATCTCCGGCGAGGACGAGGATCGCTGCGTCGAGATCCTCGGCAACGCAGGCGCCTCGGTCTTGGAGCAATACGAAGCGGTGCGCGCTGGGCTGGCGGACACTGGCGCTATCGAGACGGTGGCAAAGGCGAGTGCTCAGGCAGGCGACACTTCGGCTGTCTTGGCGAAGGAAACCGAGTTCCACCAAGACGGCTACCAGTTCCAGCGGGAGTACCGCGGTCATGTCATCGCCGGCGTCGGGAACATGCCAGACATCGAGTTGCTTTGTTTCCCGAAGGTGGTCGAGGGTCGCTTTCTGGTGTTCTCCGACCTGTGCCGGGCCACGCGCAAGTTCATGCGTGCGCACGAATCGTCCCAGATCGATCACCTTTGCCAGGCGTGTTATTCAATCGACAGCCGCTATGCGGACGCTGATCCGAATCTCGACACGCCCCATGACCTACCTTTGCTCTTCAAGGATTCGCTCGGTTGGCGGTTCCATCTCGGCGGATCGATGTCGTCGGCTGATCCTCTCGCTGGATTTTCGCTCAGCTTGTTCCGCGCGTACGTAGCGTCGACGGTCATCACCGAGCGACTGGAGTCCGGGTCGCTGTACGTAGTGAACCAGCGTCGAATAGCGCATCGCGGCATCAGAGTCCCCGGAGTGGACGGCAAGACGGTGCTGCGGCGCGTCTTGCTCGGCTTCCCCAAGGCGGTGAGCGCGTGAGCGAGTGCGCGGTCGTCGTAGCCGAGGGCGGGGTGAGAGCGAGCGTGCAACGCCGACGTGACGCCGGTGTCGTTGTTCGCATCGCGGTCTCGACGTCAGCTCAGGGCTGGGTCGATGTCATCAAGATCGACGCCTTCGGAAAGGCCCACTGGCATCTATACACGCGCACCAGCGGTGAACGGGTGTCTCGACTTGACGGCGATGGAGCCCTTCGGGGCGGCCAGGCCGTGATCTCTCGACTCCCGGAGATCCTCGCCGACGCCGGATACTCCGAGCACGCCGACCTGCTGCTCGACCCGGCGGAGGTTGTCGCCCTCAAGGCGGCGATTGGGCACCTGTGTGAATCGGAATGTGGGTGACCGCGATTCGGTCGCATCCGTCCGCCACGACGCCGAAGCGCGCCGGGTCGAGGGTGCCGTCTCCCCGCGTCTGAGGGCAAATACGGCGATCGTCGTTTCCGTGGCACCCGAATTCGAGTTGGCGTCGGCTTGGTTTGTCAGAAGGGTGCGCCTCGAAAGGATCGGTACCGCTCAGAGAGCGGGTGACGCCACGACGTAGAGGACGACGCCTTCCATCCCCGGGACGGCTGAGCCCCACACTGCCGATCGAGGCTGGGAGGGCTGACACCCAGCTGGCCCGCAGCCGTCAGGTTCATCGCATCCGGGTGCGCAACATCGCAGCTGCGGAACTGGATGCCGCTGGTCTGGCAATACGAAGAAGAACCATGCCGAAGACGGCGGCTGCGAGCTCGAACGGAGGCAACGTTGAAGGCGACGAGTACGGCGGCGTGGCCCGAGAACAGACCGACGGATTGCGCCGGACCCGCGGCCGTGCTCTGGGCTGGGCGGGACCGCAGGGCAGCCCACCCAGAGCCCGGTCGCATGGACCGCTACTCGCGGACAACGCCGTGATGCCCTCCCGCTTTGGCGCTGCTCGAACCCTCACGGCACCGGTGCGAAGGGGGAGCGCATCCTTTACGATCGCTCAAGCCCTTCCGAGACCAGCTCTCTCAGAACACGCTTGGGTTCACAACTCGAGCCCAGCTGATGTCGCAGTCAATGACCCGGAGGACACTTCGGGTACCGCCTCGGAACGTGGTGCCCAGTGCTTGTAACTATCTGGGCGACTTTGCTACTGCTGGCATTCCTGTGGTCCGTGTTCCTGTTCGCGCTCACTGTCATCGACAGGCGGCAGCAGAAGCCCGGTGGGGAACGCCGACAGGAGACGGGCGCAGTCTATGCGTTTGCGGGCCTTTGCCTGTTTGTCCTCGCGTTCGCCGACCGTCTTCCCTTCTCTCCCACGAACCTTCGGGATCCCCTCGCGTTCCTGCCGGGGGTGGACGAAAGCTCGCTTGACTTCGAGTCATCTTTAGTGGGACTGCTGTTGATCACAGCGATCTATATCGCTCGGATCCTGGTGTTCCTGCAGTTGGTTCCTGGCAACGATGCGTCTCGAATGAACCGCGACGATCTCCTTGAAGTGTTGCGCGACATCCTGGCGCCACTATTGGCGTTCGTCACTCTGGACCTCTGTCTGACCGTTCTGCTCGCAGGGAGCTACGAGTGGAACGGTCTGATCGCCTTGCTCGCGTTCGCCGTGGTCCTGGCGCTCTTCTTCTTTCGCATCGGGGAGCGGGCCGCTGAACTGGCCCGAAGCATTCAGGGCGTGATCGTCCTCATCGCCAAGTGGCTGGCAAGGGCATTCCGTTCGCTGCCGGTCGCCATCATCGAGGCGTTCGTGTGGTTCGAAAGTCTGCGCCCCCGGGCCGCTGACAACGACGCCATGAACCGGTGGATCGCCAACCGGATCGAGAAACTGGACGGCGACCCGGATCTGTCCGCCAAACAGCGCGAACGGCTCGACCGCGCGTACAAGCGGCTTCTCGCGAAGCGAGAGAAGCGGCGCAAGACCGGAAAGAGGATAGAACCATGATTTCGTTGGCCGAGGAGGTTGTTTGCATCAAGTGCAAGACGACCTACAGCCCGTCGCAGATCGTTGGAACGCTCGGCGACCGCACCGCCACGCTCACTGATCTTCGGCGGGGGATAGTGGGACGCACCGAAGCATCCGGCAGAGCCAACCGAATGTGGACGCGTGTCACTGGCCGAATCGAACGACCGGACATCAGCAGCAGGATCGACGCTCTCCGAGGCTGGACCTTCCACTGTCCGGCCGACGAGCCGCACGCCGTGGACGGAAACGCCGGTCTCGCGTTTCCCGTGGCGATCGTGGGACGAAGCGGTGCCTCGAAATCGCACTTCGTGCCGGCAATTCCGTGGGAGGTCAAGGTCCTGGGTTCCCTGGACCCACTTGACATCGTCTTGCAGGAACCGATCTGGAAGACAGAGGACGCCCCCGACCTCGGTCCTGATATCTCGGAGATCTTCGTCGAGCATCGCGTGCCGCCAGCCACGAAGGCCGATGAGGTCGGGGTCAGGGGCCCCTACACGTACCGTCTTTTCGTGCAACGGGGAAGGGACCGAGAGAAGCTCCTGTCGCTGTACCTGTTCGACGCTCCGGGAGAGTTCTTCGAGAAGATCGAAGTAATCGCCGACCAATCCCCCTACCTGCTGTTGGCCCGAAGCGTCATCGTCCTCTTGGATCCGAGTGATCTCGTCGACACCCGTGGCCAGGAGCGTCTCCTGACCACCAACGAGAAGAACATCGCCCTGTCTGATTCAGCTGACCTGGTCAACCGAATCGCGGACGCCTTCAAGCAGACCTACGCCGTGGACGACTTTCCCGTCCCCGTATGTTTCGTCCTCGCGAAAGCCGACGCGATTGATACCCGGTTCGGGTGGTCAGGAGAAACCGCCAGCGTCATAGAAGAAGCTCGGGAACATCCCGGGCAACTGGGACGAATCTTGCGAGACGCCAGCGACCGGGCCCGCGACGCCTGCCGGGATCTAGGTCTCGACCGAATCGTCCGTTCCATCGAAGCGCAGTATCCGTCCGAGTTGACACGATTCGCGCTTGCGTCGGCCACGTCGCAGAGCGTCAGTTCATCGGGTTCTGATCGAGCGTGGGAGGACCCCGTCCCAAACGGGGTCGGACTGGCCCTGCTGCAGCTGCTCAGCATGACGGGCGTCCTCGACGAGCCATCGGGTGAGCTGTGAAGCCTCTGGCACCGGGGCGGGTGGAACACGCCATCTACACGTGGTCGAACAGGAATCCCGATGGCTCAAAAGGAGAGGGCATCGGTGCCTGTACTCCGGGTCTGCGAGGCAACCTCTCTGGGCTCAGCAACTTTGTGGCTGGCAACCTGTACCAGTTCATTGCTCCAGGGGACGAAGGGCAATGTAAGAATTTCACGTTCGTCGGTCGTAGCCGTTTCGACGGGAATGGCATCGGCTACAGGAAGACCTACGACGCTGGCATCGACTCCGAAGGACGAACACGGTCTCTCGTGCACCTGATGATTGGGCCGTTCACCGAAATGACCGCCTTCGCGGTGCTCGAAGTGCCACCACGCTCCTGGTTCTCGGCTGAAGAATGCCCCCTGAACCGGCTGCCGGATCTTGGTACGCTGCCGCCCGGTCGTTTCCCGCCTCTCAGCCCCGTGAACGCAGATGTCCTGGCAGGGGAGTGCCGGGATGGAGGTTCGGCGTGCTGGGACGGTCATCGGGATGCGGTAGACGAACTAGTGCAGTCCGGCGGGGTCCGTGTTGCGGATGCTTCCGAGTTGAGCAAGCTCCTCGCCCTGGTGCCGCCCAGTCTGCGGGCCTTCATCGACTACGACCAGCTTTGCGGTGCACCAACTCTGGCTACGTTGGTGTGGGACCGTGAGCTGTGGCTGACCGCCCTTGCGGCAAACGAGCCCCAGTGTGCTTTCGACCGGGCGATCGCACGGGAGATCGGCGGCAGACCGGCGGGGGACTACCAGCTCGACGAGATCCTGGCGCGCGTCGTCAAGCCGGTCCCGCGCACCACCGCGAAGGCTATGCCGGCCAAAGATCAACGATCTGCCTCGGGCCCGCCCGACACGTTGACAGCCATACTCAAGGACGTCCTGCAGAACACGACGTCCGAACAAGACCGCACCGCGGCGTTGGTGCAAATCGTCCGTCAACGAGTCAACGTCGGCCGCGAACTCCTGCTCCTGGATGCCGACGTTGTACGTGCATTCACGGTCCAACTCCACACACGCGAGGACTACGAGACCCTCTCCTCGTGCTTTGCAGCGGCGACACCGTCCGAGTTGAGCCAATGGGTGTACCGCACCGGCAGTCGGCTCGCGATCTACACCCTCGCCCGCTTCGGTGAAGTCGATGTGGAACGCTGCCGCTCCAACCCGTATCCCGTCCAAGGCGACGAGTGGCGAGCGGTGGGCCCACATCTCCTCGCGACGCCGTCGGGCGTGAAATTCCTACAGGCAATCGTCTCGGTCGGTGGGCTCGCCGATGCCGGCTTGCGTCGATGCCTCATCGACAACGCGCCGGCGCACGGCGAGGCGGTGTTCGTTCATGTGGTTCCGTCCGCGCCCCCCGAGGACATCGTCGAAGTTCTGCGCGACGGTTTTCGGGTCTACGCCCAGTGGCAGCAGCTCCCCCCCGTGTACGCCAACGCGCTCGAGGCTGGCATTCGGCGCCGCACCGCACGGAACATCCTGCGAGTCTTCATGGGCGGGTCCCGGCATTCCTGAGACGTGAATTCGCATCCGGCTTTATGCGTGCGGTCGAGGACCAGTTCGTCGATGTCTGCCGAAAGTTCGCCGAGACTGACACGCTCACGAGCAAGGGCAACCGGTGGCGTGGCCCCGGAGTCCGGCGTAACGCCCCTGCTGCACAGCGGGTACCGGTGTCGATGCGACAAGCACCGATCCGCGGGTGTCGAATCGTCAAGAGTTGAGACCGGGCGATGGCACGCGCCGCCCGGAGGGCAGGGCGAACGCGCAGATCAGCGTGCTCCAGCTGCGGAACCAGCGCCCACGGTTTGCCTCCGGTCCGACGAAGGTCACCCGTCCATGCGCAACCCGCTTTAGACAGAACGGCTTGCAAGCCCAGGCCCGTCTGCGTCCCGTGCGGGACCCGGCAGGGATGACGAGCGAGCTGCTCCGCGTCGGACAGGCTGGCGCGTCCTACGGCAGGTTCGCCAAATGGCGAATCGACTACCGTGGCCCCTCCGGGAACAACTCGAGCTGGCAGTCGTCGACTTTCAGATGCGTCTGCAAG
>Ga0209023_10003489_pt1 | contig 18755 bp, 19 predicted proteins | sample LakOneMetagenome_FD_187468 | JGI IMG/M metagenome (GOLD analysis project Ga0209023, IMG submission 187468) | Freshwater and sediment microbial communities from Lake Erie, Canada (SPAdes) (version 2) | ecosystem: Environmental > Aquatic > Freshwater > Lentic | place: Lake Erie, Canada...
GGCACCCCGCGCCTGCTCGCCTGGTGCGAGGCCGTCACCTGTGAGGCGCTCGAGCCCGCTCTCACCGGCGGCGCGACGAGCGTCGGAACCGAGGTGGCGATTCAGCACCGCGCGCCCAGCCCCGTCGGGGCCGCGGTCGTGGTGACGGCGGTCCGGGAGACCGAGGACGGCCGCCTGCACACCTTCGCCGTCGAGGCCCGCCACCTCGACGGGGCCGTGGTCGGCAGCGGTCGGATCACCCGCGCGGTCGTCGACGCCGAGCGGTTCCTCGCGCGGCTGCGGGCCTGAGCTCCGAACATGCGAGAGCCCCCGGCCGGGTGGCGCGGGGGCTCTTCGGGACTGGCAGCGCACCCTCACGGGTGCGGCTGCTCAGGCGTTGGGACGCTTGCCGTGGTTGGCTGCCTTCTTCTTGCGCCCGCGACGCTTGCGACCGGTCTTGCCCATGGTGACCTCCTGGATCGATGCTGGTGGGCCCCGCAGGGCCGGGTCATCCTCTCAAATGAGAGTGGTCCGCGGCGAATCGGCCCGTCGCGGCCGCCGGCGCCGAGCCGGTTCAGCTCTGCTCGGTGTAGCGGATGTGCACCTCGCGGATGGACAGCAGCACCCGCTGGCGAAGGGTGTCCGGCGCCGCCTCGGAGCACGACCGCGCCACCAGGGACTTGACGGTGCGTTGGACGTCGTAGCGCTCCAGGCAGGGCGCGCACCGGTCGAGGTGCTCCTTGACGGCGTGGACGTCGTCCTCGTCGAGCTCGTTGTCGAGGAGATAGACGATGCGCTCGATGAAGTCGGCACAGGACTCGTCGTGGTGGCTCATCACTCCCCCTCCCCGACACGCAGGAGGTCGTGGGCGCGCACGTGGTCGGACAGCATGTCGCGCAGCTGGCGCCGCCCCCGGTGCAGGCGCGACATCACCGTGCCGATGGGGGTGCCCATGATCTCGGCGATCTCCTTGTAGGGGAACCCCTCGACGTCCGCGAGGTAGACCGCCAGGCGGAACTCCTCGGGGAGTCGCTGCAAGGCGTCCTTGACCTGGGAGTCGGGCAGGTGCTCCAGCGCCTCCATCTCCGCCGACTTGAGCCCCGTCGAGCTGTGGGACTCCGCGCGCGCAAGTTGCCAGTCCTCGACGTCCTCGGACATCGACTGCTGGGGCTCGCGCTGCTTCTTGCGGTAGGAGTTGATGAAGGTGTTGGTCAGGATGCGGTAGAGCCAGGCCTTGAGGTTGGTCCCGGGCCTGAACTGGTGGAAGGAGGAGAACGCCTTGGCGAACGTCTCCTGCACCAGGTCCTCGGCGTCCTGCGGGTTGCGGGTCATCCGCATCGCCGCGGAGTAGAGCTGGTCGAGGAAGGGCAGCGCGTCGCGCTCGAACCGAGCCGCGCGTTGCTCGTCGGTCTCGTCGTCGGTGGACCCGTCGAGCTGGTCGAGCTCGGCGTCGAAGGAGTCAGTCATCGTCCCCCAGCCTAGCCCGGGGGTCGGTCCAGCCACGGTCGCGGCGACGCGGAGGTCGACGCTCCCGGATCCGGACGTCGCTGGATGCGTGAGCAGGGCAAGCACGCTGGTCTGAACACGTCAGCCCGGTGACTGATTCCCCGGACACCGTCGGCGGCCGGAATCAGTGGCGGGACCCGCCGCCGGCGACCTCGCGGATCATCCACTCCAGGGTGCTCTCGACCACGATCGTGAGCGCCTCCTCGGTGGTGATCTCGGCCCTGGCCGGCACCCGGAGCGAGTGGTCCCCCGACGGTACGACGGCGAGCTCGACCTGGGGCGGGAACTCCTCGGGCCGGCCCATGGAGTCGCGTTCACCCTGGATGACCAGCGTGGGCAGCCGCGTGCCGAGGAGCTCGTCGACCCGGGACTTCTCGGGGTGGCCTGGTGGGTGGAGCGGGAACGCCAGGCACAGGCAGCCGGCCGCTCCGAGGCTCTTGGCGGTGCGGGCGGCGGACCGCGCGCCCGCTGAGCGCCCCCCGACCACGAGCGGTGTCCGGGTGCGCATCGCCGAGGCGGCCGCGACCAGGCCAGCGTCGAGCGTGGCCGGAGGCGTCGCCACCTTGCGACCGGCGACCTTCCACGGCTGCTCGAACAGGACGACCGTGACGTCGTTCTTGGGTAGGAACCGGGCCAGCGCCTGGAGGTCGGCGGTGTCGATGCCGTTGCCGGCGCCATGGCTCAGCAGCAGGGTCGCCACGGGGCTCGGCGCTCGGTGGGTGACCAAGCGCCCCTCGCCGTGGGGCGTCTGGATCTTTCGCTCGGTCCGCACGAGGGCATCATGCCAGCGCCGGGGCTGGGTCACCCCAGCGGCAGGGGCTCGAGCAGCTCGGGGCCGTTGTTGCGGACGTTGTTGACGAGGGTCGCCACGGGGTAGGCCTCCAGCCGGCCGGGGGCGGCGGGCACGAGCAGGTCGAGCAGATCGCCGCCGCTCACGCGCGGGTCGAGCCAGCGGCTCCACCGGTCGGGCTCGACCATCAGCGGCATCCGGTCGTGGATGTGGCCGACGGCGTCCTCGGCCTGGGTCGTGATCACCGTGCAGGTCCAGCGGAACCGGTCGGGGTCCTCGTCGCCCTTGGTGGGGTCACGCCAGATCTCGTAGAGGCCCGCCATGGCCAGGACCCCGTGGTCGAGCGGGCGGATGAAGAACGGCTGCTTGACCGGCTTGCCGCCCTTGCCGACCTGGTCGGTGGGGTACCACTCGAAGTAGCCGTCGGCGGGCAGCAGGCACCGCCGGGCCGCGAAGGCGCGCCGGAACGCCGGCTTTTCCGCGACGGTCTCCATCCGGGCGTTGATCATCTTGTTGCCGATCGCGGGGTCCTTGGCCCACGACGGCACCAGCCCCCAGGTCAGCACGCGCAGCTGGCGCTCCGGCGGCTCGTCGCTCTCGCGGGAGGGCGGCCGCTCGACGACCGCATAGACGGGCTTGGTCGGGGCGACGTTGAAGTCGGCCGGGATCGGCTCGGCGACCCGGTTGTCGACGATCTCGAACTCCTCGACGAGGTCCTCGGGGCGTCGGCTCGAGGCATAGCGACCGCACATGCCGACGAGCCTAGTTGCGTCGGCCCGCGTCGGCGTCGGGTCAGGAGCGGGCGAGCTCGTCGAGGAGCAGCGCGGCCGTGGCATCGGTGCCCGGCAGGCCCTCGATCCACACGCGGGCCGACTCGCCGCCACCCTGGAGGGTGCGGGCCATCCGGCGCAGCAGGGCCACCCGCTGGCCGAGCCGGTCGTCGCGCTCGACGACCACCACGATCCGCTCCGGGCCCAGCTTGCCGATCGTCTCGGTGCCGGCGAAGACCGTACGGGCGGCGTCGCCGAGCGAGCTGAGCCGCATCGCCCGGGTGAGCACGTGCTTGGCACGCTGGTCCGTCGGGTCGACGTGGCGGTCCTGGGGCAGCTCGGCCACCACCAGGGCGTGGGTGTCGCGCACCCGCGTCGCCAGTCGGAGCTCTCCCCTGTAGAGCTCCGACAAGCGGCTGCGGACATGCGCCAGGCTGGCCAGACCCGTCATCGGGTCCTCACACGCCAGCTGGTGCAAGTAGGCGAGCGTGGTGTCGCTCCACGCACGAGACACGGACCGGACGTCGTCGAAGGAAGGATCGATCCCGAGCACCAGGCGGTAGGTCACCGCGAGCGCTTCCAGGGTCTCGTCCAAGGACGCCCCGTCCTTGGCCATCTGCGTTCCCGCGATGGCACAGGATTCGGCAGAGCCGGACCCTGAAGCAAGCGCTTCGCCAACAGCCTCGAATCTGGCGGGCAACCCCTTACCCACCACGTCGACGCGGCGTTCGCTTGCCTCAGGGTCCGCAGTGGACGCATTGCGAGTCCGCAACGTGAAGATGCCCACTGACCCCCCTCGGTGTCTCCGTCTCGAGGATGAAACGGGCGTCGTGACGGGTCATGACGCGGTTTCACGGACTTTTTCGAGAAGTTTCTGGCGGGGGTTGGTCGGGCCTGAGGAATCGGTCGCATTCCGGCCTCCCGGAATGTCTCGCGCCCCTAGACTGGCGAGGCAGACCGGGGACCGCCCGCGTCATAAACCGCCCTCTTCCCCGTTGGACTGATATGAGCAGCACGCTTCCACGCGTCGACGACCGTGCGGACGCTGAGCTCATTTCTGCTGTCCGCGGTGGGGACCTGGAGGCGTACGGCGATCTGTTCGCGCGCCACTCCGCGGCCGCGACGCGGCTGGCCCGTCAGCTGATGTCGCCGTCGGACGCCGACGACCTGGTGTCCGAGGCGTTCGCCAAGGTCCTGCTCGTGCTGCAGCGCGGCGGTGGACCAGACATGGCCTTCCGCGCCTACCTGCTCACCTCGGTTCGACGCCTGCACGTGGACAAGATCCGGGCCGGCTCCCGTCTGCACACCACCGACGACCTCGAGCCGTTCGATCCCGGCATCCCGTTCCAGGACACGGCCGTCGCCGGTTTCGAGAACGAGGCGGCCGCCAAGGCGTTCGCGTCGCTCCCCGAGCGCTGGCAGCTCGTGCTCTGGCACCTCGAGGTCGAGGGCCAGAAGCCCGCCGACATCGCTCCCCTGCTCGGGATGAGCGCCAACTCGGTCTCCGCGCTCGCCTACCGCGCCCGCGAGGGCCTGCGTCAGGCGTTCTTGAACCAGCACGCGCAGGAGCTCGAGGACGACACCTGCCAGTGGACCCACCAGCACCTCGGCGCCTACATCCGCAACGGCATCTCGCGCCGCGACGCCGGCAAGGTCGAGGAGCACCTCGACGAGTGCCGCAAGTGCATGGCGGTCTATCTGGAGCTCAGCGAGGTCAACTCCAACCTCGCGGGCATCCTCGGCCCGTTGCTGCTCGGCACCGCCGCGACCGGCTATCTCGCGGCCGTCGGCGGCCTCGCGGCCAAGGGCGGCCTGCTCGTCCTCGTCGGCCGCGCCAGGGACGCCGTACTCGGCAACCTGCCGGCCGCCGCGGTGGCGGGCGTGGCCGCGACGGCAGTGATCGCCGGGACCACGGTCGCGGTGATCGCCAGCCACGGCGACAAGCAGCTGAGCTCGGCCGACAGGCCGATCGGTGTGGCGACCAGCCGGAGCACCAGCGATCACACCAAGGGCCCCAAGAAGGACCGGCCCGTGGTGATCGCGCCGCGTCGTACGCCGAGCAGCCCCGCGCTGCTGCCGTCGGACACGCCGTCGGACACGCCGTCGGAAAGTCCTTCGGAGTCGACGGAGCCCTCCGACAGCATCGGGCCCTCCGAGTCACCCTCCGAGAGCAGCTCGCAGTCGCCGTCCGAGAGTCCGTCGGAGTCCGCCAGCGAGACCCCGACCGAGTCGCCCACGGCGAGCGACTCCGAGTCGCCGTCCGAGAGCCCGTCGGAGTCCACCAGTGAGAGCCCGACCGAGTCCCCGTCCGACCCGACGTCGAGCCCGACCGAGGAGCCGCTCAGCAAGGACATCGGCATCACCGCCAAGGCCGAGCTGCGTGACCGCAGTTCCTACGTGCTGACCTCGACCATCGACGGCCTGGCCCCGGGCAACAGCCTCGCCCTCGACATGCACGTCGGGGGCAAACTCCGCTTCCACGCGGTGCCGTGGGCCGGCTGCGCGATCGACCAGGGTGACCAGCAGCATCTGGCCTGCACGGTCACCCAGGACGCCGAGACCGTCGCGCCGATCGTGCTTCGGGTCAGCTCGGTGATCCCCGGTGAGACGACGACCATCACCTATGCGATCAGCCCGCTCGGCGACACGCTCAACGAGGACACCACCAACGACACCGCGAGCGTCGACCTCGCCCCGGTGTTCAACGAGGCCGGCATCACGGGCGGCGGCTCCGTCAAGGGCGTCAGCAGCAGCTGGCGCGGTCCCCGCCCCGGTGCCAGCCGGACCGACTGGATCTGACCACACCCCTCGGTAGGCTGCGCGGGTGACCAGCGCCCCCGACCTGTGGCCTGCGCCGCGAGCCCACGGGCCCGTCGACGCGCGGGTCACGCTGCCCGGGAGCAAGTCGATCACCAACCGGGCGCTCCTCTTGGGCGCGCTGGCGAGTGGGCCCTCCGTCGTACGACGCGCCCTGCGGTCGCGCGACACGACCCTGATGGCGACCGCGCTCACGGCGATCGGTGCCCACGTCGACACGAGTGGGGACGACTGGACCGTGAGCCCCGGAGCCTTCGACCGCGACGCCCGGGTCGACTGCGGGCTGGCCGGCACCGTGATGCGGTTCGTGCCGCCGGTGGCCGGGCTGTCGACGCGGCGGATCGACTTCGACGGCGACCCCCACATGCGGACCCGGCCGGTCGGTGAGATCCTGACCGCCCTGCGCGGGCTCGGGATGACCATCGACGACGGTGGCCGCGGCGCCCTGCCCTTCGGCGTCGACGGGCACGGGTCCGTGACCGGCGGGACGGTCGTGATCGACGCGTCCGCGTCGTCGCAGTTCGTCTCCGCCCTGCTGCTGGCCGGGGCTCGCTACGACCACGGCGTCGACGTGCGCCACGACGGCAAGCCGGTGCCGTCGCTCCCCCACATCGAGATGACCGTGGCGATGCTGCGGGCGCGCGGGGTCCGCGTCGACGACAGCGACGTCAACCGGTGGTCGGTCGCGCCTGGGCCGGTCGCCGCCCGCGACGAGACCGTCGAGCCCGACCTCTCCAACGCCGCCCCGTTCGTCGCGCTGGCTGCCGTCAGCGGGGGTCGCGTCGTCGTACGCGACTGGCCACGGGAGACCACGCAGGCCGGCGACGCACTCCGCGAGATCCTGGCCCGGATGGGCTGTCGCGTCACGCTCACCGACGACGGCCTGGAGGTGCGCGGCGACGGGCCCCTGCACGGCGTCGACCTCGACCTCCACGACGTGGGCGAGCTGACCCCGGCTGTCGCCGCCCTCTGCGCGCTCGCCGACTCGCCGTCCTACCTGCGCGGGGTCGCTCACATCCGCCACCACGAGACCGACCGGCTGGCCGCGCTCGCCGCCGAGCTCTCGGCCCTCGGCGCCGACGTGACCGAGCTGCCCGATGGCCTCGCGCTCCGGCCCGCGCGCCTCCACGGTGGCGTGTTCCGCACCTATGCCGACCATCGGATGGCCCACGCCGGCTCGATCCTCGGTGCCGCCGTCGACGGCGTCCTCGTCGAGGACGTCGCCACCACCGCCAAGACCTTCCCCGACTTCGCGGGCGTGTGGTCCGGCCTGGTCGGCGAGAGCGACTGAGGGCGGTGGCGGTGGCGTGACCGGTCGCTACGACGAGCACGACCAGGAGCACTACGAGCGTCCCCGCCGCCACACCCGACCGCGCACCAAGGAGCGGCCCCGCTACGACGACGCCGTCGACGGGGTCGTGGTCACCGTCGACCGGGGGCGCTACACGCTGTGGGTCGACGGGGTGCGGGTGGTCGCCATGAAGTCCCGGCCGCTCGGCCGCAAAGCGGTCGTCGTCGGCGACCGGGTCCGCGTGGTCGGCGACGTCTCCGGCGCCGAGGGGTCACTCGCGCGGATCGTCGAGGTCGCCGACCGGACGACCGTGCTGCGTCGTACGGCCGACGACGACGACCCGGTCGAGCGGATCGTGGTCGCCAACGCCAGCCAGCTGGTCGTGGTCGCCGCCCTCGCCGACCCCGAGCCTCGTCCGCGGCTGATCGACCGCGCGCTGGTCGCGGCGTACGACGCGGGCATGACGCCGCTGCTGTGCCTGACCAAGGCCGACCTGGCGGACCCCGAGACGCTGCTGTCGACCTACCGGTCGCTCGGGGTGCCGTGGGTGGTGACCCACAAGGGCGGCGACCTGACCGAGCTCAGCGAGCGGTTGGTCGGGCGGGTCAGCGTGCTCGTGGGCCACAGCGGAGTCGGGAAGTCGACCCTGGTCAACGCGCTCGTCCCCGAGGCGCACCGCGTGGTGGGCCATGTCAACGCGGTCACCGGCCGCGGGCGGCACACCTCGACCAGCGTCTGGATGCTGGGGCTGCCCCAGGGTGGCTGGATCATCGACACCCCAGGGATCCGGTCCTTCGGCCTGGCCCACGTCCGGCCCGAGCGCCTCATCGAGGCGTTCCCGGACCTGGACGAGATGACCGAGGAGTGCCCGCGCGGCTGCACCCACGGCGAGGACGAGCCGGAGTGCGGTCTCGACGAGGCCGTCACCCGCGGCGACGCGGACCCCGAGCGCGTCGAGTCCTTCCGCCGGCTCCTGAGCGCCCGCTACGACGCCACATCCTGACGCCTCAGCCCCCGAAGGTCAGCCCCAGACGGCCTGGGCGCCGCTGTCGCCCGCCACGACGACGGCATAGAGGACCGCCAGCGAGGCCAGGAGCAGGACGGCCGAGACGACCCAGTCGAGGGCGCCGCCCCGCTGCGTGCGGGCGCCGCGACCCGACACCAGGGCACTGGGACCACCGAGCCACCAGGCCGACACGAGCACCACGATCAGGTCGAGCAGCATCACGTTGCGCATGAGCTCGCCGGCCTCCTCGTGGGTCTCCACCGTGGGCAGGTCGTCCAGCCCCGCGCGCGACTCCAGCAGCGACTCACCCGACGCCGCGGCCACGAGCGCGGCCCCTGCGGCGATCGCGGTCAGGACCACGAGCGGCCAGCGCAGCAGCCAGCGCCAGCGGGGCACGGCGGCGTAGGCCAGACCGAGCAGGGCGGCCAGCGGGGCGAGGACGACGACCGCGTGGACGACCAGCGGATGCAGGGGTAGACCGTTGATGCTCATGGGCGGAGACGCTAGCCGCCGGCGAGGGCAGGTCGCCGTTGTACTTTGGTACACCCAGGTCCCGGAGTTCGGGGTCTCGGGGCAATAGCCTGTGCCCATGGCCAATGCCGACTTCACCGATGACCTCCGGCTGGCCCACGTGCTCGCTGACGATGCGGACTCGCTCACCGAGGCCCGCTTCCGGGCCTTGGACCTGCATGTCATGAGCAAACCCGACCTGACCCCGGTCACCGAGGCCGACCTCGCGGTCGAGGAGGCGATCCGGCGCACCCTGTCGCGGGTACGGTCCCGCGACGCCGTGATCGGTGAGGAGCACGGCACCACGGGCAGCAGCAACCGGCAGTGGATCGTCGACCCCATCGACGGGACCAAGAACTTCGTTCGGGGCGTCCCCGTCTGGGCGACCCTGATCGGCCTGGCGATCGACGGCGTCGTCGTCGTCGGTGTGGTGTCCGCGCCCGCGCTGCAGCGCCGCTGGTGGGCGGCGGCGGGCGGCGGCGCCTGGACGGGGCGGTCGCTGCTCAAGGCGAGCCGCTGCCAGGTCTCCGACGTACGACGCCTCGAGGACGCCTCGATGTCCTATGCCTCCCTGCACGGCTGGGAGGAGCGTGGCCGCCTCGACGACTTCATGGCGCTGTCACGCCGCTGCTGGCGCACCCGCGCCTACGGCGACTTCTGGTCCTACATGCTGGTGGCGGAGGGCGCCGTCGACATCGCCGCCGAGCCGGAGCTCAAGCTCTATGACATGGCGGCCCTCGACGTCATCGTCCGGGAGGCCGGTGGCCGCTTCTCGGCCCTCGACGGCACCGACGGGCCCTTCGGCGGCAACGTCGTGGCCACCAACGGGCACCTGCACGACGCCGCGCTGTCCTTTCTCGGCACCCCTGGCGACCGCCGGCCCGACCCCGACGACCTGCCCACGGGGCCGGGCTCGGTGACCGAGCTCCGCGGCCACCGCGTGCGCCTGGTCGACGACCCCGAGGACTGACCCGCGGATCCGCCCTTCCTCGCACGCCTCCGGTCCGGCTAGCGTGGACCCGACAGGCGGCACTACTCGGAAGGCGAAGACGATGCGGATCCACGAGGTTCTCCACGGCAAGTCGAGCCAGGACGTGATCACCATCAGCCCCGATGCCAGCGTGCGTGAGCTGCTGGCGCTGCTCGCCGAGCACAACGTCGGCGCCCTCGTGGTGAGCCGCGATGGCACGCTGGTCGACGGCATCGTGTCCGAGCGCGACGTCGTACGCCGGCTGCACGGCGACGAGAACGCCCTCGAGGGCCCGGTCTCCGGGATCATGACCGCCGAGGTCGCCACCTGCGAGCCGGACACCTCGACAGAGGACCTCATGGTCTTGATGACCGAGCGACGCATCCGCCACGTGCCGGTCGTGAGCGGCGGCGCCCTCGCCGGCATCGTCAGCATCGGCGACGTCGTCAAGAGCCGGATGTCGCAGCTGGAGTTCGAGCGCGACCAGCTCGACAGCTACGTCCACCAGACCTGACCCTCAGCTCCTCCCCGGACCACCGGGGACCGGGACCCGCCCGGCCCCTGCTCCCCTGCCCGAAAGGTTCCTTCGTGGACAAGCCCGAGATCGACTTCCCCGACTTCGACCCGCCCGCCGACCTGGTTGTCACCGACCTCGTCACCGGTGAGGGCGACGAGGCCGCCGCGGGTTCCACCGTGTCGGTCCACTACGTCGGCGTGGCCCACTCCACCGGCGAGGAGTTCGACGCGTCCTACAACCGCGGCACGCCCCTCCAGTTCCGCCTCGGCGTCGGCCAGGTCATCGCGGGCTGGGACCAGGGCGTCTCGGGCATGAAGGTCGGCGGCCGTCGCCAGCTCGTCATCCCGCCGCACCTGGGCTACGGCGACCGCGGCGCCGGTGGCGTCATCAAGCCGGGCGAGACGCTGATCTTCGTCGTCGACCTGATCGGCGTCAGCTGACGCCGACCCGCCGGGTCGTGTCGGCCAGGGTGACCACGTCGCCCAGCACCAGCTGACGCCCGCGCCGGGTCTCCACCTCGCCGTTGACGGTCACCGCGCCGTCGGCCAGCAGCGGCTTGACGTCGGCACCTGAGTCGACCATGTCGGCGAGCTTGAGGAACTGCCCGAGCCGGATCGAGGCGTCGCGGATCGGGATCTCTTCCATGCCTGCACTATGGCACGCTGGCATGCCTCCGGCCCCGCCGGTCGCTGGGGCGGGGTCTCGGGGCGGGGTCTCGGGGCGGGGTCGCTACTGGTCGGGCGGGTCGGTGCCGCCGCCACCCTCGTCAGGTTCGTCTGAACGGCAGGCGGGGAGGGCTCGGAGCCCGGGTGGGGTGACGTCGATGGTGCCGGTGTGGTCGCGAAGGAAGACGTAGCCGTGGGGGCTGGTCCAGACGTAGACGGCGGGTTCGGGCATCTTGTAGCGCCACGCGGTCAGGGTCTTGAGCCGGTGGTGATGCCGACAAAGTGGGGCGATGTTGCACGAGCACGTGGAACCGCCCTGGTCGTGGGGGATGACGTGGTCTCGGTCGCAGCCCCGGGCCGGTCGGGTGCACCAGGGGAACACGCACTGCAGGTCCCGCAGGCCGGTGGCTTCCTTGAGGCGGTCGGGGACTTCGTAGGCACTCACGTGGACGTGATCTGTCAGGTCGATGACCGGCTTGACCGTGAGCTGGACTCCGTCGCGGCCACACCACTCCCGGATCCGGTCCGGCGTGATGGGGGTCCGGGTGTTCTCACACCGCCCCACCCCGCCGCCAGCCAGTGCTTGCTCGGACAGGTGGAGATACAGCGTGACCGGGCGGCCGTCGTTCTTGGGTCGGGCGTGGTTTCGAGACGCTCGCTGCGCTCGCTCCTCAACCACCGATGAGGGGTGCCCAGGCACCTGTGCTCCTTCGGTGGTTGAGGAGGCGCCGCTAGGCGCCGTCTCGAAACCACCCTCGACCTGCTCGGTGTCGTAGGTGAACGCGAGCTGGTTCCTGGCGAGCTCACCCAGCGCAGTGGCCCGGCGGGCATCCAACGACTCCGCCGACCCGGCCAGCGCCAGCTGGCTCGCAGTGACCGCGAGGGCCTTGTCCAGATCCAGGGCATCACCCAGGTCCAGGGACCCGCGCATCTCGACCACACCGTCCATCGACACCTGCTCCGAATCGATCCACACCCCCCGCTTGTCGGGCATCGACCGTGGGTCGTCCGGCCATTGGGCGATCTGGGGCATGTGGCGGCACTGGGCCTCGGCGATCAGCCGTTCGAGCTGGACCGGGCCGATCTTGCCCGCGACCGCGGCGACCTGCTCGTCCACAAACTCAGCGGCCGCGGCGTTGAGGCTGAGGGTGTGGTCGGCGACCCGGCGAGCCTGCCACGCCGCCACCCGACCCGCGAGGAGGAGTTTCCAGAGCTTGGGGAGGCGGTGGGCGATCTCCACCGCACGCCCGACCAGGACCTTGCCGGAGTCGGTGGTCAGCCCGATCGCGGCCGCGAACTCCGCGACAGCGAACTCCGCCACCTGCGGTGCCCCCTCACCCGCGATCGGCAAGAACTCCCCCTGCACGAACCACGCTGCCTCGTCCCCGGGCACCGGTTCGTGCATGGCCGCCCACTCCACCGCATCCACCATCACCTGCGTGGCCGCGGCCAGCTCAGCGGCCTTCGCCGCACGCGCCGAGGCCAGCACCGCACCGGGGGAACCCGGGGGCTGGGACTGCTCATGACGCTGGCTGCTCATAGGTCAACTCAACCAGGGGCCACCGACAGTTCAGGCCCGAAATCGGGGCTATCCACCGACTCCCAGGTCACGAAACGGTAACGCTTTTCGAGCACCTGTTCCCACAGCCTCGGTCTACGATAGGGCCTCCCTCAGCCACAAGTTGCGGGCAGTCAACAGGCGGGCCATGTATCGGCTCAGGACCAGCGAGTCGACCAGCCTGCCGAGCAGTCCCAGGGGTGAGGCGAACTCGACGACGTCGGTCATCGTGGTCGTGCCGTCTGTCTCCTCGAAGGTGTGCTCGTGCCACCACCGTCCGAAGGGGCCGGTCACCTGTTCATCGACGAACCGATGCGGTGCGTCGTACTCGGTGATCCGAGAGGTCATCGTGAAGGGGATGCCGAAGTGGCGTGCCCTCCACGTCACCGAGTCGCCCAACCCCATGACTCCCGACTCGATGCCAGCGACGACGCGTTCGCCAGAACGGGACATCGAGGCCGTGTGTGCGTCCACCGAGAGGCCCAGATCGAAGCACTTCTGGGCGGGCGCCGCGACCTCGGTGGTGAGGACTATTCGCGGCACATGGCGAGGTTAACCCGCAAGCACGCTCATCGGGCCGCCCCCTCCGGGTCACCGGGTTTCGAGGCTCGCTTCGCTCGCACCTCAACCAGCGGGCGGCGGCGTCTCAGGGGATCAACACCGTCGCGGTGTGGATCAGGACGCCGACGAGGCCGCCGACGATGGTGCCGTTGATGCGGATGAACTGCAGGTCCCGGCCGACGTGGAGCTCGATGCGACGCGCGGCCTCCTTGCCGTCCCAGCGCTCGATCGTGTGGGTGATGACCGCGGTCAGCTCCGCGCCGTAGCGGCCGACCGAGAACACGGCGAGATCGGCCGCCGCCCGGTCGAGCCGCTCGCGCAGCTCGGCGTCGGCGAGCAGCCGCTCCGACCAGGCACCGAGCTCGGCGAGCAGCCGGACGCGTACGGCGCCCTCGGGGTCCTGGAGCGAGCCCACCAGCGCGCGACGCAGGGCGTTCCACAACGAGACCGCCGACTCGAGGACGGCCGGGTGGCTGAGCACGCGCTCCTTGAGGCGCTCGGCCCGCTCCTGGGTGGCGGGGTCGGACAGCAGGTCGCGCGCGAGCTGGGCCAGCATCGAGTCCAGGGCCTCGCGGGCGTGGTGGTGGGGGTCGCTGCGGATGTCGGCGAGCCATCGCAGCGCCTCGGTGTGCAGGCGAGAGATGACGGCGTCGTTGAGACGCGGGGGCGCCCACCAGGGCGCCCGCTCCGACAGGACCTCGGAGAACGTGCCGGGGTTCTGCACGAGCCAGCGCCCCAGCTCGTCGAGCCCGAGGTCGACCAGCCCGTGGTGGAGGTGGTCCTCCACGGCCTCCGAGAGCAGCCCCCCGAGCAACGGGGCGATCGGCTCCTCGAGGAACCGCGGGACTAGCGCCTCGGTGACCAGATCGGCGATGTGCTGGTCGGTGACCTTGGCCAGCCCGATCGCGGCCACGTCGGCGACCTCGGCGACGACGCGTTCGCGGTGCTCGGGCGTGGCCAGCCACTGGCCCAGCCGCAGCGAGATCGTCGCGGCGGCCACGCGCTCGCGGATGATGTCCTCCTGCAGGAAGTTCTCCCCCACGAACTCTTCGAGCCCTCGACCCAGCTCGTCCTTGCGCTTCGGGATCAGCGCGGTGTGCGGCACGGGCAGGCCCAGCGGGTGCTTGAACAACGCGGTGACCGCGAACCAGTCGGCGATCGCGCCGACCATCGACGCCTCGGCACCGGCGTTGACGAAGCCCCAGAAGCCGTCCATCCCGCGGGTGACGACATAGACGACCGCCGCGAAGACCAGGAGCGACACCGCGAGGGTGCGCATCCGGCGCAGCCCACGTCGGCGTTCGTCGTCGGCGGAGGTGTCGACGGCAGGGCCGGGCGGCGGCGCGGCCGGCCGACCGGGCGGGGCGTCGGGGCCGTCGAGCGGGATCGTGGGCGTGGTCATCACGGCGATTGTCCCCCCTGTCCCCAGGGGCCCGGTCAGCCCGGCGCCGTCGGGGCTAGGCTGATCGGGCAAGCGACGGGGGTCGGCAGGAATTCCTGCGGGATTCCGCGTTCTCGGGTCAGGGCGGGTTCCAGGGGGGCAGGATGAAGGTGTGGACGGGGGCAGGGGGCCCCGGAGTTCCCGTCCCGAGCCCGAGATTGCCGAAGACACGTGGGGGAATCACGATGCGCCGCCTCCTGGCCGTGCCGGCCGCTGCGCTCACTGCCGCTCTGAGTCTCGCCGCGGTCACGCCCGCGGCCACCGCGGCGACCCCGGGCAGATCAGCCAGCCCCTCCCTCGCCTCCGGCGCGCTCGCGTCGTTCGGCGCTCCGGCGTCGACAGTGCGGACCGGGCTTGCCATCGTGGCTCGCCCGACCGACGGCAACGACCCGCGCGGCGACAGCTACACCACCGACAACGTCAAGATGAAGTGCTCCGCCCACATCTGCGTGCACTGGGTCAACGGGACCGCCGACAAGGTCGCCGACGGCTGGCAGGACACCACGCTCACGCAGATGAACAAGGTCTGGGGCTACGTCGTGGGCGACCTCGGCTACCGGCCGCCGCTCGGCGACGGCAAGCGCGGTGGCAACGCCAAGCTCGACGTCTATCTCAAGGACCTCGGCTCCCGCGGCTACGCCGGCTACTGCGCCCTGGAGCGCGTCACCAGCAACGGCCTGTTCGCCACGTCCTACTGCGTGCTCGACAACGACTTCGCCACGGCCCAGTTTGGTCGTCCGCCGGTCCGCAACCTCCGCACCACGGCCGTCCACGAGTTCTTCCGCGCGGTCCAGTACGCCTATGACAGCGACGAGGACGACTGGTTCGTCGAGTCCACGGCGACGTGGATGGAGGAGCAGTACGCCGACGACGTCAACACCAACCGCGACTTCATCCAGTACGGCCAGGTCGCCATCCCGAGCGAGCCCCTCGACCTCGCCGTCGGCAACGGCTACCCGCAGTTCGGCGACTGGGTGTTCTGGGAGTACCTCAGCCAGCGGCTCGGCAAGGGCATCGTCAAGTCCGTGTGGACCAAGGCCGGCGAGTTCAAGGACGGCGGCCAGATGTACTCCACGCAGGCTCTCGTCTCGGCGCTGAAGAACAAGGGCACCTTCGCCGAGCGCTTCGCCCTCTACGCCTCGTCCAACACCGCGCCCGGCAAGGGCTACTCCGAGGGCGGGTCGTGGGGCCAGGCGGCACCGATGGAGCACTCCTACACGCTCACCAGCGGGTCCAGCGCCACCGACTCGGTCACGATCGACCACCTGGCCTCGAGCAACATCAAGATCACCCCCAGCTATGCGGTCACCGGCAAGAGCCAGCGCGTGCGCATCGACGTGGACGGACCGTCGTCCAAGTCCGCGCCGCGGGCGGTCGTGGCCGTGACCAAGAAGGACGGGACGATCGCCCGCACGGTGATGACCCTCGACGGCAGCGGAGTCGGGCACGCCAGCTTCCTGTTCGACGCCAACCAGATCTCGTTCGTCACGCTCACGCTGGTCAACGCCTCGACCCACTACGCCTGCTGGACCCAGCCGTCCGCCGACCCGTCGTACTCCTGCCAGGGCTCGTCCAGGGACGACAACAGGGTCTTCACCTACACGGCGCGGAGCACCACGGTCTGAACCGGGCATAGTTGCCCCCATGGATCGCCGACTCGCCCTCGTCCGACGCCCGAGCCCACACCTGGCCGACGGCCTGGTCACCCACATCGAGCGCCAGCCCGTCGACCTCGAGCTGGCCGCGCGCCAGTGGGAGGCCTACGTCGAGGCGCTGCGCGGCGCCGGCTGGGACGTCGTCGAGGCACCGGCCGCCCCCGACCTGCCGGACTCGGCGTTCGTCGAGGACACGGCGGTGGTCTATGGCGACCTGGCCGTGATCACCCGGCCCGGCGCCCTCGAGCGCCGGCCCGAGCCGGACGCCGTGGAGCCGGTGCTGCGCGACCTCGGCTATCGCGTGGCCCGGATCGAGGAGCCGGGGACGCTCGACGGAGGCGACGTGCTCAAGCACGGCGGGACGGTCTGGGTCGGGCTCGGCGGCCGGACCAACCGGGCCGGGTTCGAGCAGCTGGCCGCCCACCTCGCGGGCCTCGCTGACGACGTCATCCCCGTCCCCCTGAGCCTGGTGCTCCACCTGAAGTCAGCGGTGACCGCGCTTCCCGACGGCACCGTCGTCGGCTTCCCCGAGGTCGTCGACGACCCGGCCGTCTATCCGGAGTTCCTCGAGGTGCCCGAGGAGCACGGCGGCCATGTGGTCCTGCTCGGCGACGACCGGTTGCTGATGAGCACGTCGGCACCCCGGACCGCCGCGCTGTTCCGCGACCGGGGCTACCAGGTGATCACCGTCGACATCTCCGAGTACGAGAAGCTCGAGGGCTGCGTGACCTGCCTGTCGGTGCGGCTGCGCGGCTAGCTGCCGGGGGCGACCGGCACGTCCGCCCACACGTTCTTGGCGCCGTCCTCGGTGCGCTCCACGCCCCACTCATGAGCGAGCCGCCGGACGATGCCCAGCCCACGGCCGTTCGGGCGCCGGTCGCCCTCGGCCGTCTCCGGCGACTCCGCAGGCACCTGGCTGCCGTGGTCGACAACATCGATCCGGACCAGCCCGTCGTCCACGGCCACCGCGATGCCGTACGGCGGTTCGGCGTGCTGGACGGCGTTGGTGACCAGCTCGCTCACGACGAGGACGACGGTGCGGCGTACCCGCTCCTCCAGGGGCGCCTCCGCCATCTGTCGACGTGCGTAGTCACGAGCCCGACCGGGTGCACTGCGGTCGGGCGGAAGTGGATGGCAGTTGCCCGTGGATCGCATCTGGTTCATGGCTCCGCACCGGGGGTACCCAGGCTGCCCTGCCGTCATACGTGACTCGACGTCACGTCGATCCCGGCCCGGCGTCGCTGCCTGCGGTGATTGCTTGCTGGCATAGCGAGGCTACCTGGGAGAGGGTGGGGAGATGGCCGACGACCGCACGCGACGCCCGACCGGGGCCGTCCCGTGGCGGCGCGCCGCCGGGACCGCGCTCCTGGTGGCGCTCGGCTATATCGCGGGGTCGCTGCTGGCCTGGGAGCTCCTCGGCGCCGGCTATGCACCCGTCTTCTTCGCCCCCGCGGGGGTCACCTCGGCCGCCCTGCTGCTCTCCGAGCGGCGGCTGTGGCCCGTGGTGCTCGCGACCGCGGCCGCCGCGGAGGTCGTCCTCGACCTGACCCATGGGAGCCCGGGCTCCACGGCGCTGGGGCTCGCCCTGGCCAACACCGTCGAGCCCTGGGTGGGCGCGAGCATCGTGCGCAGCCGGGTCGACCGGCCCTCCCTGATGGTCCCGAGGGACCTGGCGCTCCTCCTGCTCGGCCCCGTCCTCCTGGCGCCGATGGCGGGCGCCGTGCTGGGTGCCACGGTGGACACCACCTCCTCACTCGACACCTGGCTCCTGGACGTCGCCACGTTCTGGGTGGGCGACGCTCTCGGCGTGCTCACCGTGGGCAGCCTGATCCTGGCCTGGGCGGCGGCCTGGCAGTCCGATCGGCAGCGGCTGGGTCGGCTGCTCGCCTTGTCCCTGGTCTTCGCCACGGGGGTGGCGGGCGGCACCGTGCTCGGGTTCACGTGGCTGGCCGCCCCCTTCGTGATCCCGATGGTGCTGGTCTTCGCGGCCGCCGCGTTCGGCATGCCGGTCGCGACGTCGGCGGCGGCCGCGTTCGCTGTCACGGCCAACATCCTGTCCGCCGCGGGCGTCGGCCCGTTCACCGTGCTGGGGGACTCCGGGCTGGAGCGCTCGGGCTTCGCCGCCTGGGGCAACCTGCAGTTCTTCCTCGCGGTCACGCAGGTCGGCTCCTACGCCTTGGCGGTCGGCCTGGCCCAGCGCGAGCAGGCCCGGCTCAGCCAGGAGGAGCACCTGGTCGGCCTCACCAAGCTGGAGGAGATGGGCCGGGTGACCTCGCTGCTCTCCACGGCAGCAACCGTGCGGGAGATCAGCGCCGCCGTGGCCGAGCACGGGCTCACCCAGATCGCCGACTTCGGAGTCGTCGCCGTCCTCTCCCCCGACGGCGCGACGGTCTCGACGATCCCCTCGGGCTCGTTGCCGCCCCACATCGCCGATCGCTATGCCCGGCTGCCGATCGGGGCGCCCTACCCGACCTGCGAGGCGATCCGCACGGGTGCCCCCGTCGTCTGTCAGACCACCGACGAGACCAGAGTGCGCTTCCCCGCGTCGCTCCAGGCGGTCGAGCAGCTGCACACCGAAGGGGTGCTGGCGGTCCCGATCCTGCTCGACGGCGGGCTGGCCGCGGGCAGCCTGTCGTTCGCCTTCCGGGAGTCGCACGCGATCACCGACGAGATCATCGCCACCGCCCGGACCCTGGCCGGCGAGACGGCGCACGAGATC
>Ga0209023_10003490_pt1 | contig 18750 bp, 4 predicted proteins | sample LakOneMetagenome_FD_187468 | JGI IMG/M metagenome (GOLD analysis project Ga0209023, IMG submission 187468) | Freshwater and sediment microbial communities from Lake Erie, Canada (SPAdes) (version 2) | ecosystem: Environmental > Aquatic > Freshwater > Lentic | place: Lake Erie, Canada | collected...
TTGCCATTTTTATTCAAGTATTCGTATGAAAAGAAAGAACCTAAAGTATTGATTATTAGGCAACAATGCCTGCCAATCGCTTTAGGTCCATTATAAATAAGTTCGAAAATTGTACAGGGAGGACGACAAACATTCAAAGCCTTTCGATTTATTTCGGAAGGCTTTTTTGTTTTCAAAATTTATTTACTCATTATTAGTGAAAGTATGATAGTTATGATCTCTATCAGGATTCCTATTTGTATTTGCTCGCATGATTTTACCAAATCAAAATGATATATGTATTGGTGTAATATCCATCAGGTAACGTGATATTCTATTTTACTTTCATTGATTGAAAACCTTTTTCAACCGGTAAGCCTCCAATTTTTTATATTGATTGAAAGATATTTTAAACTGCTTTTGAAAACCACATAAGGTTATACCTATTTGACCTAAGTATTACTACTTAAAAAATAAATATAAGGCCCTTAATCAAAGCCTGCCGCGTAATTCTGCAAATACTTTTAACGTTATCATTACTCAAAACATTTTTTAAATAAAAACTAATGAAAATGAAAATTAAATTTTTCTCGATTACAGTTTTAATGATTGGATTTGCAGCAAACTCTTTTGCACAATCAACTGCTTACGCCAGTACAACTGCTGTGCTTGTTACGCCCATTGCTATTTCTAAAACTACCGATATGCATTTCGGTACAGTAGCATCCAGCGCAACAGCCGGTACGGTAGTATTGGATTATGCTGATGGCCGTACTGCTACAGGTGGTGCAAGCTTACCTGCAGGCAGCACTACGCAGACAACTGCGGTTTTTGCAGTTACCGGTGAAGGTACCAGCAGTTTTGCAATTACCATTCCGTCAGCTCCAATTACATTAACCGGATCAGTTTCCGGTACTATGACAGTTGACAACTTTGTATGTGATGGTGGTGCATCAACCACGTTGGTTGCCGGTGCTAAAACCTTAAAAGTTAAGGCTACTTTAAATGTACCTGCGAATTCAGTTGCGGGAACTTACACGAATGCGCTTGCTAACTCAAGTGCTTTATTCGTTACAGTTAACTACAACTAAAATTTGTTTCATAAAAAAGAATGTTGCCATGCATGCAACATTCTTTTTATGATTTTTTTAAATCCAAATATCCAATATGCCAAATATCATAATTACTCATACGCTGCAGATACAAAAGCGGCATTTAAAATATTCAGTCATTGCTTTTTGGGGAGCTCTAATGTTGGTTTCCATACAAACGAAAGCGCAGGGCGACCTGCTTTTATATCCGAAGCGGATTGTTTTTGACGGTTCAAAAAGATCTCAGACGCTTAACCTGGCTAACACTGGTAAGGATACCGGAAGGTATCTTGTTTCGGTAGTACAGGTAAAGATGAAAGGAGATGGCGGCTTCGAAAACATCAGCCAACCCGATTCGGGACAGCATTTTGCAGATAAATATTTTCGCTTTTTTCCACGCAACGTGGTGCTTGCTCCCGGCGAAGCACAATCCATAAAAATTCAGTTGGTAAATACAAATGAACTGGAGCCCGGTGAATACCGGTCGCATATTTATTTCAGGGCAGAGGATGTTAAAAAACCGCTTGGCGAAAAAGAAACGGTTACTGATACAAGCGCTATATCAGTTAAAGTGGTGGCGGTTTTTGGTATCAGCATTCCGGTAATTATACGTGTGGGCGAATCAACAACCCAGGTTACACTTACAGATGTATCATTTCAATGGAGTAAAGATTCAGTACCCGCATTAAAAGTAAATTTTAACCGTAGCGGAAATATGAGTGTGTATGGAGATATTTCGGTAGATCATATATCATCAGAAGGAAAAACAACCCGTATTGGGGTTGCAAAGGGAATGGCGCTTTACACACCCAACACGGTACGGCATTTTAATTTGATACTGGATAATAAGACAGGCGTTGATTTTCATAAAGGAAAATTACGCATAGCCTATACAACACAGCCAGATGCAAAATCTATAAAAATGGCAGAAACAGAGTTGGAGTTAAAATAATGACGGTATTTAATTCAGGGATAAACAAGGTTTATAAAAAAGCCGTTTATCTAAATTTTTTGGTATGAAAAAATTATACATTTTCACTTTACTTCTTAAAAGGTTAACGGCAGGTTTTCTGTTTTTTTTTATAAGTTCTCAGTTGTCTGCACAAACAATAACCAATTACAGTTTTGCTGCTTCCGGCGGCACTTTTACCAATATAACCGGCGGGCAATTGCCTTCCTCGGGTGGCGGAACCGCCGATGAAGGTTATGGTAATGCCATTCCTATAGGCTTTGATTTCTGGTACATGGGCGTAAACTATACTACCATTTCCGCAAGTTCAAATGGATGGATAGCCCTTGGTTCGGATATTACCAATGCAACCCCTGTCAACAACCTAAGCGCCGGAGGAGCGCCGCGGCCGGTAATAGCCCCTTTATGGGATGACCTGGACGAGGTATCTACCAGCAATGTTACCTATGTAACAACGGGAACAGCAGGCAGCAGGATTTTTACCATACAATATCTTACGGCGAAATGGAGCAGAACGGCACCATCCGCTACCATTTCCTTCCAGGTAAAACTGTATGAAGGAACGGGTAAGGTTCAATTTATTTACAGGCCGGAATCCGGTAACGTTGCCGGCGCTTCTGCTTCAATTGGTATTACCGCTACAGCAACAGGATCGGGAAATTTTCTTTCGCTGAACGGATCAGGTACAAATCCAACGGTGAGTTCTACAACAGCAACAGCAACCATCAGTGCAAAACCTGCCAGTGGCCAAACCTATTCCTTCACGCCACCTGTTCCATCAGCACCAACCAACTTAACATTTTCAGCTATTGCAACCACCTCTATGACGCTGAACTGGACTGATAATTCCGGCACAGTTGAAAAGGGTTTTGTAATTTATAGATCTACAGATGGAATAACTTACAATTTCGTTAGCCAAACGGCAGCCAATGCTGTTTCGTCGGCACAATCGGGTTTAACAGCAAACACAATTTATTATTGGAAAGTATATGCCGTTTCGGAGGGAGGTTTAAGTACCGCCCTCAGTGGTAGCCAGATAACCTGCGGAACAGCGCCAACAATTTCCACACAGCCAACAGCTTTATCAAAATGTGTTGGAGAAAGCGCCACTTTTTCTGTTACAGCGGCAGGTACGGCAACATTAACCTACCAGTGGCGTAAAGGAGGAGTAAATATTTCGGGAGCTGTTTCTTCCAGTTACAATATAGCATCAGTAATAACTGCTGATGCAGGCTCTTACGATGTTGTTGTAAGTGTGCCTTGTGGCACTACTGTCACATCATCGGCTGTTTCACTAACTGTAAATACTTTGCCTTCTGTTTCAGGGGTATCAACTGCTTCCTGTGTTGGAGGCAGTACGGGTACCATAACAGCTACAGGCAGCGGAGGTACTCTTCCATACACCTATAGCTTAAATACCGGTACATATCAGTCGTCTGCAATATTTACAGGTCTGGCTGCGGGTACTTATACATTAAATATAAAAAGCAATGCAGGATGTATTGCTTCAACTTCGGTTGCAGTAAGTGATTACGCCACTTCAGCCGACGATCAAAATGCGACTTCAACTGATACATGGACAGGACATGCATATGACGGAACAGCCTTTACAAATTATATTGGACACTTCACCGAAACTGAAACTTTTGATGAATTATTTGGGGGAGATGCGGTTTGCTTTAATGTAGTTTCCAATTCGGTTACCAGGTCAATTTATACCGAAACGTTTTCTGTGAAATACAGAATGAATTCTACCAAGCGTGGTTTGTATGTTGCTGACCTGGGATCGGATGACGGAACCCGCCTGACAGTAGATGCTACCATGGTTTACAACAACTGGAGTGACCAGGCTTTTAGTACCAGGCCCGCCGTGCTGATGAACCTGAACGGCGCCAGCAGCTTGTTGTATGAATTTTATGAAAATGGCGGCGCCAATGAGGCGAAGTTTCAAAACCTTACACTTGTATTGGCAAATACGCTTTCAACGAACACTACACAAAATATTTGTTTAGGAAATACAGGTTCAGCAATCAGCGGAGATATATTTGCTGTGCTGCCTTCAGGAATAACATTATCAGGCACAGGTTATCAGTGGACTTATAGCACAACTCCGGGTGGTGCAAGAATCAATATTAGCGGGGCAACTGCTGCAACGTTTTCTCCATCAACTGCTGCTGCGCCCTTTAATGCAGCGGGCACTTATTACATTTACAGAAATGCTGTATTAAGCAGCACTAATAATATTGCGCCCAATCCTTATGTTGCTACCAACGAATCTAATGTTGCGACTATATCGGTTACCACATTACCAGCGGCTACAATTTCCTACACTGGTTCTCCGTTTTGTAAATCATTAGCAATTGCTCAATCTGTTACACAAACCGGCACAACCGGAGGAACTTATACTTCAACTGGCGGATTAACCATCAATGCATCAACAGGTGCAATTACACCCAGCACCAGTACGGCCGGCACTTATACGGTAACTTATACAATGGCGGCAACCGGTGGATGTACTGCACAAACTGCAACGGCATCTGTTACTATTACAACATTACCTGCGGCAATTATATCATATAGTGGTTCGCCTTTTTGTAAATCAATTGCAACTGCTCAACCTGTTACATTTACTGGAACTACGGGTGGGACTTATGTATCAACTGGGGGATTAACCATCAATGCATCAACCGGTGCGGTTACACCAAACACAAGCACGGCGGGTACTTATACGGTAACCTATACAATGGCCGCCGGTGGCGGATGTGCAGCACAAACAGCTACAGCCAATGTAACCATCACTACTTTACCAGCAGCAACCATATCATACAGCGGAACACCATTTTGTACATCGCTTGGCACTGCTCAACCTGTTACGCAAACCGGAACTACCGGTGGAACTTATTCTTCATTATCTGCATTAACGCTTAATACGTCAACCGGTGCTATCACGCCATCAACAAGTACTCCGGGAACTTATACTGTCACTTATACAATGGCTCCCATTGCCGGATGTTCGGCACAAACAGCTACCACATCAGTAACTATTACTGCATTGCCTGCAGCAACCATATCATACAGCGGAACACCGTTTTGTACATCTCTGGCTACGGCACAACCTGTAACACAAACGGGAACAACCGGTGGTACTTATTCATCAACCGTGGGATTAACTATTAATTCATCTACGGGAGCAATAACACCCGGCACCAGTACGGCAGGTTCATACGTAGTAACTTATACCATGGCAGCAACGGGAGGGTGTGCGGTACAAACTGCTTTTACTTTAATAACTATCACCACATTGCCTGTTGCAACTATTTCATATAGTGGTTCTCCTTTTTGTAAATCGCTTGCCACAGCGCAACCTGTTACGCAAACGGGAACAACAGGTGGAACCTATACTTCAACCGCAGGATTAACAATTAATGCTTCTACCGGAGCTATTACAGCATCCACAAGCACTGCCGGAACATACACGGTAACTTATACCATGGCTGCAACCGGTGGCTGTGCTGTACAAACTGCCACAAACACAGTTATCATTACTGATATACCAACTGCAACTATTTCTTATACAGGTTCGCCTTACTGTTCCAATGCAGGAACTGCTGCCGTAAATTTTACCGGAACGACAGGAGGTACTTACACTTCAACCGCAGGATTAACCATTAACTCAGCTACAGGTGCAGTTACTTTAGGAACAAGCACTCCAGGTACTTATACTGTAACTTATACGATTGCCGCCGCAGGGGGATGTTCCATTTTTACAACTACAGCAACAATAACTATAACAGCAGCGCCTGCAGCAAGTTTTAGTTATACAGGAACACCTTATTGTTCAAACGCAGGAATTGCTTCTGTAGGTTTTAGCGGAACAACAGGCGGTACTTATACTTCAACTGCAGGTTTAACTATTAACTCAGCCACCGGTGCAGTTACCCTGGGTACAAGCACCGCAGGTACTTATACTGTAACTTATACCATTGCCGCCGCAGGGGGATGTTCCATTTTTACAACCACAGCAACAATAATTGTAACAGCAGCTCCGTCAGCAACCATCAGTTATGCAGGCAGTCCTTATTGCACTGCTTCAGGAACAGCTACAGTAACAAAAACAGGAACAGCAGGTGGAACATACAGCTCTACCACAGGGTTGGTCATCAATGCTGCAACAGGTGATATTAATTTAGCCACAAGTACCACCGGAACTTATACGGTTACTTATACCATTGCCGTCGCTGGCGGATGTTCAATTTTTACAACAACAACAACTGTTTCGGTTTTTGCTATCGGTAATAACCTGGTAGATTATATTAACGGCGCTCACGGAGTAATTTGTTCGACTGCCGGAGAAAATACCTCCGCAACATTAACTGCTCCGGCAGGAACCGTATTTATTAATGTTGCCTTTGCCAGTTATGGTACAGCAGCGGGAACCTGTGGGGCATTTACAATGGGAGCCTGCCATGCCACTACCAGCCAGGCTGTAACAGAAGATTATTTACTTGGAAATAATACAGGAACCATACCGGCAACTAATGCAGTCTTTGGAGATCCCTGTGTTGGAACAGGCAAGCAATTATACGTGCAGGTTATTTATACCCAACCTATCTGTTCGGGCACAGCGCCCGGCACAATTACCGGCACTACGCCAACAGGTGGTAATGCTGCTTTTACTTATTTGTGGGAACAAAGTATTACCAGTGCATCTGCAGGTTTTTCGGCGGCAGGCGGCACAAACAATACAAAAGATTACATACCTGGCACTTTAACGCAAACTACCTGGTACAGAAGAACAGTTATATCCGGAGGCTGTTCAAATACATCAACTGTTATACAGATTACAGTAACCTCATTACCTGCTGCAACCATTTCATACACAGGAACTCAGTATTGCTCTAATGCAGGTACAGCTTCTGTTACAAGAACAGGAACAACAGGTGGCACCTATTCATCTACCGCAGGATTAACTATTAATGCAGCTACAGGAGATATAACATTGGCATCCAGCACCGCAGGCACCTATACGGTAACTTATACCATGGCAGCAACGGGCGGGTGTACAGTACAAACTGCAAATGCATCAATAACAATTACAACTTTGCCTGCAGCCACCATATCATACAACGGTTCGCCATATTGTTCATCACTTGGAACTGTACAAGCTGTTACTTTTTCAGGAACAACAGGTGGTGTTTTTTCATCAACAGGCGGGTTAACCATCAATGCATCTACGGGTGCAGTTACACCTGCTACAAGCACTGCCGGAACATACACGGTAACTTATACTATGGGCGCAACAGGTGGTTGTGCTGTACAAACTGCAACCGCAACTGCAACCATTACAACAGTTGCCGCAGCCACTATATCATACGCTGGTTCTCCTTTTTGTGTATCTGTTGGCACTGCGCAGCCGGTTACACAAACCGGAACAGCAGGAGGTGTATATTCTTCAGTAGCAGTACTAACTATCAATGCAACAACCGGGGCTATTACACCCGCAACAAGCACACCCGGAACTTATACAGTTACCTATACGATGGCTGCAACCGGCGGCTGTGCTGCACAAACAGCCACAACTTCTGTAACCATTACGGCTTTACCTACAGCAACTATTGCTTACAGCGGTTCACCATTTTGTAACTCAGTTGCCACTGCACAAACTGTTACATTAACAGGAACAACAGGCGGTGTTTATACTTCATCAGCCGGGTTAACTATCAATGCATCAACAGGGGCAATAACGCCCAACACAAGCACAGCCGGTACATACACCGTGACTTATACAATGTCTGCAGCAGGGGGCTGTGCTGCGCAAACAGCAACAACTTCTGTGACTATTACAACATTGCCGGTTGCAACTATTGCATACAGCGGTTCTCCTTTTTGTAACTCAGTTGCTACAGCGCAAACTGTAACACAAACGGGAACAGGCGGTGGAATTTATTCTTCTGCCGCAGGTTTAACTATTAACGCATCAACGGGAGCGATAACGCCAAACACCAGTACAGCAGGAACCTACACAGTTATTTATACCATGGCAGCAACCGGAGGATGTATTGCACAAACGGCAACTTCATCAGTAACAATTACCGCCTTGCCTGCAGCAACAATTTCATACAGCGGTTCTCCTTTTTGTTCAAATGCTGCACCAGGATCTGTAACAATCAGCGGAACAGCCGGGGGAACCTATTCTTCAACAGCAGGCTTAACCATTAATGCATCTACCGGTGTTATAATACCTGCCACCAGTACGATAGGTACTTACACCGTAACTTATACCATGGCAGCGGCAGGCGGCTGTTCGGCACAAACAGCAACAACTTCTGTAACCATCACAACATTGTCTGCAGCAACAATTTCATACAGCGCATCTCCTTTTTGTAAATCGGTTGGTACAGCTCAAACTGTTACACAAACAGGAACAACAGGTGGTGCGTATTCTTCAACCGCAGGTTTGAGTATTGATGCAGTTACCGGAGATATTATACCGGCCACCAGTGTAGCGGGCAGTTATACTGTAACTTATACCATGGCAGCTACAGGCGGATGTACAGTACAAACCGCAACAACATCTATAACCATAAATCCTATACCATCTGCAAGTTTTTCTTATCCCGGTTCTCCTTATTCGGTAACAGCAGGAACAGCTTCGGTCAGTTTTTCCGGTACAACAGGAGGAACTTATTCTTCAACTGCAGGACTTACACTTAATGCAACCACCGGTGATGTTACTTTAAGCAGCAGCACACCGGGAACTTATACAGTTACTTATACCGTAGCTGCTGCAGGCGGATGTTCTGTTTATAACAATACAGCAACGATTACAGTAGTAGCCAGCACAAAAATATTTACGGGCACCGGAAATTTCAGTGATCCGTTAAGATGGACAGGAGGAACTTTACCAACAGCAGGAGAGAACCTCGTTATAGACGGTGCCTGTACAGTTGATAACAGCGTAACTACTGATAATATAGCTTATGGTACATTAATAATTGGAACTGCCACGGGCCGTACACTCAACTGGATTGCCAGTGGAACAAACCGCTTGAATGTGAGCAATGTGAGTGCCGGCGCAGGAGCCAGCGCACTTAATATGACTAACGGAGGAACCCTCATTATCAGGGGTACCTGGGCATCTGCCAGCCTTGCATTTACGCCGGGTAACGGAACAATAGAAATACAATCTACCGTAACCCTGCCGGTAGCCTATACAACATTTAAGAACCTTACTGTAAACGGATCGGGCATCACTGTTAAACTGGGTGTGGCTACAACGGTATCCGGTAATCTTACTATAACTAACGGAACGCTGAGTTCAAATAATTTAGGGTTATCAGTTAAAGGTAACTGGATCAATAATGTATCAACCGCTGCATTTACGGCGGGAACTGCTACCGCAACATTCAACGGCACAACGGCACAGACAATCGGCGGAAGCTTTGCGACTACTTTTACCAATCTTACCATTGCCAATACGTCAAGTACTGTTAGTTTAAATATAAATGCAAGTGTTACCGGTAATCTTTCTGTAACCGTGGGCACATTTGATCTTGGATCCTTTACAGCAAACCGTGCTACAGCAGGCGGAACGCTTAGCTTATCAAACAATACTTCTTTAAGAATAGGAGGTACCAATACCTTCCCCACCAACTATACTACCAATACATTGGTAGTTGCCAGCACGGTAGAATATTATGGCACCAACCAAACCGTAGCGGCAAAAACTTATGGTAATCTTACCTTAAGCAGTGCAAGTGGTGCCGCAGTTAAAACCTTTGCTGCCACAGCTTTTGCAATTGTAGGTAATCTTACAAGTACGCTGGGTGCAGGAAGCTCAGTTAGCTTTACTGCTGCAGCCATTCTTACCATTACCGGTAATGTTACTATTGGTGCTTCCACTACATTTAGCGGCGGCAGTTTTGCACACAGTGTTGCAGGTAATTGGATTAACAACGGAACCTTTAATGGTAACACAGGTACCATTACTTTTTCGGGGCCTGGTAAAGGGATAAGCGGATCGGGCACACAAAATTTTAATAACCTTACTGTTTCAGCATCGCTGTTTACATTTTCAAACGGAAGCATCAGTGTGTCAGGCAATCTTGCCACCATATCGTCTGGTTCTCTTACCCAGGCTAGCGGCGGCACATTGCTGATGACCGGCACTGCTAAAACTATCAGCGGTACCGGCATTTCAATTGATAACCTGACTGTAAGTGGTACGATAACCAGCGCTGCCTCTTTCAGTCTTACAGGTAATTTATCAGTAAGCGGAAGCATTACTGCGAGTGCCGGTATCATTACCATGAGCGGCACTACTAAAACAATAGCTGGCACCGGCACCAGGGCTTTCGCCGGGTTATTGGTATCGGGCTCGGTTACAACTGCTGTCAGTTTTTCCATTGCAAGCAGTCTGAATGTTACCGGAAGTTTTTCTGCTTCGGCAGGTACGGCAACTTTTACAGGCACTTCAACCTTAAGCGGAACAGCCAACCTTTTCAATACAACTATTAACGGAACATCACTGCAATTAACTGCCAATTCAACCTTGGGAATAGCCGGTACACTTACCATTACCGCAGGTACTTTAAATGTAAGTTCATCAATACCCAATACCGTAAATTTCAACAGTGCAGGCGCACAGAATATAAATGCCATTACCTATAACAACCTTGTTATATCAAATGGTAATACAAAAACTGCGGTTGGTGCCATTACCACCAATAAAGATATTACGATAGGAAGCGGTACTATCTTTATCGCTTCTTCCTACACGCATTCCATTTATGGCAACTGGACCAATTACGGAACATTTGTTGCAGGCACAAGCACGGTGCAATTTGCCGGCTCTGCCACTACCTACTTAACAGGCGCTACTACATTTAATATTCTTACCAGCAATACCAGCAGTGCCTCAACCGAAACGATTTTTAATGATAATGTTTCTGCTTCCGTTGTAAACATGATCAATGGTATTTTTACAACCGGGTCCGATACGATTACCATTACCAATACAAGAACCGGCAATGGTTTTATTTATGGTAATATTCAACGCAATCATACATTTACAACCGGTGTGGCTTATGCTTTTGAGGGGCCGAATAATACGGTCAGTTTTTCCGCTGTATCAGGCGTAAACAGTATCACCGTAAGTGCGGTGCAGACAGCGGTTGGCGATTTTCCTTTTGGTAATGCTATAGGCAGGTATTATAATATTGCTGTGCCAGTTGGTACGTATACTGCCATACTTCGCCTCCATTATGAGGATGATGAATTAAATGGTAATCCTGAGAATGATATGGCTATGTGGAAAGATTCAGCACAGCAATGGATACCGATTGGTAAAACAGCCAATGATACTGTGGCAAATTATGTTGAACATAGCGGGTTAACCGATATTACCAGGCGCTGGACCTGTTCCATAAATCCGACTGTGGTATTGTGGAACGGTAGTGTAAGCTCCGATTGGAATACAGCCGCCAACTGGACAGTTTACGTGGGTTCAGGATCAACGCCGCCAGCAGCAACTGATATAGCAGTTTTAGGCGGACTTCCTTTTACCTATCAGCCAACGATCAGCACTGCTGCGGTTGCTAAAAATCTGGTATTTGTGGCAGTGCAGCCGGTTACGCTTACCATGGCCAGTGGCGGATCGCTTACTGCCGGCGATATGCAGGGTGTTTGGTATAATGATGCTTTGCATACCATTAATACAAACGGACAACCTTTTACTATTAACGGAAATATGTCGCTGAGCGATGGCGTAACCAATCATGCTATTGATCTTAATATCGGATCAGGCAGTGTAAATGTTTTTGGTTCTCTAACACAAACCGGTGGTGCCAATATAAATTTCAGCAGTACAGGAACATTGAATATTCATCAGAATTTTGACCATAGCAGTGGAACATTTGCTGCCGGAAGTGGTACAGTAATTTACAATGGCGATCAAAATCAGCATGTAGCACCTGTTAACTATAATGACCTTACCATTAATAAAGCCGCAGGTTTAGCTGCTATTGATTCTGTTGTAAATATAGCGGGCAATCTTTTAATTTCGGCCGGGGAACTTGATAACAATTCCCTTACGACCATCACCGGAAATGTAACAATTGCTACAGGAGCAAGGCTTCAAAACAATCATATGCTGCATGTTGCCGGCAACTGGAACAACAGTGGAAATTATGTTGGAACCGGGGCACATATAGTTTTTAATGGCAGCGGAACGCAAACTATTTCGGCAACTACTTTCAACAATGTTGTAATAAACAAACCGGTTGGTTCAGTTGCAGTACTTACAGATAATATTGCATTGAATGGAGACCTGACAGTTGCATCAGGAACATTAGATGTAAAATCATTCAGTTGCGACAGAACTGCATTGGGCGGAACATTAACGCTGGGCGATTCAGCTACATTTATAGTGGGCGGAAATAACTCACCGGTTAATTATGCAAGTGGTAATCTTTCTAATTCAAGTACGGTGATTGCAAATGGCACAGGCCCCCAATACATATTTAACGGTACCAATTTCGGCAATCTTATTTTAAGAAATGCAGGGCTTAAGACCCTGGTAACAGGGTTTGCAGTAAATGGCGATTTAACCATTGAAAACGGCGCTACCCTGGATGGCGGCGCCCAAACAGTTACCTTAAAGGGCAACTGGACCAATAGCGGAACATATATACCATCAAACAGCACCATCATAGTTACAGGTATTGGTAAAACCATTTCCGGAGTTACTACTTTTCACCGCTTTTCGGTTTATGGAAGTTATACTGCTTTGAGTAACCTTACTTTCGATAGTTTGCTTTCCGTAAACAGCGGCGGAGCTATTTATGGCGGATCGAATATAGTAGTTACCATGAATGGCGATTTGGTAAACAGCGGTACTTTATATAACCTTGGAACAACTACCTATACCGGTAATGTTGTGCAAACACTGAGTTTGATCAATGCTACTCAAACAGTAGCGATAACGGTAAATTTCAATGGCACTGTTTCACCGGTATTGAACTCAACAACTGCTCCTCTATACGGCTTCCTTAATATTAATAATACCGGTGGTATCAATCCAAGTGTGGACTGGACGGTATTGTATGCCATGACGGTAGGCAGCGGTGCTTCATTTAACGGAGGTAATGCTGCACATAATTTTCTGGGCGCTGTAACCAATAATGGTACTATTACCAGTGACGGCATTTTGAATTTCATTCCATCATCTGCTGCTGCAATAAATCTCGGCAGTAATTTTTCAAGTACGGGCCTGGTTAATTTTGGAGGAGCAGGTGCGGTAACACTGGCAGGCAACCCGCTTTCTTTTCAGGATGTTGAAATTTCCAACACAAACGCTGCAGGCATTACGCCGCCAACAAACTGGACGATTGCCAATAATTTTACAGTTGACAGCTTTGCCATCTTTAATGCCGGTAACCACACTTATTTTGTAGGCAATGATGCTGTGAGCAGCGGTACAATCAACAGCGGTACTTCCACCTTTACATTCAACGGTGCCGGCAATCAAACCATCCGCAGAATGACATTTTATAATCTTGAAGCTGCTAATACCGGTTCCGGGATTGCATTGCTGAATGCAACAGTTAATAACAATCTTGCAGTTTCAACAGGAAGGCTCAGCATTGGTAATAATACAATCCCCAGAACCATTGCAGTTAATGGAAACATAACCATAGCAAACGGAACTACATTTAATGTTGACACCGCATCCGATGCAACCCACCAGCTTACTGTAAGCGGTAATATCATCAACAGCGGAAACCTTAACCTGCGGCCCGATGCAAACAGTTTGTGTAACGTAACCTTTAATAAAGTGGGAACGCAAACCATTTCCGGAACAGGCGCCACAACTAATTTCAACAATATCACCGTTAATATGGGTGTTGCTGATACAAATCATCTGGATGTTACAGCCACTAATTTCAACGCACCCAACGGTTTTCTTACACTTAACAACGGATCATTTAATCTGAATAATGCTGCTGTAAATATTACACCATTTGCTGCAGATATTACTAACGGTAACTTTTTAATACCTGCGACAACAGGACTTTGGGTAAATGCGGGCACCATCAATTCTTCCAACATGAACTGGACAGTTGCAGGCACTGTAAAAGTTGCAGGCGGCACCATGAATATGGGCAACACAATTAATAATGTGGTAATACCAAAAGCTACCGCCCATATTTTAGTAAATGGCGGAAACTTAAACCTGGCCTCGGCAATAAGCAATCCGGGTGCTGCATGGGCATACAATATGCAGGATGGAACCATGACCATAAATACACAGGGCAGTAATGCTGCAGGTGTTGCAGCATTTAATATGGATGCAAGCGGTTCATCATTCAGTATGAGTGGCGGAACACTTATCATTAAAGATGCCGGTGGAAGTGCAGGCCAGAACCTGGGTTATAAAAACCTGGCAACTGCGGGCGCTGGTTTTACAGGCGGTACTTTGCAGATCGGAAATTCATTAACAACCGCTTCCAGCATATTTGGGCTCGTATCAACCAATCCCATTTATAATTTAACGGTAAACAGCGGCAATGCAACGGCCATACTGCAGGCGCCTGTATTGGCTGTAAATAATAATGTTACGGTTACAACAGGTAAATTGAATTTGGATACGCTTACATTAAAGATCGGCGGTGCCATCAGCAACAGCGGAACTTTTATTGCAGCCAACGGAACTATTGAAATGAACGGAACATCTGCGCAAACAATACCTGCCGCAGCATTCCAGGGCAATAACCTCAAAGGACTGACCATAAATAATAATGCCGGTGTAACACTGGCCGGTGCAATAAATCTTACCGATGTATTAACTATAACCAACGGAAGTTTAGCGGCAGGCGGATATCTTACTTTAAAATCAACTGCAACTGCCACTGCAAGAGTTGCACGTATTACTTCGGCTGCAAGTACACCAATAACCGGCAACGTAACTGCGGAGCGCTATGTACCCGGGAGGCGTAAGTACCGCTTAATTACAAGCCCGGTTACAACAAGTACGAGTGCAACATTAACGGCTGGGCAGGAGGCACTTTCGATGTGGTTTAACTGGCAAAACAGCGGTAACAATGCAAGCGCAAATATGGGCGAACTTATTACCGGTGGCTCTGTTGCTGATGGTTTTGACCAGGGCACAACCAATGCATCTTTATACACCTACGATGATGTAAACAGGGTGTTTAAGGGTTATACAACCGCCAACGGAAAAAATACAAAGTACACTCCATTAAAAGCAGGCATTGCATACTTAATGTTTGTTTATGGCGACAGGCAGAATTCTGTTTTTGCAACCGTTCCGCATAACACGGTATTAAATGCCTTTGGCACATTAAAAACAGGCGATCAAACTTATAATACAGGTTCGGCCATTCCACTAACAGGAGTTACGGGAAGATTTACATTACTGGGAAATCCATTTGCATCGCCCATTGACTGGACAACGCTTCCTAAAACCAATCTTGCCAATACCTATTGGGGATGGGATCCTAACCTGAGCAGCACCGGCGGTTATATAACAGTAACTACTTTGGGAGCAGTTACCATATCGGCTCCATATTCGGGCAGTACAGGGCTTAACCAGTACATACAATCGGGGCAGGGTTTCTTTGTAAAAACAATTGGCGCATCACCAACATTAACCATTCGTGAGCAGGATAAAGTTTCAAATTTTAATGCAAATGCTTACCGCAATTTAACAGGCAGTACTATTCCTTTAATTGCTGTTAACCTACAATACGTGAGTGCTGCTGTTACTACTTTAGCTGATGGTGTACTGGCTGTTTTTGATCCTTCGTTTACCAATACACCCAGCGATGAAGATGCAACAAAGATTGCCAACAGTGCAGAAAGCATGGCCATATTAAATACTGCCACTCCATTAAGTATTGATGCGAGGAAAATACCGCAGACAACTGATACGCTGTTCTTAAATTTATCGAGGTTAACAAAACCGCAATACAGTTTACAAATATTTTCGGAACAAATGCTGGGTACCGGTGTGTCGGCTTTCCTGCAAGACAAATATCTTAATACAACGCAACCCCTTTCGCTGGTTGATACTAACAACATTGTATTTAATATCAATACGGGCATTCCGGCTTCTTATGATATAGCCCGGTTCCGGATAATATTTCAAGCATCAACAATCGTACTTCCGCTGAAATTTATTTCTATAAAAGCAAACCTTAAAAATAAAGACATACAGGTTGATTGGGCAGTTGCAGAAGAAAGCGATGTAAAAAAGTATGAGATAGAGCGTTCGGCTGACGGGATCAATTTCAGCAAAGCAGGAGAAGTTGCGGCGAGGGGAAATAATACCAGCGAAAGTTATAACTGGCTCGACGTACATCCAATGGCCGGGAATAATTTTTACAGGGTGAGGGCAATAGATGTTGACGGGGATTTTTTATTAAGCCGAATAGTTTTGGTTAAGATAAGTTCCGGCAATACAGATTTTAAAATACTCCCTAACCCGGTAACCGATCACCGGTTAACTATACATGCAGATGAAATGATGAAGGGGCAATACCAGGTATCGTTACACAATCAGCAGGGGCAGCAAATTATGCAGCGCATGATCGATCATCCGGGAGCTGTATTCAATCAGATCATTACACTTGATTCCATGTTGCCTGCTGGTATTTATTATTTGCAGATAACAGGTGAGGCAGGGAAATATAACATAAAAATTTTTATAAAATAATTTGATGAAAGCACTGGGTATAAAAATATTACTGGTTGTTGGATTTGGCATAATATGCAATACTGCATTTGCCCAAACAGATCCTACAGACAGTTTACCGGGCGATCCAGGCTCCCTTACTGTATACACTATTCAACATATGAGCTTTGGGGCTTTTTCAATTACTAACTCAGGTGGAACTGTAGCTATTGCAAACAGCGGAACACGATCAGTAACCGGCGATGTATTAGGATTAAACCTGGGAACGCCCTATTTCCAGGCCATATTTGATATTGATGGTCCACAAGGTGCTATTGTTTCAATTTTGAATGGATCAGACGCCATTCTTACCGGAAGTAACGGAGGCTCTATGTTAATGCATATTGGTAATTCAGATCCATCATCACCTTTCCTTATTACAGTAGCACAGCCGGCACGGACACAGGTAAATATTGGAGGAACCCTCACTGTTGGAAACTCCGCAGCTAATCCCCCAGGTACTTATAACGGAACCTTTTACGTAACATTTAATCTTGAATAATAATTGATCGATAAAGGACCATATTTTTTTTACTTAATAAGCAAGCTTTGCCGCCCTGTAATTATTGGCCGTGCTTTGATGATACTTTCTTTATTTATGTTCAATGCTTCTAGAGGCTATACCCAACCGGGTAACTCATTTGTACCATCATTAACTAAATATTATTTACCTGCAGATACGAGTTTAGAAAGCAGTGACCCGGATAATGAATACGAACAAATTTCAATTACCCTGAATGTACAGCGTATTGGCAGTTTGGAAATACCGGCCATTGTTTATGGCCGGTCTGTGTATTTATCTGTAAAAGATCTTTTTGACTTTTTAAAGATCAGGAATTTTCCAACGGCCAATTTCGATTCGATCAGTGGTTTTTTTATTAACCCAAAGGCAACATTCCTGGTTGATAAGATCAATAATAAAATTGTTTACAATGGCAGGATTTATAAAATAAAACCCAATGATCTTATAAACGATGCAGCCACACTATATCTTAAATCAGATTATTTTGGGCAGATATTTGGATTGGACTGCGCTTTTGATTTTAGAAGCCTTACGGTTACCTTATGTACAAAATTAGAATTGCCTGCCATTCGTGAAATGCAACTTGAGCTGATGCGCCGCAACATGAGTCAGCTAAAAGGAGAAAAAAAAGCAGATACAATTATCCAAAGAAATTTTCCCCTGTTTCATATAGGCGTGGCCGATTGGGCAGTAATAAGTACGCAGGAAACAAAGGGCAGAAGCAATACAAGAGCTAACCTTGGTATTGGTGCCATTGCTGCAGGTGGTGAACTAAACCTGTCTTTGAATTATAACAGCGATGAGAAAATAAACCTGCGGCAGCAATTTTATCAATGGAGATATGTTAACAACGATCTTGCTGCATTGAAGCAGGTAACTGTTGGTAAAATATTTGCACAATCGGTTTCATCAATATATGCGCCGCTTAATGGTTTGCAAATTACCAACACACCCACTACCTACCGCCGCTCCTTTGGCAATTATACTTTAAGTAATACTACAGAGCCCGACTGGACAGTTGAACTCTATGTGAATAATGTGCTGGTGAATTATACAAAAGCAGATGCTTCTGGCTTTTATACATTTGAAGTGCCGATGGTATATGGCAACTCAATAGTTAAACTCAGGTTTTATGGTCCATGGGGTGAAGAACAAACAAGTGAAAAATACATTAGTGTTCCATTTAATTTTATTCCGTTTGGCAAGCTTGAATATAATGTGACTGCCGGTGTTGTTAATGATGGCAGCGGGGGCCTGTATTCAAGGGCTACGGTAAACTATGGGTTAAGCCGCCGCATTACAGTTGGCGGAGGAGTAGAATATCTCTCAACAGTTACCTCAGGAAAATTTATGCCTTTTTTAAATACCTCACTAAACCTTGGCCAGCATTTCCTTTTCTCGGGCGAGTATGTTCATGGGGTAAGGTCAAAAGTGG
>Ga0209023_10003491_pt1 | contig 18748 bp, 15 predicted proteins | sample LakOneMetagenome_FD_187468 | JGI IMG/M metagenome (GOLD analysis project Ga0209023, IMG submission 187468) | Freshwater and sediment microbial communities from Lake Erie, Canada (SPAdes) (version 2) | ecosystem: Environmental > Aquatic > Freshwater > Lentic | place: Lake Erie, Canada...
GGCGGCGTATCGGCTGCCGCTCGACTACGGCCAGCTCGCGAGCTTCGAGGCGACCGTGCAGGTCTCGGGGGTCGCCTCAAGGCCGGTGGCGTCGGCGCGCGCGCAGACGGTGCCCGAGTTCCGCGCCGCCGGCAGCGCCTATCGGCTCGACTGGCGCGCCGCCGACCGCGCGCTGGCCGGCACGCTCGACGTCGCGTTGACGCCCGCCGCCGAGGGCAGCGTCACGACCCAGCGCGTCGACGGCCATGACTACTTCGTCGCGCAGCTGCCGGTGGCGGTGCAGTCGACGCCGCGCCCGTTGCCGCGCAATGTGACGCTGGCCTGGGATGCGTCCGGGTCGGGCGCGCAGCGCGACCACCCACGCGAATTCGCGTTGCTCGACGCTTACTTCGCGAAGGCGCGCCAGATGACGGTGCACCTCGTGCGCCTGCGCGACGCGGCCGACGCGCCGCAGCGCTTCGAGATCAAGGACGGCAACTGGCGCGACCTGCGCGCCGCGCTCGACGCGATGGTCTACGACGGCGCGACCGATCTCGGCGCGTTCGTGCCGGATGCCGATGCGGGCGAGGTGCTGCTGTTCTCCGACGGCTTGTCGAACTTCGGCACGCAGCGCTTCGACGCCGGCAAGCGGCCGGTAACCACGATCAACGCCGCCGCACGCGCCGACGCTGCCCGGCTGCGCGGCATCGCCGAACGGTCCGGCGGGCGCTACCTCGATCTGACGACCGAGACCGCGGCATCGGCGGGGGCGAAGCTGCTGCGCGCGAGCACGCAACTCGTCGCGCTCGAGGCCGATAACGCGACGCAACTGGTGGCCGCGTCGATCCGTCCGGACGACGGCACGCTCACGCTGGCGGGTGAACTCACCGACACGAAGGCCGTCGTGCGGGCGATCGTCGTCCATCCTGACGGGCGGCGCCAGGCCATTGCACTGAACGTGGAGGCGGTGCGTGACGCCGGCCGTCTCGCGGCCCAGGCCTGGGCCAGGCTGAAGATCGCGTCGCTCGACGCCGAATATGAATTCCACCGCGCCGAGATCCGGCGCCTCGGTCTCGCACACGCCATCGTCACGCGCGACACCTCGCTGATCATCCTCGACCGCGCGCAGGACTACGCGCGTCACGACGTCACGCCGCCGCCCGAACTCGCGACCGAGGTCGCGCAACTGCGTGCGCAGATGACGCGCAGCGCGCGTGCCGGCGCCGAGGCGCAGCTCGAGCGCGTCGTGAAGGCGTTCGAGGCACGCCAGGCGTGGTGGGCACGCGAGTTCCCGAAAGGGGCGCCGCCGAAGGCCGAGGCCGAGAAGAAGGTGATCGACGCGATGGATGCCCCGCGCAGCGCCGGCATGCTGCGTGAGCGGCGCGCGAACGAGGCGCCGATGGCCGCACCGGCCGCTCCCGCACCGGCGCAGATGAGCAACTCGTTCGCCGCGGCGCGCGACATCGCGGTGGCGGGCGCGAAGGCCGGCGGCCGCGCAGACACTGCCGGGGAGGCGACGACGACGATCCGGCTGCGCCCCGCGGTCAACGACGCGCCGTACCTCGCGCGGCTGCGCGCGGTGCCGGCCGACCAGATGTACCGCCACTACCTCGACGAGCGCGCGGGCCATGCGAACAGCACGGCGTTCATCCTCGATGTCGCCGACCTGATGTTCGAGCGCGGCGAGACGTCGCTCGCGACGCGCGTGCTGTCGAACCTGGCCGAGATGGACCTGGAGAACCGCCAGGTGTTGCGCATCCTCGGCGCGCGGCTGGTGCAGGCGCACCGCGCCGACCTCGCAGTGCCGGTCTACGCCAAGGTGCTGGTGCTGGCACCGGACGAGCCGCAATCGCAGCGCGACCTCGGCCTGGCGCTCGCCGCCGCCGGCCGGCCGCAGGCCGCGGTCGAGGCGCTGTACGAAGTCGCACGCAAGCAATGGCCGCGCTTTGCCGAGATCGAGTTGATCGCGCTGGCCGAGATGAACGCGGTCATCGCCACCAGCCCGGTCGCGATCGACACCTCGCGGCTCGATCCGCGCCTCGTGAAAAACCTGCCGCTGGACCTGCGCGCCACGCTCTCATGGGACGCCGACAACACCGACATCGACCTGTGGATCACCGACCCGAACGGCGAGACCGCCTACTACGGCCACCCCGACACCTACCAGGGCGGCCATGTCTCGCGCGACATCACGAGCGGCTACGGCCCGGAGGAGTTCTCGCTGAAGCGCGCAAAGCCGGGCAAGTACACGGTGCGCGCGAAGTTCTACGGCCACCGCCAGCAGGTCGTCTCGGGCGCGACGACGATCCAGCTCGATCTGTTCACGGCCTTCGGCACGCCGAAGCAGAAGCAGCAGGGCGTGACGTTGCGCTTGAAGGAGGCGAAGGATCAGGTGCTGGTGGGCGAGTTCGTGGTGGGCGAGGGCGTGGCGCCCTCGCCTTGAATCGCCGCGTTCAACGGCCCTTGCGGGCCTGCCCCGGTTCGATCGCCTTCAGCGAACCGATCATCCCGATGTCTTGATCAAATGTCCGTTGGCCAACACCACCCGCGCCAGCCGCGCGAAGTTCGTCGCGATCTCGTCCTCCGGCACCGCGCCGTAGCCGAGCAGCAAGCCCCTGTCGCGCGCGCCGCTGCGCATCTGGTACAGCGACAGCGGGCGCGTCGTGATGCCGGCACGTGCGATCTGCTGCGCGATCACGTCGTCGTCGACGTGCGCCGGCAGCCCGAGCACGAGGTGCAGACCGGCGTCGCCACCGATCACCGGCAGCGTGTTGCCGAAGTGGCGCGCGATCGCGGCGATCAGCGCGTCGTGGCGTGCGCCGTAGACCGCGCGCATCTTGCGGATGTGGCTCGCGTAGTGGCCCTCGGCGAGGAAGCGCGCGAGCACCGCCTGCTGCATCGTCTGGCCTTCGCGGTACAGCTCGCTCAGCGCGCGCCCGAACGCGTCGACCAGGTCGGGCGGCAGCACGAGATAGGCCAGCCGCAACGAGGGGAACAGCGTCTTCGAGAACGTGCCGAGGTAGATCACGCGGCCGTGCTCGTCCAGCCCCTGCAGCGCCGGCAGCGGGCGCGCGCCGTAGCGGAACTCGCTGTCGTAGTCGTCCTCGACGATCCAGGCGCGGTGTGCCGCGGCGTAGTCGAGCAACTGGCGGCGTCGGCCGTGGCTCATCAGCGCGCCGCTCGGGTACTGATGTGACGGCGAGACGAATATCGCCAGCGGCGGTTCGCGCAGCTGCTGCGGCGACGGTGCGAGCCCTTCGGCATCGACCGCGACCGGCACCAGCTTCAGCCCGAGTGCCCGGAACACGCCGCGCGCGCCCCAGTAGCCGGGATCTTCGAGCCAGACCGCGTCGCCCGGGTCGGCGAGCAGCTGCGCGATCAGGTGCAGCGATTGCTGCGTGCCGCTGGTGATGACGACCTGCTCCGGCGTGCAGACCACGCCCCGCGTGCCCTGCAAGTAGGCGGCGACCGCGTCGCGCAGCCCGGCGTCGCCGTGGCCGGTCGCATAGCTCAGCTGCTGCGGCGTCGCACTGCGCCAGACCTTGGCGTGCAAGCGGTTCCAGACCGTGGCCGGGAACATCCGCACCTCCGGCACGCCGGGCGTGAACGCGCCCCATTGCGCCCGGCCCGCGCGGGCCTCGTCGACGAGGTGGGCGCCGCGCCGCGACAACAGCGGCGCGCGTGCCGGCAGCCGCCGGGCCGCGCCCGGCGTCGGATGCACCAGCCGCGGCGCCACGGCGGCGACGAACGTGCCGCGACCGACCCCCGCGCGCACGTAGCCTTCGAGGGCGAGTTGCTCGTAGACGTGCACCACCGTGTTCCGGGCAATCCCGAGTGCTTCGGCCAGCAATCTTGACGGAGGCAGCCTCAAACCCGCAGTGAGCGCAGACTCCCTGATGCCTCGCTGGAGGATGCGGTAGAGCTGCCGATGGTTCGGTTCGGCGCCCGCGGTGCGATCGAACTCCTGCAGCACGTAGTCCGGCAGGGCCGTCGCCTGGAGTTTCTGCGGCATCGACTTGGCTCCATCAAGAGTCTGGAATTGGTTCCACAGATGGGACCAAGTAGGTCCTAGACTGTGCCCTCGTGTCAAGCGCCACGGGCCGCGCCGGCCTGCTCAGGAGACCCTCGATGAACACCACGACCCCGACCGAAGCCGCACGCGTTGCCGCGGGCGACAAGACCAACGCCGCGATCGACGCGCGCCGAGTCGCCGCGACGCCGCGTGGCGTCGGCATCGGCTTCAATCTCTACGCCGAGCGCGCATTGAACTCGGAGCTGTGGGATGTCGAGGGCAAGCGCTACATCGACTTCGCCTCCGGCATCGCGGTGCTGAACACCGGCCACCGCCATCCGCGCCTGGTGCAGGCGATCCGCGATCAGCTCGAGCACTTCACGCACACCGCCTACCAGGTCGTGCCCTACGAGAGCGTGGTCGCGCTGGCCGAACGCCTGAACCGACTGACGCCGGGCACGCACGTGAAAAAGACCGCGTTCTTCACGACCGGTGTCGAAGCGGTCGAGAACGCGATCAAGATCGCGCGCGCCCACACCAAGCGCCCGGGCGTGATCGCGCTCACCGGCGCGTTCCACGGCCGCACCGCGATGGGCCTGGCGCTGACCGGCAAGGTCGTGCCGTACAAGGCCGGCTTCGGGCCGTTCCCGGCGGGGATATACCACGCGCCCGCGCCGGTCGCGCTGCACGGCGTGTCGGTCACGGACTCACTGAAAGCGATCCAGCAGCTCTTCAAGTCGGACATCGAGCCGACGCAGGTCGCCGCGATCATCCTCGAGCCGATCCAGGGCGAGGGCGGGTTCTACGTGATGCCGCCGGAGTACCTGCGCGCGATCCGCCAGCTCTGCGACCAGCACGGCATCGTCTTCATCGCCGACGAGATCCAGACCGGGTTCGCGCGCACCGGCAAGATGTTCGCGATGCACCACCACGACGTGCTGCCCGACATCATGACGATGGCCAAGAGCCTGGCCGGCGGCGTGCCGCTGTCGGCGGTCTGCGGCCGCGCCGAGATCATGGACGCGCCGGCCCCGGGCGGCCTCGGCGGCACGTACGCGGCGAACGCACTCGCGATCGCGTCGGCGCACGCGGTGCTCGACGTGATCGAGGACGAGAAGCTCTGCGCCCGCGCCGAGGCGCTCGGCACCAAGTTGAAGGCGCGCCTGAATGCGCTGCGCGCGACGGTGCCCGGCATCTCCGATGTGCGCGGCCTGGGCGCGATGGTCGCGGTCGAGTTCGCGAAGGCCGATGGCAGCCCCGACCCGGAACGGGTGAGCGCCGTCGTCAAGCGCGCGCAACAGGCGGGGCTGCTGCTGCTGAGCTGCGGCGTCTATGCCAACGTGATCCGCTTCCTGTTCCCGCTGACGATTCAGGAGGGCGTCTTCGACGAGGGCATGGCGATCCTCGAGCAGGCCCTCAAGTCCTGAGCCGAACGGAGCACGACACCATGCTGAAACTCAACGACCCGAGCCTGTTCAAGCAGCAGGCCTACATCGCCGGCGCGTGGGTCGATGCCGACGACGCCAAGACCGTCGCGGTGACGAACCCGGCCACCGGCGAGCAACTCGGCACGGTGCCGATGTGCGGCGCGGCCGAGACCGAGCGCGCGATTGCCGCCGCGGATGTCGCGCAGCGCCAGTGGGCGCAGGTGCCGGCGAAGGAACGCGCCGCAGTGCTGCGCAAGCTGAACGACCTGATGCTCGCCAACGTCGACGACCTCGGCCTGATCATGACGAGCGAGCAGGGCAAGCCGCTCACCGAGGCGAAGGGCGAGATCGCCTACGCCGCGTCGTTCATCGAATGGTTCGCCGAGGAGGCGCGCCGCATCTACGGCGACACGATCCCGGCGACCTCGGGCGACAAGCGCATCGTCGCGATCAAGCAGCCGATCGGCACGACCGCGGCGATCACGCCGTGGAACTTCCCGACCGCGATGCTGACGCGCAAGGCCGGGCCGGCGCTCGCCGCCGGCTGCTCGATGGTCGTCAAGCCCGCGACGCAGACGCCGTACTCCGCGCTCGCGTTCGCGCTGCTGGCCGAACGCGCCGGCGTGCCGAAGGGGCTGCTGTCGGTGCTGACCGGCTCGGCGAGCGCGATCGGCGGCGAGATGACGCGCAACCCGCTGGTGCGCAAGCTCACGTTCACCGGCTCGACCGAGGTCGGCCGCACGCTGATGCGGCAGAGCGCCGACACGATCAAGAAGCTCTCGCTCGAACTCGGCGGCAACGCGCCGTTCATCGTCTTCGACGACGCCGACATCGATGCCGCGGTCGACGGCGCGATGATCAGCAAGTACCGCAACACCGGGCAGACCTGCGTTTGCGCGAACCGCCTGTACGTGCAGCGCGGCGTGGTCAAGGCGTTCACCGAGAAGCTGGTCGCCAAGGTCAAGGCATTGAAGGTCGGCAACGGCGTCGAGGCGGGCGTGACCCAGGGGCCGCTGATCGACGCGAAGGCGGTCGCGAAGATCGAGGAGCACATCGCCGACGCGCGCGCCAAGGGCGGCGAAGTGCTGACCGGCGGCAAGCGCCACGCGCTCGGCGGCCTGTTCTTCGAGCCGACCGTGGTCGGTGGCGCGACGGCGGGCATGCTGTTCGCGAAGGAAGAGACCTTCGGCCCGCTCGCGCCGATCTTCGCGTTCGACACCGAGGACGAGGTGATCGCGCAGGCGAACGACAGCGAGTTCGGCCTGGCGGCGTACTTCTACAGCCGCGACATCGGGCGCGTGATGCGCGTGGCCGAGCGGCTCGAATCCGGCATCGTCGGCATCAACACCGGGCTGATCTCGACCGCCGAGGCGCCGTTCGGCGGCGTGAAGCAATCGGGCCTGGGGCGCGAAGGCTCGAAGTACGGCCTGGACGATTTTCTCGAGATCAAGTACCTGTGCTTCGGGGGCATCGACAAGTAGCGCGTGGCCGCACGGCGCGTCAGGTCTCGCACGTCCCGCTGATCACCGCGGCGGGCGACTTCTCGAAGCGTGCGCCCTGGCTGTGCACGCTGCCCTGCACCAGGCCGTGCAGGATCACGGTGCCGTGGTTGACGATGTCGCCCGCGACGGTGCCGAGCACGGTCGCACTCGCGCCGGATTCGACCGTCAGGTTCGCGCAGCACACGCCGTAGAGATAGAGCTCTCGACCGGCGCCGACGATCAGGTTGCCGCTGGCCACGCCGTACAGGGCCAGGTCGTCGGTGAGGTGCTGGTCGCCGATGAGGGTCCCGTATTCGAGCCGCATCCTGGCCTCCTCGAGTTGTGCGGGGGCTGACCAAAAGAAAAAAGCGGGCGCGACGCGCGCGCCGCACCCGCTCAGGTCCTCGAACGATCAGGAGCCGCCGGGGGTCTCCGGCACGCTGGCGCGGAACGCTTCCGGGATGAACTTGCGGAAGTCCGGCTGACCGCCCGGCGCGCCGCCCGGCACGCCGGCCGGTGCCGCACCGGTGCCGCCGCTCGACTGCGCGCCACCCGCGTTGGCTTGCGCCGTGGCGGCTTGCATCTGCGCGGCCGGCTGGGTCGTGCCCTGCGAAGCGCCTTGGGCGGCGGCGTCGCGGAACTGACCCGGGATGAAGCTCTGGAAGTCCGGCGCGGCGCCCGCGCCCGGAGCCCCCGGCATCGCGCCCTGGGCACCCGCGGGCGCCGCGGCGGTTGCGCCTTGCGCACCAGCGCCTTGCGCCGCGGCATCGCGGAACTGGGCCGGGATGAAGTTCTGGAAGTCCTGACCGCCGGGTGCGCCGCCGGCTGCTGCGGCGGCCGCTTGCGGGGCCGTGGCTGCGGCCGGTTGGGCCTGCTGCTGACCTTGCGCTTGCTGGCCTTGGCCTTGGCTCTGGCCTTGCGACTGGCGCTGGCCTTGCTGGCCGCGCCCTTGCTGTTGCTGCTGTTGTCCCTGGCCGGACGACTGCTGCTGGCCTTGCTGACCCTGACCTTGTTGCTGCGCTTGTGCACCTTGCTGCTGCGCTTGGGCCGGTGCTTGTTGCGCGCCCTGCGTCTGCGTGGCGGCCACCGCGCCCGCGGCGCCGTCCGGGCCGAGCAGCGTACGGTACAGCTCGAGCATGTACGCCGCGTCGATCTTGGCCGAGGCCTCGCATTCGGTGGCGTTCGAGCGCACGCCGTTCAACTTGATCGCGCCGGCGTTCAGCGCGGTCTTGACGAGCTGGCTCGCCTCATTCTGGGAGAAGAAATCCATAGGGCCTCCTGGATGGATCGGTGGGGATAAAAAAGCGGCCGCTCGAGCGGCCGCGAGGTGCTTACATCACTGGGCGCCGGCCGGCGGATCTTCGGGAACATGCACTCGGAAGGCTTCCGGAATGAAACTTCTGAAATCCGGTTGCCCGCCGGGTGCGCCGGCGGCGCCACTCGGTTGCCCGGCCGCTGCGTGCGGCACTTGTTGTTGTTGCTGAGGGGCGCTCTGCGATTGGCCCTGGTTCTGCTGGCCCTGTGCTTGCTGGCCTTGTTGTTGTTGTTGCTGCTGCTGCCCGCCCGCTGCCTGAGCGGCTTGCTGCTCGTTGGCCGCCACCTGCTGCGAGGCGGCGGCGATCACCTGCTGCATCGCGGCCTGAAATTTGGCTTGCTCTTCCGAGCCGGCGTCGGACGCGCCCATCGTCGCGGCCGCGCCCTCCGGCCCGAGCAGCTCGCGGTACAGCGCGAGCATGTAGTGGCCATCGGTGCGGGCCGCGCCTTCGGAGTCCGCCGCATTGGAGCGGATTCCGTTGAGCTTCAACGCATTCGCGTTGAGCGCCGTCTTGACGAGCTGGCTCGCCTCGTTCTGGGTGAAGTAGTCCATGTCTTGATTTCCGTGAGTAGGGGTTCAGTGGCCGCCGAGCCAGATGAACTTGAAGAGGAAGATGCCGGCGATCAGCCACACCATCCAGTGCACTTCCTTGACGCGGCCGGTGCAGGCCTTCAGCACCGCGAAGGTGATGAAGCCGAACGCCAGGCCGTTGGCGATCGAGTAGGTGAAGGGCATCGTCAGGCAGGTCACCGCGGCCGGGATCACGTCGGTCGTTTCGTCCCAGTTGATCTCGGTCAGCTCGCGCAGCATCAGGCAGGCGACGAAGAACAGCGCCGGGGCCGTTGCGTACGGCGGCACCGAGCCGGCGAGCGGCGCGATGAACAGCGCGGCGAGGAAGAACAGCGACACCGTGACCGCCGTGAGGCCGGTGCGGCCGCCGGCCTGCACGCCCGCCGCGCTCTCGATGTACGCGGTCGTCGACGAGGTGCCGAGCAGCGAACCGGCGAAGATCGCCGACGAGTCGGCCAGCAGCGCCTTGTTCATGCGCTTCATGCCGCCGGCGCCGTCCTTGAGCAGACCCGCGCGCTTGGCCACGCCGAGCAACGTGCCGGTCGCGTCGAACAGTTCGACCAGGAAGAACACCAGCACCACGTTGCCGATGCCGTGCGAGACGGCGCCCATGATGTCCAGCTTCAGGAAGGTCGGTTCGATCGACGGCGGCATCGAGACGACGCCCTGGAACTTGTTGCCGCCGAAGAAGAACGACAGGATCGTCACCAGGATGATCGACGTGATGATCGCGCCCTTGAACTTCATCCGGTCCAGTGTCACGACGACCGCGAAGCCGATCGCGAACAGCACCACCGACGGGGCGTGCAGGTCACCCAGCGTCACGTACGTGGCCGGGTTCGCGGCGACGATGCCGGCGTTCTTCAGCGCGATCAGCGCCAGGAACAGGCCGATGCCGACCGTGATCGCGACGCGAAGCGCCTGCGGGATGCCCTGCACGATCAGCTGTCGCAGGCCGAAGACCGTCGCGGCGAGGAACAGCACGCCGGAGATGAACACCGCGCCGAGCGCCGCTTGCCACGGGAAGCCCATGCCGAGCACGACCACGAACGCGAAGTACGCATTCAGGCCCATGCCCGGCGCGAGCGCGATCGGATAGTTCGCGTACAGGCCCATCACGCCGGTGCCTAACGCACCGATGAGGCAGGTGGCCACGAACACCGACTCCTTCGGCATCCCGGCCTGACCGAGGATCGATGGGTTGACGAAGATGATGTAGGCCATCGCGAGGAAGGTCGTCATCCCCGCGATGAACTCGGTGCGCACGTCGGTGCCGTGCTGGGTGAGCTTGAAGTAGCGGTCGAGGAAGCCGGCGTTGGCCGGCGTCGCGATCGGCGGTGCGCTCATGTCGGCGCCGCGCGCAGTGTCGGTGGTCATGGGTTGTCTCCGTGTCGTTGTGGTCGGCGGCGCGTGGCGGCCGCCGTGGGTCGCGAGCTACTGTTGCTGCTGTTGTTGTTGTCCTTGCTGGTGGCGGTGACGCTGATGGCGCCCGTCGTCGGCGGGTGACGCGTCGCGCTGGTAGCGGCGCTCGCCGGCCACGTAGGTCGCGGCCAGGTTGCGCTCGTCGCCCATCGTGATCCAGAAGAACAGCTTCTCGTGCAGCTCGCGCGCGACTTCCATGCGGCGCTGCGCGACCGGCCCGACGGCCAGGTCCCAGGCGCAGATGTCCGCCAGGCGACCGGGCTCGAGGCTGCCGATCTCGTCGGCCAGGCCGAGCGCCTTGGCGGTGCCCTGCGTCGCCGAGTACAGCGCGGCCCAGGCGGTCAGGCCGCGGCTCTGCATCGCCTGCATCTTGTAGGCGTCGCCCATCGTGCGCAGCTGGCACAGGCTGGTGCCGGCGCCGACGTCGGTGGCCAGCGTCACCGGCACGCCGGCTTCGAGATTGGCCTGCCAGTCGAACAGGCCGCTGCCGAGGAAGAAGTTCGAGCTCGGGCAGTGGGCAATGATCGCGCCGGTCTCCCTGAGCGCGCGGCGGTCGTCGTCGTCGAGCCAGATCGCGTGGCCGAGCACCGAGCGGTTGTGCAGCAGGCCGTTGCGCATGTAGACGTCGAGGTAGCTGCGCGCTTCGGGGTACAGCTCGCTGACCCACTTGACCTCGTTGCGGTTCTCCGCGACGTGGGTCTGCATGTACAGCGTCGGATCCTCGCGCAGCATCGCGGCGGCGGCGTTGATCTGCTGCTGCGTGCTGGTCGGCGCAAAGCGCACCGTCACGCAGTAGGAGTTGCGGCCTTTGCCGTGCCACTTCTTGGCCAGATCGCGGCAGTCGGCTTCGGACTGCGGGCTCGCGTCGCACAGCTCGGGCGGTGCATTGCGGTCCATCATGATCTTGCCGGCGATCACGCGCATGTTGCGTTGCTCGGCGGCCTCGAACAGCTTGTCGGCCGAGTGCTTGTGCACGGTCGGGTAGATCAGCGCCGAGGTCGTGCCGTGCGAGAGCAGCGCGTCGAGGAAACGGCGCGCGCCGGCTTCGGCGAGGTGCGGGTCGGCGTAGGCCAGTTCCGCGGGGAAGGTGTAGTTGTTGAGCCAGTCGAGCAGCTGCGCGCCGTAGGCCCCGATCACGTCGAGCTGCGGCATGTGCACATGCGTGTCGATGAAGCCGGGCATGATGACCCGGCCGCTGTGGTCTTCGCGCTGCCAGCTCGCGTCAGGCCGCTGGTCGCCCGGCTGCGCGCCGGTGATGCGGCCGTCCTCGATCAACAACCAATGATCGGGTCGGAACCGCACGGACTGCGCGCTGGTGTCGTTGAGGGCCGGAACCCCGGTGAAATCGAGCAGGTCTCCCCTGATCGCCAAACGTTTGCTCATCGCTGATGCCTCCACACAACCGAGTGAAGGTCATCTTCGTCAAAAGCTTCTCGTTACCCCATACGACAACTCTGAGTTGCGTCATATGCCAGGCCATATGCCTGGTAGTAACCCCGTCAGGGATTGCGCGGGCGCGCGGCCGGAGTGCTGAGCTCGCCGGCGACCGTGCGCACCTGCTCGCGGAACCACTTCATCGAGGGCGAGCGGTGTGTCAAGTCGTGCCAGAGCTGGTAGTAGATCAGAGGTGGAAACGGGATCGGACAGCGCACCACCTTCACCGCGAGCGTCTGCTCGTAGCGCTGGCAGAACAGCCGCCCGGTCGTCATCAGCAAGCGGCTGTCGGCGACCATCATCGGGATCAACCCGAAGTGCGGGCTGCGAACGACGATATTGCGATTCAGCCCCTTCGCGCTCAGGTGCTCGTCGATCACGCCGATGGCCCCCGGATGCAGCGGCATCGGTGCGACATGCTCGGCGGCGAGGTATTGATCGACGGTCCAGTCCTTCTGGGCCTTGGCGTCGGCGATCGGATGGTCCTTCGCGACCAGGCAGACGACCTGGTCGGTGAGCAGCGGCCCGAGGTGCAGTTCGGCCGGCGGTTCGAGCCAGTTGCCGATCACCAGGTCGACCTCGCCGTTGGCGAGCGAGCGGCGGTAGTCGAAATGGTCGGTCAGCGGTTCGAGTTCGAGCCGCGCCCGCGGCGCCACGCGCTTGAGCCGCGACACCAGGCGCGGCAGGAAGTGCGGGTCGAGGTAGTCGCTCGCCGCGACGCGAAACATCAGCTCGCTGGTGTCGGGGTCGAAGGTCTTGCCGCGCGTGCCGCTGTTGAACACCATCTCGGCCTGGTGCAGCACCGTGGTCGCCGGGCCGACCAGCTGCAGTGCGGCGGCGGTGGCGACCATGCCGTTGCCCGAGCGCACGAGCAGCGGATCGCCGGTGAGCTCGCGCAGTCGCTTGAGTTGCGCGCTGACCGCCGGCTGGGTGCTTTGCAACTGCACCGCGGCGCGTGAAACGCTCCGCTCAGAGATCAGCGTTAGGAGGACCCGGATCAGGTGCAGGTCGATCCGTTCGAACTCGGCGCGCCTATCCATACGTTATTCCTGATCGAGACTATATGTTGTGTTGTATACGCCTGCCGCCGCAGCTGCTGTACGTTTGAGCCTCCCGAGGCAGGAAGCTCGGCCACCATGAGTGTGCACGGTATTTGCCCCTTGTTGATTCACGTTGAAGCGGGCGCGCCATGAATCGCGCCATCCGTCGAACCGCGGAAGCCTGGCTCGCGCACGGACGCGATGCGGTCATCGTCACCGTGATCGAAGCGCGCGGCGCGCGCGCGGTGCGTGCCGGCACGCGCATGCTCGTCAGCGAAGGACAGCGCGTCGGTTCGATCGGCGGCGGGCACCTCGAACTGCAGTCGACCTGTCTGGCCGAGGAGCTGCTGGCGGTGCGCGCGGCCGTGCCGCGGCAGGTGTCGTTTCCGATCGGCCCGGCCGCCCGCAACGGCGTCAGCGTGCGGCTCGGCTTCGCCCGGCTGGATGCCACGCAACTTGCCGCGTGGCCCGAGCACGAGTCGATCTTTCACCTGCAGATGTACGACGGCAGCGCGCTCGGCGCGGCGCTGGCGCGCATCCTGTCGACGATCGACTGCAGCGTCGACTGGATCGAGGTCGACAGCGACGGCGACAGCCTGGGGCCGCCGACCGACGAGGCCGACGCGGCCTGGCCCGAGCGCATCCGCCGCTATCGGCTCGACGTGCCGTCGGTGCACGTGGCCAGCGGCACCGCGGGCGGCTTCTATCTCGTGATGACGCAGGACCCGCAGGTCGACCTGTCGGTGGCCGAGGCGATCCTGCGGCGCGGCGACTTCGGCTTCTTCGGCCTGCTGGGCTCGCACACCCAGCGATTGCACGTCGCGCGGCGGCTGGGCCAGCGCGGCGTTGCGCCCGACGCGCTCGCGCGCATGACGTGCCCGATCGGCGTCGAAGGCATCTCGGGCAAGAAGCCGGAGTCGCAGGCGATCTCGATCGCCGCGCAATTGCTGCAACGCTGCAATCAGTGATGACGCGACGTGTCGCGCGGCACGTCGATCTGCTAGCGTCGTGAACCCTTCGGCTCGATGGAGATTTCGATGCAGCCTTGGCTGACGACGACGATGGCACTGTGCGTGCTGGCGCTGACCGATGCGGCCGTGGCCGCCGACACGCCCAAGGACGCCGAACCCGCGACCGCCGCGGCCAACGCCAAGCTTCGCGACGAACTCGACTTCGCCGACCGACGCGACTTCGAAGCGGCCCGGCGCGGCTACATCGCGAGCATCCCCGGCGCTGAAGTGAAGGGCGCGGACGGCCGCGTGATCTACAGCCTGAAGGGCTTCGAGTTCCTGCTGGCGAGCGACAACGCGCCGCCGAGCGTGAACCCCAGCCTGTGGCGCCATGCGCAGGTGAACCAGGTGCACGGCCTGTTCAAGGTCACCGACCGCGTCTATCAGGTGCGGGCGATGGATATCTCCAACATGACGATCGTCGAAGGCGACACCGGCCTGATCCTGATCGATCCGCTGCTGTCGGCCGAGACCGCGCGCGCCGCGCTCGACCTCTATCTCGCGAACCGGCCGAAGAAGCCGGTCCTGGCGGTGATCTACACCCACTCGCACGTCGATCACTTCGGCGGCGTGCGCGGCGTGATCGACGAGGCCGACGTGATCGCGGGCAAGGTCAAGGTGATCGCGCCGACCGGTTTCACCGAGCACGCGGTGTCGGAGAACGTGATCGCCGGCAACGCGATGAGCCGGCGCGCGCAGTTCCAGTTCGGCAGCTTCGTGCCGCCGGGTGTCAAGGGTCAGATCGACACCGGCCTGGGCACGATGCTCTCGCGCGGCCGCATCACGCTGATCGCGCCGAACGACCTGATCGAGAAGTCGATGGACACCCGAACCGTCGACGGCGTGCAGATGGTGTTCCAGCTCACGCCGGGCACCGAGGCGCCGGCCGAGCTGAACATCTGGTTCCCGCAGTTCAAGGTCTTCGACGCGGCCGAGAACGTCACGCAGCAGATCCACAACCTGTACACGCTGCGCGGCGCCGAGATCCGCGATGGCCTGGCGTGGGCCCGGTACATCGACGAATCGCGCGAGCTGTTCGGGGCGCAGGCCGAGGTGATGATCGCGCAGCACACCTGGCCGACCTGGGGCCGCGAGCGCATCGACACGATGCTCTCGAAGCAGCGCGACCTGTACAAGTTCATCCACGACCAGACCGTGCGCCTGATGAACCGCGGCCTCAAGCCGGCCGAGATCGCCGAACAATTGCGCCTGCCCGACAGCATCGCCAAGGAGTGGTTCGCACGCGGCTACTACGGCACCGTCTCGCACAACGCCAAGGCGGTCTATCAACGCTACCTCGGCTGGTACGACGCGAACCCCGCGCACCTCAACCCGCTGCCCGAGCCCGAGTCGGCGAAGAAGGCCGTCGACTACATGGGCGGCGCGAACGCGGTGATCATGCGCGCGCGCGACGACTACAAGGCCGGCAACTACCGCTGGGTCGCCGAGGTGATGAACCAGGTCGTGTTCGCCGATCCGGCCAACACCGTCGCGCGTGCGCTCGAGGCCGACGCGCTCGAGCAGCTCGGCTACCAGGCCGAGTCCGGCGTCTGGCGCAATGCCTACCTGACCGCGGCGCTGGAGCTGCGCAACGGCGTGCCCGCCGCGACCGGCACCTCGACGACGAGTGCCGACGTGATCAAGGCGATCCCGCTGTCGCTGTTCTTCGACTACCTCGCGGTGCGGCTGGACGCGCAGCGTGCGGCGGGCAAGCGCATGGTCATCAACTGGAATTTCACCGACGTGCGCCAGCAGGTGCGACTGACGCTGGAGAACAGTGTGCTCAGCCACCAGATCGACCGGCCGGCCGCGAACCCGGACGCGACGATCACGCTGAAGCGTGCGACGCTCGACCAGATCAGCCTGCGCCAGAAGACCTTCGCCGATGCGCTGCAGGCGGGCGAGGCTTCGATCGCCGGCAATGGCGACAAGCTGGCCGAACTGCTCGGGCTGGTCGAGAACTTTCCGCCGATGTTCGACGTGGTCACGCCGCAGCGGGCGCCCCAGCGCTGAGCGACGTGGCGGGCTCAATGCGCGAGTTTGGCGAGGTCGATCGATCCGAAGGCGTCGGAGGCTTGCAGCATCTCCATCGACGCCTGCTCGTCGGCGGCGCGCAGCGCCTGGCCGAGCGGTGAGCGGACGTCGTCGATGTCGCTGTCGATCAGTTCGACGGCAAGCGCGCTGAGGGCGTCGCTGAGCTGCCACGGCAGCACCAGCAGCGCGAAGAAGCTCTCGCGGCGGCGCTCGATCGCCTGGGCGAACGCGGCGCTGAATTCGGTGGGCGGGGCGCCGCCGCTGCGGTCGATCGCGCGCAGCAGCGCGGTCCAGCCGATGTTGTGCATCAGGCCCGTGAGATAGCCCTCGAACGGATCGAGCCCGAGTGCGGCGGCCTCGTGCTGACAGGCGTCGGCCTTGGCCTCGGAGTGCATCCACAGACGCGCCGAGCAGCGCGCCGAGAGCGACTCGCCCTGACCGTCGAAGATCGGCTTCAGCAGCACGCGCGCGATCGCGCGGCGCAGGCCGTTGGTGCCGAGGCGGTGGATCGCCTCGGTGATGTCGAGCACCGCCGCGGCGCCGCGCGCCTGCGCGCTGTTGGCCATCCGCAGCACTTCGGCGACGAGGTGCGGATCGCGTGCCACGCGCTGCGCCAGCGTGCCGGCGCTCTGGCTGTCGTCGCGCAGGCCGCTGAGCAGTGCCGGCACGACGGCCGGCGCGCGCGGCAGCAAGCCGCCGCGGGCGGTGTCGCTGGCGAGCGCGGCATCGATCTGCGCCAGCAGGCGGCGTTCGCTGTTGTGCAGCGAGGTGTCGAGCAGCGGGCCGGCATCGACGAGCCAGGCGAAGAAGGGCAGCCGCCAGGCGCTTTGAGCGACCGGCGCGACCGGCGCGACCGGCACCGCCGCACGCGGCGGCGGCGACATCGGCGCCGGCACGGACGCGGGCGGCGAGGGCGGGGGCACGCTGGCGCGCCCGCCGATCAATGCTCCCATCCGTTGCAGCCAGTTGCTCATTCGGTGGCTTATCGGCGCGCCATGGCGAATCTCAAGCGCCAGGGCTGGACTCCCTCTTCGGTGTGTGCTCTCATCGACGGCCATGACCCTCACCGACGAGCAGCTCAGGCAGGTGATGCCGAACCTGCCGGCGGCCAAGCGCAGGCTCTACCTGCCGCCGCTGCTGGCGGCGATCGCCGCGTCTGCGATCGACACGCCGCTGCGCCTGGCCGCGTTCCTCGCGCAGCTGGCGCACGAGTCGGGCGAGTTCCGCTGGATGGAAGAACTCTGGGGCCCGACGCCGGCGCAGAAGCGCTACGAGCCGCCGAGCGATCTGGCCGCGAAGCTCGGCAACACCCAGGTCGGCGACGGCCTGCGCTTCAAGGGTCGCGGGCCGATCCAGATCACCGGGCGGTTCAACTACGCCAAGTTCGGCGGTTTGCTCGGTCGCGACCTCGTCGGCCAGCCGGCGCTCGCGGCCACGCCGGACGTGGCGTTCGCGACCGCGGCCCTGTTCTGGCAATCGAACGGCCTGAACGAGCTCGCCGACAGCCGCCAGTTCGTCGCGATCACGCGGCGCATCAACGGCGGCACCAACGGCCTGGCAGATCGGCAGATGTACTACGAACGCGCGAAGGCCGTGCTCGGCACCGAGACCGGCGTGGCGCGCGATGCACCGCTCGCGCGCGGCCACGAGGCGATCGTCGCCGACGCGCGTCGGCGGGCGAAGGGCGCGGCCGCGCCACGCAAAGCGCGCGCGCAACGCTGAATCCGGCACGCTTTGCGGCGCTGTTCGGCGGATCACGTGGCGCGCGCCGTGCCAGACTCGCGTCGTCATGTCCTTCCTCGCCCATCAGCACCGGCGCTTGAGCTGCGGCATCGTGATCCTGAACCCGGAGCGCGAGCTGCTGCTGTGCCACGTCACCGGCCAGAACCATTGGGATCTGCCCAAGGGCGGCATCGACGACGGCGAGACGCCGATGCAGGCCGCGCTGCGCGAAACGCGCGAGGAGTGCGGCTGGCACGTCCCAGCCGACACGCTGATGGACCTCGGCCGCTTCCGCTACACGTCGAAGAAGGACCTGCATCTGTTCGCGACCGTGCAACCGCGCCGCGAACTGCGCCAGTTGCGCTGCGAGAGCCACTACCTCGACCGCTGGTCGGGACGGCAGCTGCCGGAGATGGACGGCTTCGGCTGGTTCGCGTTCGAACGCGTGCGTCAGTTGTGCACGCCGAAGATGGCGGCGGTGCTGGCCGAGCGCATCGCCCTGCACGAGCTGCTCGGCCAGCTGCAGCAGCCGCAGCGCGTCGCCGCCTGAGCCGGCGTCAGTCGAACAACCCGGGCGTCCCGCCCAGCGGGGCGCGCTCGATTTCGAGCAGCTTCAGCTTCGTCCGCGTGCCGCCGGGGGCGGAGAAGCCGCCGGAGCGCGATCCCGCCGCGAGCACGCGGTGGCACGGGATGATGATCGGGAACGGGTTCTCGCCCAGCGCCGCGCCGACCGCGCGGGCCGCGTGCGGTTCGCCGAGCGCGGCCGCGACTTCGCCGTAGGTGCGCGTGCTGCCGGGATGGATCGCCCGTGCGACCGCGTAGACACGACGGTTGAATTCGGGAATCGCCGACAGATCGAGCGCGACATCTTCGAGGTCGTCACGCTGCCCATCGAGCAGCGCCTGGACGCGCCGGAGCACGCGTTGTACGTCGTCCGGCGGCGCCGACTCGCGCGCCCCGGGGTAGCGTCGCCGGGCACGGGCACGCGTGGCCGCATCGCTCGCATCGGGCAGCAGCACGCCGACGATGCCGCGCGCGCCCCAGACCAACCCGCAGCCGCCGACCGCGGTCTCGAACAGGCAGAAGGCAGCGTCGACGATGGCTGCAGCAGGGCTCTCTGGCATACGTCCTCGGGGCGATTCGATGCCACTGTAAACCGCATCGAGGCGGCCCGCTGCGCCTAAGCCTGCCAGACGCCGTAGCCCTGTTCGCGCAGACCGATCGCCAACTCGACCTCCATGTCGCGCGCGCCGTCATACGGCATCGGGTTGTAGACCTCGTACAGCGTGGGCAGCAGGCGCA
>Ga0209023_10003492_pt1 | contig 18748 bp, 21 predicted proteins | sample LakOneMetagenome_FD_187468 | JGI IMG/M metagenome (GOLD analysis project Ga0209023, IMG submission 187468) | Freshwater and sediment microbial communities from Lake Erie, Canada (SPAdes) (version 2) | ecosystem: Environmental > Aquatic > Freshwater > Lentic | place: Lake Erie, Canada...
GACCACAACCACCGACAAGGAGACCCGCCATGAACCTCAAGACCGCCTGTTCCGCCCTGCTGCTTTCCCTGGCTTTCGCCGGCAGCGCCTTCGCCGCCGACAAGGTCAACCTCAACACCGCCGACGCCGCCACCATCGACCGCGTGCTGCTGAACGTCGGCCCGGCCAAGGCGCAGGCCATCGTCGACTATCGCAAGCAGCACGGCGCCTTCCACAGTGCCGAGGAACTGGCCATGGTCAAGGGCATCGGCCTCAAGACCGTGGAGAAGAACCGCGACCGCATCGTCGTCGCCCCGGCACGCGCCGCGGCGCCGGCCGCGCCGGCCAAGCGCTGAGCGGCGATTTCGCCCCTGCGCCGGGTCGCTACACTCGGCGCATGGGCGAAGCGCGATCCCGGGTCATCCCCGCCAACGAATACCAGCGCGTGCGCTGGAAGAACGGCCTCGGCTGGACGCGCGAAATCGTCCGCGTCCCGGACGTCGATGATTGGGACTGGCGATTGTCGATCGCCGAGATCGAGCGCGATGCGGATTTCTCCGCCTTCCCCGGCATCGAGCGCGAACTGGTGCTGCTGTCCGGCAACGGCCTGCGCATCGTGTTCGACGATGGCGAATCGCACGCGCTGCTGCCGCCGCACGACCAGCTGCGCTTCGCCGGCGAACGCAAGGCGCGCGGCGAACTCGTCGACGGAACCACCCACGATTTCAACCTGATGTGGCGTCGCGAACGCCTCGATGCGCGGCTCTGGCGGCGTCCGCTGGTCGGGCCGATGCTGCTGTTCGCGGAACCGGGCACGACCTGGGCCGTGCACCTGTTGTCGGGTCGCGCGGAATTCGCCGACGGTAGCGAGCTGGCGTCGCTCGAAGCGGGCGACAGCGCGGTACTCGAAGCCGGCGACGGCCGCCTGCGCCACGTGGTCGAGGGCAGCGGTGAATTGCTGCTGGCGAAGCTGGAAGCCCGCGCCGGCTAGAGCAGGGCGGGCACCACCACCAAAAGGAATGCCACGGTCGAGGCGCAGAACACGCTCGCGACCATTTGCCGGTACGTGCGCCCGCGCGCCCACATCCACAGCCCGGACAGGCCGAGCAGGACCATCGCGATCGCGAAGCTGTCGGCCAGCACGCGCCAGCCGATGCCGCCGCCGACGGCCTTGTGCAGGCGGTTGATCGCGGCGAGGAACGTCTGGTGGCTGCGTTTGAGTTCGGCGCTGTCGCCGCCCGGTGCGTATTCCAACTGCCACGAATCCGCGGCGGTGCCGCCGGAGAAATTCCACTTCGGCGGTTGCTTCGCGTCGCCGCCGCGTCCGCCGGGACCACCCTTGCGGATCGATTGCACGTCGAGGTGTTGCGCCTGTTGCAGCCACAGCGACAGTTGCTCCGGTGACATTCGCGCTTCGACCGGGATCTGCAGCGTCGTCGTGCCTGCATCGCGGCTGTCGCCCTGCGGCCAGGCGTTTTCGCCCGTGCGATGGTTCATCACCAGCCCGGTGAACCCGTAGAGCACCGCGGCGAGCGCGCCCCAGGCGCCGATCCACAAATGGATCTGCCGGATCCAGCGATAGGTCTTGTGGTGGCTGAAGATCGAAGGACCGCGTTTCGCGGACTGGTTGTTCGGATTCATCGTGTCATCGTCGATTTCGGAAATGTCGCGGTGATCAGGTCTCGGACCATTGCCGCAGCAGGTTGTGATACACGCCGGTCAGCCGCAGCAACGCGTCGCGTTCCGCGCCGGCGGCGGTGAGTTGCTGGATGCCGCCGTCGAGTTCAAGCAGCAGGCACCGCTGCCGTGCATCGCGAACCAGGCTCTGCACCCAGAAGAACGCCGCCAGCCGCGCGCCGCGCGTCACCGGCTCGACCCGGTGCAGGCTGTCCGACGGATAGACGATCAGATCGCCGGCGGGCAGCTTCACCTCGTGTTCGCCGTAGGTGTCGCTGACGACCAGTTCGCCGCCGTCGTACTCGTCGGGATCGGCGAGGAACAGCGTGCACGACACGTCGCTGCGCAACCATTCTCCATTGCCGAGCGACATCGCCGCGCCGTCCACGTGCATGCCGTATTCGCCACCTCCTTCGTAGCGGTTGAAGCGCGGCGGCATGGTCTTCGCCGGCAGCACGGCCGCGTGGTAGAGCGGGTTTGCCGCGAGCGCCGCCAGCACTTCCGCGGCGAGTTCCGCGCGCAATGGCGACGCATCCGGCAGCTGCAGGTTGCGCTTGACCTGCGCACCCTGCGCACCGACGGTCTCGCGGCCGTCAGCCCATTGCGCGGCCTCGAGCCGCTGCCGCATTCGCGCCACCTGGGCTGCGTCGAGGATGCCTGGGATATGCAGCAGCATGGGCCGGGTCCGGAAGTGTCGGTCAGGAGTGACTGTCAGCAGTGTCTGTCAGAAGCGGAAGTTCGCGGTCAGCAGCGCGGTGCGCGGCGTGCCGGGGATGTAACGGTAGCCGCTCTTGTTGATCGCGGCCACGTACTCCTTGTCGAACAGGTTGTACAGGTTGAGGCGCAGGTCGAAGTTCTCGTTGAACTCGTAGCTCGCCATCGCATCGGCCACCCAATAGGCCTCGGTGTAGGCGGGCGTGCCGATCGCGCCATCGGTGCCGCGGTGCATCTCGCCGTTGTAGCGCGCGCCGCCGCCGATGGTCAGCCCGTTGCCGAAGTCGTAGCTGGTCCAACTGGTGAAGGCGTTGCGCGGCGTGTACGCAAGGTTGGCAGAACCGTCCGTGGTCACCGCCGGGCCCTGCGCCACGTCGGTGTCCATGATCGTGTAGCCGGCCGACACCGACCATGCGTCGGTGATGCGGCCGATCGCGCCGAGTTCGATGCCGCGCACGCGCTTCTCGCCGGACTGGATGTAGACGCTGGTGTCGGTGGGATCGACGACTACTTCGTTGCTGACGCGGGTGTCGTACAGCGCGCCGCTCAGCAGCAGCTTGCCGCCGGCCAGTTCCCACTTGGTGCCGATTTCCGCGGTCTTCGCCTTCTGCGGGTCGAAGATCGGGTTGTTGGCGTTGTTGGCTGCGTTGCTAAGTTCCAGCGTCGCGCCGCCCGGGGGTTGCTGCGACGTCGCATAGTTCGCGTAGATGCTGCCGTTCGTCGTGGGCTTGTACAGCACGCCGACGTTCCAGCTGAACAGCGTGTCGCGCGCGCTGCCGTCGTTCGCCACCAGCGAACCCGTCGGCAGCGTTCCGCACAGCGGCATGCGAGTCGTGGAACAGGCGATCAGTCCATCGAGCTCGGTGTGGTAGCGGTCGAAGCGCACGCCGGCATTGGCCTGCCAGCGTTCGTTGAAATGCACGGTGTCGAACGCGTAGGCGGCGACGGTGTCGGTGCGGGCATGCGAGAAGGCGCCGGTCGGCCCCCAGGCCAGGCCGGTGACGCGCGGATCGGGATCGTACAGGTTCGCCGCCGGCCACTTGCTGCCGTTGAGCGCGGCCAGGGTGTTCGATTCCAGCTTCTCGCGGGTGATTTCGACGCCGGCGGAAAGGTCGTTCTGCACGCCGCTTGCGTCGCCGGAATGCAGGCCGAAGTTGGTCTGGTTGGTGAGGATGGTGTTCTGCTGGTCCTTGAAATTGGGATTGCTGCGCGCGATGGTCCAGGTCGACGGATCGTCCTGGTCGGGGGTCAGCCAGTTCGTCGCGGTGAACATGAAGGATGTCAGCAGGAAGTCCTGCTGGTTGCGGCCCCAGCGCGTGGTGTTCTGCAGCCGCAGGCCGTTTTCGAAATCGTGTTCCACGCGCGCCGTGGCCATGTCGATGGTCTGGTCGTCGTGGTCGGCGTCCGTGCCGTAGAAATTGCTGCTGTCGACCTCGGGCGCGTCGGAAAGCCACGGCCGGCCCTCCGGGTCGGGCGAAGAAAAGCCCGGCAGCCCGATCGTCGGCACGTAGCCGTCCGGCACGTTGTCCTGTTCGACGTGCAGGAAATCGAGGTACACGCGCGTCGAGGTGCCGAGGCCGAACGCCAGCGTCGGCGCGATGCCCCAGCGCTTGTTCTTCACCTCGTCGCGGCCGGGGACACCGCTGTCCTGCGCCATCACGTTGATGCGGAATGCGCTGGTCTCGCCGATCGCGTGGTTGAAATCGGCGGTCGCGCGTTTCTGCTCGGCGCTGCCGTACGACACGCTGCCGGACACCGCGTCGCGCAAGGTCGGTTGCTTGCTGACGAGGTTGATAGCACCGGTGGGCGAGGTGCGGCCGAAATCGGCGCCGGCCGGGCCCTTGATCACTTCCACCTGCTGGATGTTGAACACATCGCGCGAGACCGAACCGAGGTCGCGCACGCCGTCAACGAAGATGCTGCCGGAGGAATCGAAGCCGCGCATGTACACCGAGTCGCCGGTGCTGGTGCTGCCGTTTTCGCCGGCGTAGAACGTGCCCACGCCCGGGCTGTTGCGCAGCGCCTCGACCAGCGTGGTCGCGCCCTGTTCGTTGAACAGCTCGCTGCCGATCACCGTCACCGTGCGCGTGGTGTCCACCAGCGGCTGGGTGAACTTCGGCGAGGACAGCGAGTTGTCCGAATACTTCAGCCGCGTGGCCTCCACCGTGACCTTGTCGAGGGTCCCGGCGTCGTCCGCGGAGCCGTCCGGGGTCGCGACCTGCGCGGCGGCCGGCAGGGCGAGCACGCTACCGGCCAGCAGCGACGCGATGCCGAGGGGCTTGCCGATCTGGAAGGGGTTGCGGCCGTGTTTCCTGCTCTTGATGGACGGCATGGTGCGTGGGGGCCTTGCGGGTTCCGGGCGAGGGCCGCATTTAACCGCAAATGCGAATCATTCGCAACAATGGAACGCGAAGTCGACTCGGCCCATTGCCGGTATCAGTCGTCGACCAGGACCCAGACCGCGTCGTCTTCGAGCTTGGTTCGGTACGTCCGCACCGGCGCGTAGGCCGGCGGATTGAGCGCGCGGCCATCGCGCACGTCGAACTTCGAGCCGTGCAGCACGCATTCGATGGTCGCCGAACCGGGGTCGAACGCCCCGGCGGACAGCTCGAAATCCTCGTGCGTGCAACGGTCCTCGAGCGCGTAGCAGTCGCCGTCGATGTTCACGAGCAGGATCGGCGTGTCGCCGTCCCAGGCGACCGTGGTTTCGCCCGGCAGCAGTTCGCCGGACCCGCAAACGCGCAGCCAGCGTTCGCTCACGGTTTGCTGCTCACAATGTTTTCTCCAGCACCTCGAAGCGCAGGTCGTCGCGCTTGGGCAGGCCGAAGCGCGGATCGGTCGCGGGGAACGGCTTCTTGATCCCGGTGCGGCGGTAACCGCGGCGCTCGTAGAACGCGATCAGTTCGTCGCGCACGTCGATCACGGTCATGCGCATCGCCGGCAACTGCCATTCCTCGCGCACGACGCGCTCCGCTTCGGCCAACAACAGCTTGCCGATGCCCACGCCCTGCAGATCCGGGCGGATCGAGAACATGCCGAAATAGCCGGCGCCGTCCTCGACACCGATATGCGCGCAGCCGAGCAGCTCGTGCACACGTTCGGCCAGTAGTACGCGGCTGCGCGGGCGCGCGATGTACTCATGCAAAGTCCCGGAGTCGATCCGGTTGCCATCGATCAGATCGGCCTCGGTGGTCCAGCCGACGCGGCTGGCGTCGCCGCGGTAGGCGGAAGTCACCAGCACGACGATCGCGGTTACATCGTCGTTGGTCGCGGTACGAAAACACGGATTCATGCGTCAGAAATCGCTCTTGCCGAAACGCGGGATGCCCTTGTTCATGCCCGGCGGGTCCAGCGTGGACAACACCAGCGGCAGCGGCTCGCCGATCCAGTGCCCGAGCGTGGTGTGGTCGGCAAGGTCGTCGTCGGTCAGCGGATGCACCAGCACGCGCAGGCCGCAATCCTCGAAGACCGGCAGCAACGCAGCGAGATCGGACTGCTGGAAATGGGCCTCGAACTGCGGCAGCGGGTGCGGGCCGACCGGATGATCGCGCAACTCGCCGACGAACACGGGCCGGGGCGTGCCGCTGGCCAGGCGCGTGCGCAGTGCGTCGGCCACGGCGCGGGTTTCCGCCGTGAAATAAACATGGGCGTGGTACGGATCGGTCGGCTTGTCCATGGTGTCCTCGCTGGGCTCGCGACAGCTTACGGTAGCGTTACATGACGTGGCGCAGGTATGGCCACAACATCAGCAGCAGCAACAAGGCGACCAGCGGGATCGCGATCCAGAGGATGAATTTCAGGGCCTTGCCGGCACGGCCCTGCATGGCTTCGGCGCGGTCGTTGATCTTCTCAATGCGATCCAACTGGCGCTGGTACATCGCAATGTGCTCGCGTTGCAGCGCCAGCGCCTCGCGCTGACCGTCGCGGATCTCGCGCAGCAGTTGCACGGCCTCGGATTCTGCCTCGATCCCCATCGCGATCCTCCCGGAAACGCCGCTAGCGTAGCAGCCGGCGCACCTTGCGCAACGCGGCGACGAAGGCCTCGACTTCTTCGTGCGTGTTGTAGAACGCGAACGAGGCGCGGCAGGTCGCCGGCACGCCGTAGAACTGCATCAGCGGGTGCGCGCAGTGGTGGCCGGAACGCACCGCCACGCCCTCGAGGTCGAGCAGGGTGGCGAGGTCGTGGGCATGCGCGCCGTCGACCAGGAAGCTGATCACCGCGGCCTTGTCCGGGGCGGTGCCGATGATGCGCAGGCCGTCGATCTTCGAAAGCTCCTCGGTCGCGTGCGCCAGCAGCCCGGCTTCGCGCGCGGCGATGTTCGTCATGCCCAGCGACGACAGGTAATCCGCCGCCGCGCCGAGTCCGATCTGGCCAGCGATGTTCGGCGTGCCGGCCTCGAACTTGTGCGGCGGATCGTTGAACACCGTGCCGTCGAAGCGCACTTCCCGAATCATCTCGCCGCCGCCGAGGAAGGGCGGCATGGCTTCCAGGTGTTCGCGTCGCGCCCACAGCGCGCCGGTGCCGGTCGGGCCACACATCTTGTGCCCGGTGAAGGCGTAGAAATCGCAGCCGACCGCGGCGATGTCCACCAACATGTGTGGCATCGCCTGCGAGCCGTCGACGACGGTCGCGATGCCGCGTTTGCGTGCCTCGCGGCAGATCCCGCGCACCGGGTTGATGGTGCCGAGCACGTTCGAAACGTGGCTCACGCCGAGCAGCTTCACGTCTGGCGTCATCGCCGCGTACAGCGCGTCGAGGTCCAGCGTGCCGTCCTCGCGGATTTCGGCGACTTTGATCCTGGCGCCGGTGCGTTCAGCGACCAGTTGCCACGGCACGATGTTGGCGTGGTGTTCCATCCGCGTGAGCAGGATGGAGTCGCCGGGCTTGAGTCGCGGTAGCGCCCACGAATACGCGACCAGGTTGATCGCGAAGGTCGTGCCGCTGCACAGGACGAGGTCGTCTGTACGCACGTTTGCGAACGCAGCGAGCTTGCCGCGCGCGGCCTCGTAGGCCTCGGTCGCCTCGCTGCCGAGCGCGTGCACCGCGCGGCTGACGTTGGCGTTGTGGTGGCGGTAGAAATCGTCGACGGTCTCGATCACCGAGGCAGGTTTCTGCTCGGTGTTGGCCGAATCGAGGTAGACCAGCGGCTTGCCGTGGACTTCGCGCTGCAGCAGCGGGAAGTCGGCGCGAACCCTGTCCCAATCGATCGCGGAATCGGTGGCGCTCACGCGGCGATCCTCGACAGCGCGCGTTGCAGCGCCGCATCGAGCTGCGTGCGCAGCGTTTCGTCATCGACGCCGGCGACGATCTCGCGGCAGAACGCGGCGGTCAGCAGCCGGCGCGCGTCGGTTTCCGGCAGCCCGCGCGAACGCAGGTAGAACAGGGCGGTCGGATCGAGCTGGCCGACGGTGGCGCCGTGCGCAGCCTTGACCTCGTCGGCGTGGATTTCCAGCACCGGCTGGGTGTCGATTTCCGCGCCTTCGGTCAGCAGCAGGTTCTTGTTCGACAGCGCGGCTTCGCTGCCGTCTGCGCCGGTGCGGATCACGATGCCGCCGTGGAACACCGCGCGCGAACGCCCGGCACCCAGGCCGCGCCAGGTCAGCGAGCTCTGCGTATCGCGGGCAATATGCTCGATGCCGAGGCGGGTATCGATATGGCGGCGCCCGTCGGCGAACAGCACGCCGTCGGCGCGCAGCTTTGCGCCTTCGCCTTCCAGTCGCACGTTGAGTTCGTGCCGCGACAGCGCCGCGCCGAGTTCGAGGTCGATGCGGCGATAGTCGGCGTCACGCGCCAGCACCGCGTCGGTGCGCGCGAACAGGGTCGCGCCTGTGGCTTCGTCCTGCACCCGCGCGTGGCGCAGCGCGCTGCCGGCGGCGAGATGCACGTGCATCAGCGCGTTGCCGAGGTTGGCGAGCGCGCCCTGCGCGAGGTGGTGTTCGACCACGGTCGCGGACGCTCCGCGGCGCAGTTCGACGAAGTGACGCGCATGCCAGGCGATATCGGATCCAGTCGGCGTTCCGACGAACACCAGGTGGATCGGCGCCTCGACGCGCACATCTTCGGCGATGCGCAGCACTGCGCCTTCGCGGGCCAGCGCAGAGTTGAGGCGCGCGAACACCTCGTCGGCGCGCTCGAAGCGGCGCTCGAGGAAATTCGATTCGCGCGCATCGCCAGCCAGCGCCTGCGACAGTGGCAGCAGTTCGACGCCGTCGGGAAGCCCGTTCGAATCGGAAAGTTCGGCCGCATGCGCGCCGTTGATGAACACCAGCCGCGGCGCCGGGATGCCGGCGAGCAGGGCGGGGTCGATCGCGACGGATTCCGGCGCATTCGCGAACGTGCGCCGTTCCAGCGCGCGCAACGAGGTGTATTTCCAGCTTTCGCTGCGCGGACCGGGCAGGCCATCGCGCAGCGCGGCATCGAGCGCGGCACGACGCGTGCCGTCGCCTTCGAAACTTGCAGTCAGAGAATCGAGCAGGGCGCTCATGTCAGGCCGCCGCCTCGGGCGCGACGCGATTCTTGACCCAGGCGTAGCCGTGTTCTTCCAGCTGCAGCGCCAGTTCCGGACCGCCGCTTTCGACGATGCGGCCGTCGGCGAGCACGTGCACCACGTCCGGCTTGATGTAGTCGAGCAGCCGCTGGTAGTGGGTGATGACCAGGAACGCGCGCTCCGGTGAACGCAGCGCGTTCACGCCTTCGGCGACGGACTTCAGCGCGTCGATGTCGAGGCCGCTGTCGGTTTCGTCGAGGATCGCCAGCTTCGGCTCCAGTACCGCGAGCTGGAAGATTTCGTTGCGCTTCTTCTCGCCGCCGGAAAAGCCTTCGTTCACGCCGCGGTTGAGCAGGGTGTCGGGCAGGTGCAGCACCTTGATCTTCTCGCGCACCAGCTTCAGGAACTGCATCGAATCCAGCTCCGGCTCGCCGCGCGCCTTGCGCTGCGCGTTGAGCGCGCTGCGCAGGAAGTAGGTGTTGTTCACGCCCGGGATTTCGACCGGGTACTGGAACGCCAGGAACATGCCGGCGGCGGCGCGTTCCTCGGGCTCGAGTTCGAGCAATGGCTTGCCGCCGAACTCGATGGAACCTTCGGTGACTTCGTAGCCGTCGCGCCCGGCGAGGATGTTGCCGAGCGTGGACTTGCCGGCGCCGTTCGGGCCCATGATCGCGTGCACTTCACCGGGCTTCACCTCGAGCGAGAGGCCCTTGAGGATTTCGCGGCCGGCGACGCGGGCGTGGAGGTTTTCGATTCTCAGCATGTTCATTCCATTCAAATCCGCCCTTGTAGGAGCGGCTTCAGCCGCGACAAGATCGCAGCGTGTACCAAAAGCTCGCGGCTAAAGCCGCTCCTACAAAATCAAAATCAGCCGACTGCACCTTCAAGCGAGACTTCCAGCAGCTTCTTCGCTTCCACCGCGAATTCCATCGGCAGTTCGCGGAACACCTGCTTGCAGAAGCCGTCGACGATCAGGCTGACCGCGTCTTCCTCGGAAATCCCGCGCGAACGGCAATAGAACAACTGGTCGTCGGAAATCTTCGAGGTCGTGGCTTCGTGTTCCACCGTCGCATCGGGGCGCTTGACCTCGATGTACGGGAAGGTGTGCGCGCCGCAGCGCTTGCCGATCAGCAGCGAATCGCACTGGGTGTGGTTGCGCGCGCCCTCGGCGCTGCGTTCCACCTTCACCAGTCCGCGATAGCTGTTCTGGCCGCGGCCGGCGCTGATGCCCTTGCTCACGATCTTGGATTTGGTGCGCTTGCCGACGTGGATCATCTTGGTGCCGGTGTCGGCCTGCTGGCGATGGTGCGTGAGCGCGACCGAGTGGAATTCGCCGGTGCTGTCGTCGCCGAGCAGCACGCAGCTCGGGTATTTCCAGGTGATCGCGGAACCGGTTTCGACCTGCGTCCACGTCACCTTGCTGCGCGCGCCGCGGCATTCGGCGCGCTTGGTCACGAAGTTGTAGATGCCGCCAACGCCGTTCTCATCACCTGGGTACCAGTTCTGCACGGTCGAGTACTTGATCTCGGCATCGTCCAGCGCGACCAGTTCGACCACCGCGGCGTGCAGCTGGTTGTCGTCGCGCATCGGTGCGGTGCAGCCTTCGAGGTAGCTGACGTAGCTGCTTTCCTCGGCAATGATGAGCGTGCGCTCGAACTGCCCGGTGTTGATCGCGTTGATGCGGAAGTAGGTCGAAAGCTCCATCGGGCAGCGAACGCCCTTGGGAATGAATACGAAGCTGCCGTCGGAGAACACCGCGGAGTTCAGCGCGGCGAAGTAGTTGTCGCCGGTCGGGACCACGCTGCCGAGGTATTTCTGCACGAGTTCGGGATGCTCGCGGATTGCTTCGGACATCGAGCAGAACACGATGCCTTTCTCGGCGAGTTCCATGCGGAACGTGGTGCCGACGCTGACCGAGTCGAACACCGCGTCCACCGCGACGCCGGCGAGCTTGGCGCGTTCGTGCAGCGGCACGCCGAGCTTGTCGTAGGTGTCGAGCAGTTCCTGCGGCACTTCGTTCAGCGAGGCGTATTTCGCCTTGGGCGCGGAGTAGTAGCTGATCGCCTGGAAATCGATCGGGCCGATGTTGAGCTTCGCCCAGTGTGGCACCGGCATGGTCAGCCAGTGGCGATAGGCCGCGAGCCGCCATTCGGTCATCCACTCCGGTTCGTCCTTCTTCGCCGACAGCGCGCGGACGATGTCTTCGCTCAAGCCTGGCGGCAGCGAATCGGATTCGATGTCGGTGACGAAGCCGGCGTCGTAGCGGCGGCCGAGCTGCTCGAGGATTTCAGGATTCTTTTCGACGGTGGTATCGACGGTCATGGTCGCGTTCCTCAAACCGTCGCCAGCGTGGCGGGAATCGTGCGCGGCGCGCGACCGGCCGGAGCCAGCATTTCCGCGAGCGTCACCTTGCGCAGCGCGTCGGCGACCACGTCGTTGATGCGGCGCCAGTTGGCGCGCACGCCGCAGGAACTTTCGATGCCGCAGGCGCCGGCATGCACACTGCACTCGGTCATGCCGAGAGGGCCTTCCAGCGCCTCGACGATGTCCACGAGGGTGATGCGCGCAGCAGGGCGGGCGAGGCGGTAACCGCCGGTCGCGCCGCGGAAGCCTTCGACCAGCCCGGCCTGCGCCAGCGGCTTCAGCACCTTGGCTACGGTTGGCACTTCCAGCCCTGCCTGCTCGGCGAGGCCGGCCGCGCTCAGCACTTCGCCGGGCCGCGCGGCAAGCACGGTCAGGACGAGGGTGGCGTAATCGGTGAGCTTGGTGACGCGGAGCATGGCCGTGGACTCGAAAGCGTACCGGAATTGTACGATTTCACGCCCCTCGGGCTCAAGTTGGCCTTTCACCGCCGGTGACGACTGTCACCCGCGATGGCTGACGGCCGCGAATGGCGGGCACGGGCGCGTTGCGGAGAATCGCCTTCGTCCCTTCCGGACCAGGAATCGCGATGAACACCCAGACCCGAAGCCCGTTCGAAACTTCCCTGCATACCGCCGCCAGCCAACTGGTCGAGCGCGCCGCAGCGCTACCGGCCGAAGCGGGGCGTCCGCAGGTGCTGCGCTGGCTGCTGGCGATCGGCGCGCTGTTCGTCGCCTGGCGCATGTGGCGCGGCCTCAAGCCGTTCCTGTGGGCGCTGTTCGGGCTGTTCGCGGTGCGTTACTTCCTCGGCGGCTGAGGCCTCAGGCGTCGCGCAGCAGCAGGATCGCGCGCAGGCCACGCGGCGCGTTCGCATGCAGTTGCAGTTCGCCATGGTGCTGGCGCGCGATGCGCTCGACGATGGCCAGGCCGAGGCCGGTGCCGCCGGCGCTGCCGTCGTGCACGAACGGCTGTCGCGCGCGCCTCGCCGCATCGGCGGACAGCCCCGGTCCCTGGTCGGCGATCTCCAGCCGCCAGGCATCGCCGGTGCGCGCGAGGCCCAACGCGAAGGTCGGCTCGCCGTGGCGTTCGGCGTTGCCGAGCAGGTTCTCGATCGCGCGCAGCAGCGCCATCGGTCGCCCGCGCATCGGCGCCTGCGGCGGGATGTCGGTGTCCCAGTCGAACGCGGCGGCGGCAAGCGCATTGCGGCAGGTGGCCGCGAGGTCGACGGTTTCGACCGCTTCGTCGCGGCCGTCGCGCGCATAGGCGATGAACTGCGACAGGATCACGTCGATCTCGTGGATGTCGCGTTCCATCCCGGCGCGCAGGCCGGGATCGGTGCCGGGCAGCATCTCCAGCGCGAACTGTACCCGCGTCAGCGGCGTGCGCAGGTCGTGCGAAATCCCGGCCAGCATCAGGTTGCGTTCGGCGGCGGCTTCGCGCACCTCGCCACTGGCGCGCAACAGCACCGACTGCAGTTCGCGCACCTCGCGCGGCGCACCGGACGAGGCGAGGCCCACCTCCTCGCCACGCACCAGCGCCGGCGCGGCGGCGGCCAGTTGCTTCAGCGGCTGGGTCAGGCGCCGCGCGAAGTAGGCCGCGGCCAGCCACACCAGCAACGCGCAGCCGGCCAGCAGCAGCACCGAGAATTGCCGCGCCCCCACCCGTGCACCCTGGGCGAAGGCGACCCACAGCGGCTGCGTGGTATCGAGCTTCAGCCACAGCGCATCGCCTTGCGAACTGCGCCCGGCGACCACCTGGCGATCGCCGAGCACGCGCCGCGCGCGGCCTTCGATCAACGAGAACCACGGCGAGAACCCGTCCGGCTCGGCGACGGGCGGTTCGGTGCGGACTTCGAGGCCGTTCCTGCGCAGCAATTCCAGCGTGCGCGCGGTCGGTTGCGCGCGATCCAGCGCTTCCACCGATTCGGCGAAGGCGTCGAGGCTGTGCAGCAATTGCACGGTTGGCGGCCGGCTGGTGAGTTCGCGGCCCAGCAGCACCGCGAGCGCGGCGGTGCCGGCCAGCACCAGCACGATGACCAGCGCGAGTTGCGCGAACACGCCGCGCGCGCTGCGGTTCATGCCTTCTCCTCCGGCGGGACATAGACGTAACCCACGCCCCAGACCGTCTGCACCAGGCGCGGCTGCCTCGGATCGTCCTCGAGCAGCTTGCGCAGGCGGGCGACGGTGACGTCGATGCTGCGTTCCAGCGCTTCGTGCCCGCGGCCGCGCGCGAGGCTCATCAGCCGGTCGCGGCTCAGCGGCTGGCGCGGGTGGCGCAACAGCACCGACAGGATCGCGAATTCGCCGCCGGTGATCCGCAACGGTTCGCCGTCGCGGCTCAACTCGCGCCGGCCGAGGTCGAGAAGAAACGGTCCGAAGCGCACTTCGCCGCCCTCCGCGACCGGCGCGCCCGGTGCCGGCGGCGCGCTGCGGCGCAGGATCGCGCGGATGCGCGCCAGCAGTTCTCGCGGATTGACCGGCTTGGGCAGGTAGTCGTCGGCGCCGATCTCGAGCCCGACGATGCGGTCGATCTCGTCGCCCTTGGCGGTGAGCATCACCACCGGCGTGGCGTCGCCCTGGCCGCGCAGCCGGCGACAGATGTCCAGCCCGCTTTCGCCCGGCAGCATCAGGTCGAGCACGATCAGGTCGAAATGGCCGCGGTCCAGCGCCTGTTGCATCTGCTCGCCGTCGCCGACGCCCTTCACCGCAAAGTCCTGCGATTCCAGGTAGCGCTGCAGCAGTTCGCGCAGGCGCAGGTCGTCGTCAACCAGAAGGATCACGGGCAAGGGTGCATCGGTTGCCATGCGGTCACTATCGCGGTCGCCGCGGTCTTCGCGCAAATCCCGTGGATAGATCCCCGGAGCGCGATTTGTAACCAGTTGTTTCAAGTGCCGCGGACAGACGCATCTGCTGGCAGGCGTGCCCCGCCATGTACATGTGGCGTACATCGGGCCGGCGCAAAGTGTTCGTGTCGCCGCTTCCCTTCCCCCGGCGGCTTCTTTCCCTCCACGAGGAGCACAACATGAACAAGTCCATCCTCACTGCGATCATCGCCACGACCCTCATCGCCGGTTTCGCCAGCAGCGATGCCGGCGCCCGCGAACGCGGCCACAGCATGCAGCGCACAGGCAATGCGCACGAGGGCAGTGTTTCAAGGCAGCGCGATAACGCCCGCTTGCAAAGCGATCGCGAACGGCAATGGCAGCGCGACGGCGAAGGCAATGCCAACGGTTCGACCAGCCACACCGTCACCGGCGCCAATGGCGGCAGCGCCGAACGCCAGGGTAGCTATTACCGCAATGCCGACGGCAGCGCCGGCCACGAGGGCAGCATGTCTGCGACCGGCAAGAACGGCGGGACCATGGAGAGCAGCGGTAGCACCACCCGCGATGCCGACGGCAACGTCACCGGTAGCCGCACCACCAGCGCGACCAGCGCGAATGGCGGCACCTATAACGGTTCGACCACCTGGAACAACGGCCAAGTAACGCACACCGGCACGATGACCGGCGCGAATGGCGGTACCGCCCAGGCCAACGGTGACTACACGCGAGGCGACGACGGCAAGATCGATGGCAGCCGCACCACCGCCGCGACCGGCGCGAAGGGCGGTACCTACAACGGTTCCACCACCGTGACCGACGGCCAGGTCAGCCACACCGGCACCTGCACCAACGCCGATGGTGCCGTCGTGGATTGCCCGCAGCGCAAGGACGGCGGCAACTGAGCCACCGGGTCGATTATCTCGAATACCCGATCCGACACGAAACGAAAGCGCGCCAGGGATGGCGCGCTTTTTTCGTATGCGGGTTCCGTCAGCCCGCCTTGGCCGGTGGCGCGGGCGGCAGCACCAATTGGAAGTAGGGCAGCGGCGGCTGCTTGCCCGGCGGCAGGTAATCCGGTGCCTTGTCGCCGGCGGGGCCGAGCGAGCGGACGAAGCGATAAATGGCGCGACGATCGTCTTCGCTCATGGCGCGGACGTTGTAGTCCGGCATGATCGGCCGCGTGTGCAGGTCGCCCGAATATTTCAGCCACGCGGCTTCGTCCATGTCCGCGAGCTTCAGCCGCAGGTTGGCGGCGTAGGTCGTGCCCCAGGGGCCGCTGTAGCCGAGCGGCGAACCCACCAGCCAGGCCTGTTCGGGGATGTCGCCGCCCTTCTCGGCATAGCCGGGCGTATGGCAGTCGTTGCAGCCGGTGATCTTGACCAGGTATTCGCCACGGGCGACGAGGTCGGCATCGCTGGCTGCGGCCGGGCGTGCGGCCGCGGGCGTGCCCGGGGCGGCGGAACAAGCGACCAGTCCAAGCAGGCTGGTAGCAAGGAACAGGAGCTGGGGAAAATCGCGTCGCATCGTCGTATCGCCATTGGGGAATGGGCCTCATAACGAAGCCCGGGGCGCGGACCGGACAGCGCGGTGACGCGCCGCCGCGGCTTCGGCGACAATGGCCGTTCCCCAATGCAGGTTCGAGCGATGCCGAAGAAGAAGATCGAAGCCCGGTTGTCCGCGATCCACGGCAACGGCGTGTTCGCCACCGAAGCGATCGCCAAGGGCGAGCGCATCGTCCGCTACAAGGGCAAGCTCCGCAGCCACGACGAAGTGGACGAGGCATACGGCGACGACGACGAGAACGGACACACCTTCCTTTTCACCCTCAACGACGACTACGTCATCGACGCCAACGTCGACGGCAACATCGCGCGCTGGATCAACCACAGCTGCAAGCCCAACTGCGAGTCCGAGATCGAGGAAAACGGCAAGGGCAAGCGCCACAAGGACAAGGTGTTCATCCACGCCCTGCGCGACATCAAGGCGGGCGAGGAACTGACCTACAACTACGGCATCGTGCTCGACGAACCGCACACCGCGAAGGTGAAGAAGCTCTGGGCGTGCAAGTGCGGCGCCAAGAACTGCACAGGGACGATGCTGCAGCCCAAGCGCTGACCGCGGGGCGCATCGGCGCCCTGCCATGCGTTTGCATGACTTGCGGCACTCGGTCCGAGCGGTATCGATCGCTAGCGTGCGCATCGACGGGACGGACATCCCGCGGGCATCCTGCATGCGCATCCCACGAACCGGCCTCGCACTGCTGCTGTCGCTGCTGTCCGCGCCCGCGTGGGCGATCGACGTGGACGGACGCATCGACCCGTCCGAATGGCAGGGCGCGCAGCACGTCACCGACTTCCGCCAGGTCCAGCCGCTGACCCGCGCGCCGGGTTCGCAACTGACCGAAGGCTGGATCCTCGCCACGCCGGAAGGCCTCGCGATCGCGATCCGCTCGACCGAACCACCGGGCATCCCGCGCACGCGGCAGAGCGCGCAGCGCGACGTCGGTGCGCAAGCCGACCGGGTCAACCTCTACGTGGACTTCGATGGCGAAGGACGCACCGGCTACAACTTCACGGTGCTGCTGTCGGACAGCATCATCGATACGACGATCACCAACGAAAACCAGTTCGCCACCGACTGGGACGGCAACTGGAAGCACGCGGTCAGCGAGGACGACCAGGGCTGGAGCGCGGAAATGCTCATCCCCTGGTATATCGCGCCGATGCAGGCCGGAAGCGGCGGCAAACGCACGATCGGCGTCCAGCTCGATCGCGTGATCGGCGCCACCGGCGAACGCATGGCGTGGCCGGCGGTGTCGTTCCAGGAACAGCGCTTCCTGTCGGTGCTGGCCAAGGTCGAAGTGCCCGAATACAGCCAGGCGCTGCTCGCGGTGACGCCGTACGTGTCCGGGCTGTACGACAACATCGACGGCAAGTCGCATTTCGATGCCGGCGCGGACCTGTTCTGGAAGCCGAACAGCCGTTTCCAGCTCAGCGCCACCCTGAACCCGGATTTCGGCCAGGTCGAAAGCGACCAGCTGGTGGTGAACTTCGGTGCCACCGAAACCTTCTTCAGCGACAAGCGCCCGTTCTTCACCGAGAACCAGGCCTTCTTCGACGTGCCGTTCGGCTCGCTCAACAATGCCAACCGACTGCTGTACACGCGCCGCGTCGGCGGTCCCGCCGACGACGGCAACGGCTCCGGCGACGTGACCGCGGCGGTCAAGCTCAACGGCAGCGCCGGCGGCTTCAACTACGGCGTGTTCGCCGCCACCGAGGCGGACGAAGCCGGCCGCGATTTCTATGCGCTGCGCGGAACCCGCGACTTCGCCACGCAGGGCGTCGGCGCGATGTTCACCCGGGTCGAACGCCCGTTCCTCGACCGCGAGGCGAACGTGCTGGAGTTCGATCACCGCTGGACGCCGAATCCCCAGTTGTCCGTGCGCACCACGCTGGTCGGCAGCGACATCCTCCAGTCCGGCGACACGATCCGCGACAGCGGCGCACAGGTGCGGATCGACCACGACCTCGGCAACGGCTGGCGACAGCAGGGGTATGCGCTGCACCTCGGCGATGGCCTGCAGCTCAACGACTTCGGCTACCTCGAGCGCAACGACTTCAATTACATGCGCTACGAAATGGCGCACCGCGTGACGGATCTTCCGCAAGATTCCGGGTACTCCGCGCACGACTGGCATTACGCGGTCTCGCGCCGGAGCAACGACCATGGCGTGCACATCGCCGACGCGTTCTCGGTGGACCTGTTCAACGACCTGCGCAACGGTGGCACTTCGTGGTTCGGCGTGGCGGGCTGGGGGCCGGGACACGACGACCTGCTGACCCGCGGCAACGGCGTGTTCGAGATGCCGGCGAAGCTGTACCTCAACTACGAGCATTTCCGCCCGCGCAAGGGACACTGGTCGCTGTACTGGAACGCGGGCTACTCGGCGGAAGGCCTCGACGGCCCGGCGCATGGCGCGTTGCGCTTCGACCTCAACCCGACCTATTTCGTCAACGACAACCTCAGCTTCTACGGCGAGTTGTACGCGCAGCACAACCCGGACTGGCTGCTGTGGTGCCCGGCCGGCGGCGGGCCGTGCGCGGGGCAGGGTGGGCGCGACCTGCTCGGCAGCTACCGCGCGAACCTGCTGCAACTCAACGGCGGCATGCAGTGGATCATCAGCGCGAAGCAGGAACTGCGGATCAAAATGGAGAGCATCGCGCTGGACGCGCATGCCCTGCAGGGATGGCAGATCGCCGCGAATGGCAAGCCGCAGCGCGTCGGCGACGGGCTCAACGACTTCAGCCTGCGCAACCTCGGGTTCCAGATCCGCTACCGCTACGAACTCGCGCCGCTGTCCAACCTGTACATCGCCTACGTGCGCGGCGGCTTCGGTTTCCAGGACGAAGGGCAGGACGTCGGCGGCCTGCTCGGCGATGCATTCTCGCTGCGCGACGACGAGCAGTTGTTCGTGAAGCTCAGCTATCGTTTCGAGTTGTAGCCGCTCACGGCGCGGCGGTTTCGCGCAGTTTCGCGGAGTTGATGCGCCAGGCGCGTTCGTCGGCGCTGGCGCCGTCGACCACGGTGCGATGCAGTACGTAACTGCCGACGTAGCGATGCTGGCTGCCGTCGGCATGGGTGGCGGTGACCGTCACCGGGATCTCGATGTAACGCTGGCCGGCGCCCGCGTCCTCGTCGCCCGGGG
>Ga0209023_10003493_pt1 | contig 18745 bp, 23 predicted proteins | sample LakOneMetagenome_FD_187468 | JGI IMG/M metagenome (GOLD analysis project Ga0209023, IMG submission 187468) | Freshwater and sediment microbial communities from Lake Erie, Canada (SPAdes) (version 2) | ecosystem: Environmental > Aquatic > Freshwater > Lentic | place: Lake Erie, Canada...
TCAAAGATATAGTTTACGGGAAACGGCAAATGTTAATATGTTAAAAAGTTAAAAAGCTGTTATCAGCGATGTCATATCTGCGGGAGACCTCCTATTTATTTCCCGGGGTACAAGACCGAACAAAACCAAAATTTGCTTTACTTTACAAAGAACAACTGTTGTAAACTCTACTTCTAACTATGAATGTCAAAACAGATACCAAAGAAAGATTTACTGTAATTACGCCGAAGGAAGCTCAATTGCCTGTTAATATGACAGAAGAACTCCGCAATTTGTTGCTTCCCTACCTGCAAAAAGGCATACCGCATATTGTTTTGAATATGGAGAACGTTAAAGCAATTAGTGAGGAAGCCGCCGATGAAATTGCCGCCATTCAGCAGCAGTTTTATGAAGCCAACAGTTCCTTTGTGATCTGCTGCCTTCAACCGGAAACAGAAAAGGTATTTGCCCAAAAGGAATTTTTCGATATAATGAATATCACCCCATCCGAAAGTGAAGCATGGGATATGGTACAGATGGAAGAAATTGAAAGAGAATTATTAGGAGACAATTAACCAGTTTGAAGTTTGAGGTTTGTAGTTGTGCAGCATTTTTACTTACCAAACAGTCCTAACCTCAAACTTTAAACTTCAAACTACGAACCAACTATTTTGTTTGCATTAACCATTTTAGGAAACAATTCCGCCATCCCGGCCTTTGACAGAAACCCGACTGCCCAGGTTTTGCAAACCATGGACGAAAGTTTTTTGATCGATTGTGGAGAAGGGACGCAGATGCAACTTTCAAAATACAAGGTAAAGCGCAGCAAGATTAATCACATATTCATCTCTCACCTGCACGGCGATCATTATTTTGGATTGATCGGTTTGCTTACCAGCATGAGCCTGCTGAACCGAACACAGGATCTTCACCTGCATGCACCGCCCGAACTGGAACAGCTGATTGACCTGCAGCTAAAGTTTGCAGCCACCCACCTTTCTTATCCATTGCATTTTCATCCTTTGAAAGAAGAAGGCATAATCCTGGAGGGCAATAAAATAACAGTGGAATGTTTTAAAGTACAACATCGGATTGATTGCTGGGGATTTTTATTCAAGGAAAAAAGAAACCTGAGGAAAGTAAATGCCGAACGGGCAAAAATTTATGAGATCCCTGCTTCCTTTTATGAAAAACTTCAGCAAGGATTTGATTATGCAAATAAAAAGGGAACCATTGTTCCCAATGATGAAGTGACCGTGCCGGGGCAAAAAGTAAAATCTTATGCCTACTGTGCCGATACCATTTATGATGAAAGCCTGGCAGAAAAAGTAAAAGACGTTGACCTGCTTTACCACGAAACCACTTACCTCAAAAACCTGCATGAAAGAGCCGCCGCCCGTTTTCACAGCACTACCGAACAGGCAGCAAACATTGCTAAGAAAGCAGGAGCAAAAAAATTACTCATCGGGCATTTCAGTTCAAAGTATGAAAGCCTCGATGAATTCTTACATGAAGCATCTGAGATTTTTGAAAATACGGAGCTGGCGATACAGGGAAGTTGTTATATCATTTAGTCATTGGGCATTAAGTTATTCCTTCGTCTTCACAACATTATTGAACCCATCGGCCATGATAAAGCCATAGAATTCTGCAAACCATTTACGCCATGCCTCTTCATTGTGACTTCCGTTTGCATCAAACAATGAATAGATCATCGCAGTAGATTTTTCGCCCAAAGATTCCTGCACATCTTTTACATCCTGTATGAATGAATCGCCTTCTTTGCCTCCTATGTAAAAGAAAAATTTTCCATTTATTTTACCGGCCAGCGAATCCGTAAGCGACTTGATGGGAGATGCCAGCCAGAATGAAGGAGAAAAAATACCGGCCTTCCCAAAAACGTCTGGCCGCTTCAGCATGGCATAATAAGAAATAAGTGCACCAACCGAACTGCCCGCAATGATCGTATTCTCTTTTGCCGAAAGCGTACGGTAATTTTTATCAATATAGGGCTTGAGTGTTTCGGTTAAAAAATCCAGGTAAGCACCTCCTTCGCCTTTTCCAAAACGTTCCGCATCGTACGGATCGTACTCATTCACCCGTTGCGGACCATTCTCAATACCAACAACAATACAGGCTGGTTTTCCTTTTGCGATCAGCGAATCGAGACATTCATCCACCCCCCACTCCCCAAAGGGCGAAGTATATTCATCAAAAATATTTTGCCCGTCCTGCATATACAGAACCGGATAATGTTTTTTGCTTTTAGCATATTCTTCCGGCAGGTAGATCCATATTTTCCGGGAACGATTCAGTTGCGGCATACGAAATGCCGTATCCAGTATCCGTACATTGCTGCTTGCCGTGTGTTTTCTTTCTGCTGATGCAAAATCATCCTTCCATGCTTCAATACTTATTTCAAAGACAGTATCAGACAGCAAGGTAAAAGAACGGTTCGCTATATCTTTCCCGTCACTTTGCGTTTCAACGTTTCGCCAGCTGCCCCGGGTACATTTGTATTCATAATTACCGGCGGCGAGTTGTGTGCTGAATTGAAAACCATCATTGTTACCGTATGAAAATACATATGCTTTGTTCCCCGGGTTCCAGTTGTTGAAATTTCCTGCAACAAAAATACTGTCGCCGCTGTGAGCCGATGGATATTTATTGACTTTGAAAACAACACGGTATTGCGCCTCCGTTCTTGCCAATGCAAAAAACAATACGAGCAGGCACAAAAAATATTTCATTACGATCTATTTATTAAGATAAGCCTTCACCTTCTGGTGCACCCCGCTGCTCAATGGAACCAGCGGCAGTCTCAGCACATTTCTTATGATGCCCATCTCTGCCAGGAATGCCTTTGCACCAGCCGGGTTATTCTCTGCAAACAACAGGTCATTTCCTTCCAGGCATTTATAATGCAATGGCCTTGCAGAAACAAAATCTCCTTTTAAACAATAACGCACCATATCGGAAAAATCCCTGGGGAAACAATTGGCAGCCACGCTAATCACCCCATCCATGCCACAGGCGATCAATGGAAGCGTTATATGATCATCGCCACTCACTACTAAAAAATCTTCGGGCCGGTCACGCAAAATGTGCATACACTGCACCATATTACCACTGGCTTCTTTTATACCGGCGATGTTGGTTACTTCTTTTGCAAGACGCAAGGTTGTCTCTGCCGAAATATTGCTTCCCGTTCTGCCCGGCACATTATATAATATCACCGGCTTCGGACTGGCATCGGCCAGGTTTTTATAATGCTGAAAGATTCCTTCCTGCGATGGCTTGTTATAATAGGGGCTGGCACTCAGTACCGCAATGGCTTTTTCCAGCGGGTAACTCTGCAGGTTCTCCATCACTTCCCTTGTGTTGTTTCCGCCTACGCCCACCACTACCGGCACCCGGCTGTTCACCCGTTCACAGGTATAATTAATGATGTCGAATTTTTCTTCTGTATCCAGCGTAGGCGTTTCGCCGGTGGTGCCAAGCGAAACAATATACTCAACGCCATTACCAATGATAAAATCGATCAACTTACCCAGGGCCTCATAATCCACTTCCATGGTTGGTTTAAAAGGCGTAACAATGGCCACACCCGTGCCTTGTAATTTTGTACGCAAACTCATAAAACTATTTTTTGTGAAGGTATTGAGAACCGGGGATATTATGAAAAGTGGATGTGCAGGTTAAACCGGATGAATGGTTTTGACAAAAAGAAACAATGCCAGTGTTTTAGAGGGTGAACCTGTTGCTGGTACAAGACGGCCTTACGGCTGGTATTAGGTTCACCCTCCCCGACCCGGCAAACAATAACCCGGGTGATCTGTAAAAAGCCCAGCAACTGAAACAGCAGGCTGCCACGGGCAAATCAAGAGTCTTGTGCGGAATTTTGAAAATGAAAATTGTGCGGGCACAAAATCACGAAGAAAAAAACCGCACAAAAATTAAAAAAATAAAAACCACACAAAAAAAGGTTGCCGGTTTTTTGAAAGGAAAAAAAGCCGCTATAATTTGTTCCCTTCCCCGGGAAAAATAACCACCGGCTTAAATGTCTTCGCATCTTCAAAATCCATTGTGGCATAAGAAATAATGATCACTACATCTCCCGCTGCACCCTTGCGGGCTGCCGGGCCATTCAGGCATACGATGCCGCTTCCCCGTTTGCCTTTTATAAGATAGGTTTCTATCCGTTCGCCGTTGTTCACATTCACCACCTGTATCTTTTCGTGTTCGATCATGTTGGCCGCATCCACCAGGTCTTCATCCAGGGTAAGGCTTCCCACGTAATTCAGGTTGGCTTCGGTAATAACCACCCGGTGTACTTTTGATTTCAGTATTTCTACCTGCATAAAGCAAAAAATTTGTGCAAATGTCAGTGAATTTTACGTCCGGTAATTTCCGTTTTTAGAAATATCGCTGCAAGGGAAGACCATAGCTTTTATAAATTCATCACTACCTTACAACGACTGCTTTACTCCAGGTATTTCAGGATCAGCTCTTCAATATTCTCCGGGTAGCCTTCGCTGGCCAATACAATTTTTCCCGAACGGTCGATGAGTATATAAAGCGGCACCGCCCCTACCGAATAATCATTCTTTGTTTTTGAATTGCCAAGCAACATGGGGATATTGAGTTTCTTTTTTTGCAACAGCAGCTTTGCTGTTGACCGGTTTCCTTTTTCATGCATTACTCCATAAACTTCCAGTCCCTTGCTTTTATACTTTTCATGAAGGGCCTGTACCTTGGGCAGCGATACCACACAGGCACCGCACCATACTTCCCAAAAATCAAGCAGCACCAGTTTCCCTTTCAGGTAAGCAGAATTCACGGGCTTATCATCAAAAGAAGTTAACTGAAAAGGAGGAAATTGCTTTCCGTTCAATGCAAGCAATTTTTTATTTATAAAGTTTTCTTCCGGTTTATAATCTTCCGGGTATCGCTGCGATGCAAAATCATACAGGTCGGCCGGATCATTTATCCGTATCTCCTTTACCCGGTATACCAGGTTCTGCACTTTATCCAATGTTACCTGCCTCATGCTTATGCCGGTAGGCAGCATAAGTTTTTTGTCGATGGTAAGCAGCTTGTACCTTTTTCTCACATCATACTTTTCGATATCGGGCAACAGAATTTTCAGGTAATAATTTGCTGCGTCCTGTTTCAATTCAAAGCCGGCTGCATTTGCTGTATCAATTTTTATAAGGTCGGGAAAGATGAGTTGACCGCCGCCCCGGTAGTCTAGTATAGCCGGGATCATTTCTGCTCTTCCAAACCTGTTGAACTGTTTATGGTCGTGATCAATATAAAAAGCAGCATTCCCATCGTAAATACTTTCCACATGAATATCGTCCCGTTTTGCATAAAACCGGAAACCAAAAATAGTGTCCCCCGGTAATAGCAATATTTTTGCTTCCCCCGCAAAAGTCCGCACCACTCCCATCACAAGCGTATCATGCCGCTCTGTTTTGCAGTAAATATTTGAAATGTTTTTTTGTGCTTCTTTTACCTGCGCTATTATCTCTGCCGGAGTTTGTGCAGTGCAGGCTGCTATAAAGCATAGCTGAACTATTAACAGGCTCAATATTTTCATGGCTAAATGAATTACGATTCAATATACGATAAAATTCGTACAATTTAACCTTAAATTATTTTTTAGTCTTACCTGTCAATACAATGATTGGTTTAGTGAGGGGGTGAAGAACTAAGCAAGTGTAGCTTTCAGTATCCTTGACTTGCTTTGGTAAGCTTTATCCTTTGCATAGATAAATAAACAGGTTCCGTTCTTTATTTTATCAATGATGAGCTTATGCAATTTCTCGGGCAATGCCGGGCAGCCCCAGCTGCGGCCGATATATCCCTGCGCACGTATCAGTCCTTCGCTTACATAAGCAGCACCGTGTATCACAATATCGCGGCGGTTGGCATTGTCGTTGATTCCTTTTTCCAAACCTTCCAGGCGTAAGGAATACCCATTATCGCCCATGTAGGTGCTGAGTGTTTTATAAAAACCCAGGCTGCTTTTATTGCTTTCGGGTTGGTTAGAGAACTGGTTGGCATATTCCAATCCGGAGTTATGGCCATGAGCCACATAGGTGTAGTATAATATTTTATTGTTGTTGAGGTCGATCACAAATAACCGCTTTGCAGAAGAAGGGAGGCTGAAATCAACAATAGAGATCACATCATCATTGTCAATATCACCATTCTGCTTCAGGTATTCAAAGCCCTGCATGGCATACTCAAAAGCCTGGCGACTAAGACCCTTCTCGCCAAGTTGCAGGTTATCGTATAAAAAAGAAACGTTACGGATCTTTTTCTTTTCGGATGTATTGAACAGGGAATCTTCACCGGGTTTAATTTCCGGCAGTACATGATGCTTTACGAATGCTTTGCTCTTTGCAGATACAAGCGGCAGGAACGCTGCAGATGTCAGTATTGTGAATAGGATAAGGCCGGATTTTTTCATTCCGTTATTTTTTCATGCTTTGATTGAACAGCACAAAGATCGGTTGTTATCGTGTTTTTATATTGTTAAAAAATAGCCCCCTGCATCATTAGATTGTCATTTTTTCACACGAACTTGATACGGATTTCCAAAGCACTATTGCGTGAATCGCTGATGATCATCAGCATTGTGCCCCATATTGCTCATTTTATTCCGGGCCGGATACTAAGAACTTGCAGGACCGATTAATACATCATGGAAAAACAAAGAACAGATACCGGTAATGCAACTGGCTGGATTGCACTTGCCATACTCATCATCCTGCTTCTGTATTTTGGGCAAACACTTTTTGTGCCCATGTTTTACGGATTGTTCATTGCTATTGTATTATATCCCATATGCCGCTGGCTGGAAAAGCATGGCTTCTCAAAAACCATGGCAATATCCACGGGCCTTTTTATTGTGTTCCTGTTATTTGCAGTTCTTTTGTGGTTGCTTGCTCTGCAATTCAATGCCTTCCTCAACGACCTGCCCGAACTGAAAAGAAAACTGCAACCGGCATTGGCCAATCTTCAGAAATGGCTGGAAAATAATGGCAACATCTCCATCGCGTCACAGAATGAATGGGGACAAGATCTATCCGGAAAATTATCAGGGGATGCCCCCAATTTGATCAGCGGCATTTTTAATAAAACCGTTTCAGGCCTGTTCACGCTTTTTATCACACCGGTATTTGCTGCCTTGTTTCTTTATAACCGGAAAGATTTTGTTCTCTTCCTGGAAAAATTTCTTGGTGATAAATACAAATACAGGCTTCACCAGGTGCTTGGCCAGACCATCCTTACCTATTTTCATTTCATCAAGGGGATGCTGTTCGTTTATATCATCGTGGGCATCCTCAACAGCATCGGCCTGCTTGCATTGGGTATAAAACATGCCATTCTTTTTGGTTTCCTTACTGCAATCATGACCATCATTCCCTACATCGGCATTTTTATAAGTGCATTGCTCCCCATCACCATTGCGTGGATAACAAAAGACAGCATCTGGTATCCCATCGGTGTTGTTGGCGTATTTGTTTTTGTACAGTACCTTGAAGCCAATGTTATCTTCCCCCGTGTTGTGGCTACCCAATTAAACATCAGCACCTGGGCTACGCTGGTTGCCATCATAGCCGGCGGTATTTTGTGGGGAGTAAGCGGCATGATCTTATTCATCCCGTTCTTAGGCATGCTTAAACTGGTGACCGATAATGTGCCGGAGTGGGAAGCATTGAATGTGCTGATAAGAAGAAATGAGGGGAAGTAGAATAAGAAAAACTGAACCACATAGAAACACAGCACACATAGTTTACTTTCTATACTGACTATCGGTTATGTGGTTCAAAAAAATATATTAAATACTCAGATCAATGCCTTGCCTTTTAACTGGTAAGCAATGAGCATGATCACAATGCCAATACCCAGGTAAACAAACTGCAGCCAGAAAATTGTATTGATCAGGATCATTTGAACAACTGTCCAGCCGCTGATCATAACACCGCCTGCAAGTGCCCAGTTGTAGCGGTTCGCACTTCTTTGCATATTAAAGAATGCCGCCAGCAGGTTGGTGCCGCCAACAAATACGGTAAGCACAATTCCCGGCACCAGGAAATTTTTGAAAGGAGATGTTTTCAGTAAGTCTACCGACATCTGCATCACGCTGCCATCGGGATGCGTGATAATAAGAAAGCCAGACACAAGCGATGTGATGGCAACAAAACAAAGCAGTATAAATAGTAGTGTCTTCAATTTTTAATTCTTAATTCTTCATTTTAAATTTGCCTACGGCGCTTCACCCGGCTCCGGCACTTCAAAGGGGGGCGGATTTTCAAACGGGTCTTCATCCGGAATTATATCCGGATTTTCTTCAGGCAAAAGCGGCATGTCGGGAATTGCATCGGGATGTATTTCCGGGTCTTGCATTGGCGGCAGTATCTCAGGTATCTTTTTAGGGTCGTTGTTCATTGCATCATAAATTAGTATACAAGGTAAGGGCATCCGCAATTCTATTTCAATGAGCAGGGTTACTAAAAAAACTGATGCTTATCATTCCCGGCACCTGCACAGCACGATATATTTGTAATACAATATTACTTACATGTTAGGCGAACTAAACGATATCGAAATAAAGAATGTATTGTCTAGCCAGGTATTGGGCAGGTTGGCATGTACAGATGGCAGGCAACCCTACATCGTTCCCCTTACCTACACATATGACGGAGATTTCATTTATGGACAGGTCAATGAAGGCATGAAACTGAATATGCTCCGGAAAAACCCCAAAGTATGTTTTGAAGTGGATATTATGTCCGATATGAGAAACTGGAAGTCTGTGCAGGTGTTTGGCGAGTTCCAGGAACTGAAAAACAAAAATGCGGAAAAAGCGAGGGGCATTCTCTTTAACAGGGTGTTCCCATTATTAACCAGCAGCACTGTTCACGCACACGAACATGAAGAAAAAGGAGAGATAGATGACAGCAACCGGGTGAAAGATATCATGTACCGCATTAAAATAAAAAAGTTTACTGGTCGTTTTGAAAAAAGATAGGGTTGTGTTCCTGGCCAGAAGTGAGATAAAGCATAATCTCAATAATAAAGCAGCCATAAAGGCTGCTTTATTATTAACGTAGGTTTAGCTGATCATTGTTTTACCAGTACATTCTTCTTTACCATATTTTCCACAATGAGTTTCCCGTATTCATGGCCCATGCTTTCTGATGAGTTGGGATCGAAGGATTCTGTTTGCACGGAATATACCAGGTCTTTGGTGGTCATATCATATAAATTGCTTTCCCAGAAATACTTTGTATCGGTTACATAATACCCGGGAGAATAAATACGATCGTAAATCGTGGTATAATATCCCCCAAAGCGACGATAATAAACCGACCGGGGCAGGTTTTGCCTTTGCGCAGGCACATAATACTGTTCCTTTGATTTATCCAGCAGTACAATGGTGATCACCGCATCGGCGCCGCTGCTCCTGATCTTATCCACTGCATCTTTTTCGCACATATTTTCAAAAGCCTTTGGCCCAAACTGCACCTGGGCAGAAACAGCATTATACCCAAGGTCTTTCAGGTCGTCCACAAAATGTTTTTCCATGTATTCGCTGATGCTCCGGTCCTGGTCCCGTATCAAACCAAGTACCATCACCTTATTATATTTTTTGGGACCGGCATCTGCAACGCTCCATGAACTCGTTATCCGGGAACTGGAGCAACCGCTTAACAGCAGCAGAAAAATACCGGCGATCATTATATTGTTTTTCATAACCAGAATTTTTATTGTTCTTAATCACAGCGAATAAAAAAACCCTGCCGCCCTGTACGGCAGGGTATTATTAAGCAGGACAGAAGCCTGCTACTTAACGGCTATGTGTTTAGCCTCAAGTTTCCTGGTTTCTTCGGTTTTGGGGATCAACAGTTTCAATACTCCGTCCTCATAACGGGCATCGATCTTATCGGCCCTGGTTCCCATAGGAATGGTGAAACTGCGGCTGAAAGTAGAATAGCTGAACTCCTTACGGGTGAACTTTTTCTCTTTCTCCTCTTTTTCTTCTTTGGTTTCGGCGCTGATGGTAAGCATATCACCTTCCACATCAATCTTAAAATCTTCCTTCTTCATGCCCGGTACGGCAAGGGAAATTTTAAAATCATCCTTGTTCTCAACAATGTTCACCGCAGGGATGGTGAGTATATTGCCCCAAAGGCTACCTCCATTATTCATATCAAACCAGTTATTCCATGGCTTGAAAAAATCATTGAAAACAGATGGCATCAGGTCACCCGTTCTTACTAATGTTTTTGTTGACATAGCAACCTCCTTTGTTTTTTATTGTTGTTGAATGATTTTGACAGTATGTAAGTTATAATCACGGAAACCTTAAAAAAAAGGATGGTCGTCAATAAAATAGCTGACTCTTGTCAGCTATTTTATATGGGATTCAAGAAACTTACGCATCATGCAAAACCAGCAACGGCACCCGGGTAGTATAAGCGATGAGCCGGGTATGTTCTTTTCCAAACAGCCGTTCAAAAAGATTATGATGATGAGCCACCATCACCAGCAGGTCGGTGGCATTGGTTGAGATAAAATCAGTAATCCCTCTTTCCACATCTTCATCTACCATGGTATGGAAACTGTGCTTCATCCTGCTGAAAGCGATATCAGCCCCTACTTTTCCGGCTGCTTCTCCCGCAGCCATGAGCGCTTCATTCTTTTGCACATGCAGTACCTGCACATCGGCATTAAAATGCGCTGCTATTTCTTCCAGTATTCCAAGTCTTTCGATCCCCAGGTTTTCTTTAAAGTCGGCCGCAAAACTGATGTGCTTGATAAAACTGAATTCCGCATCGGCTGGAATAACAAGCAAGGGAAGTTTAATTTTACGGATGGCTGAAATTACCGTGCTGCCGAATATGCCCGAAGACTTCCCGGCACCCTTCATTCCCATCACCACCAGGCCTGCATTGATCTCGGCTGCCACATCTTTGATCACAGCAGTAGCAAATCCATTCCGTACATAACCATCTACCGGGATTTCATATTTACCGCCCATGTATTCAATTTCCAGCTGAAGCAATGCTTCATTTTCTTCCTGCACTTCGGCAAAGGATAAGGGAATATACCCGGGTACATCGCCCACCGGCACCGGTATGTCAAAAGCATGCAGCAAAACAATGTTTGCATTAAATGATTTGGCCAAAGCAGCCGCATAGTCCATTGCTTTCCGGGATGATTCTGAAAAGTCAACGGCAACAAGAATATTTTTCATGTGTGCATTTTTTATTTTAAACACAAAATTAATAATACTGTATTAACGCTATGTGACCAAACTCATCCAGTACACCATCGTCTGTGAATTCCACATCGCCGCCGTTTTCCAGCACTTTCTGGATCACATCATCCACGGCATCTTTTATGTAAAAAGGATAATTGGTCGGCAACTCTTCTTTATAAATAATATCCGGGTCGGCACCCTGCCGGGCGGGATACATGAAATTCTTTTCTACAAGTAACAGCCGGCAATTCTTGTGTGTGGCAGCCTGCCATACTTCTTCCATGCCATGAGCCAGTTTCTTTGCACCCATTGCCTTTTCCGCCTGGCGCAAAAGATCAAGTTGTTTCACATGCTTCCAGTTGCTTACATGCGGCTGTACCAATTTAAATATTTCCGGCTCAGGCAGTTCTTCATAATTGCCCTGTATGAATTCTGTTATCTCATGTGTATGCTTTGTGAGTTTTTTATAATGGCCCAGCACTTTATCGGCACCCATTACAAAAACAGGAAATGGATAAGCTTTTAACATCAGGCTAAGGTCATCGTCCATCTGGCGCAGAAATTTACCGAGTTCTATTTCCGTCCTGCTGTCGGGATCAGCGAAATTGGCAACCCGTTCTGACAGATCTTTTTCTGAAAGAATCACATGATCTGCCAAATTGGATTTCACCAGGCGCATATCGGAACCATTGGCCAGGAACATGATGGATCGTTTGGCACTGAGCATCAGCACCAGGTATTGCATATCCTGTTTTTTTTGATACACCAGGTCACGGATCTCAAATGTTTCATCAACGATGATCTTTTCGGCAACGGGCATATCGAGGTAAAACATTTTTTCCATGATGGGTGAAATGAAAATGGCAATACTTTTTTTATGGGTATTGAAATTAATTTCACTCATAAGGTGCCGCAACCGGTCCAGTACAGGCAAGGCCTTTTCGGAAGGATAAGTATTCATCAGTTCCTTTTCCACCTTACTTAAGGCCATCTTCAGCCGGTACTCCAAATCGGTCTTAAGGCTGATCTTTGGCTCAAAAGGCATTATTATTGAGATGGCCGGCAGGTATTTTACTGCACTCAAAACGGCTTTTTCGTCGGGGGAGAATATCTGTGTCATAATGTGTAAATTGAATAGCTAAATGTATCCTTCGTACCGGTATTTTTTTATAACTGTAATCACGATCAATTATGATTGTTCTCAGTAAAGGGTGCTGTGCAGGTTGATAACTTTAATTGTCGTAACCAGAATCTTATTAATTTCTCCCGGGCATAATTCATGAAAAGTTCTTCTGCACATAAAGGTTTCACCAAAAAAAATACGGTGCGGCTCATCCGGGGAGGTGCTGGCTATTTTGATAAACTGCTCCTGCTCATAAAGAATGCCAAAGAAAGTATACACCTGCAGACCTATATTTACGACGATGATGAAACAGGCAAACTTGTGGCTGAAGCATTGAAAGAAGCCATTCAGCGCAAGGTGGAAGTTTACCTGATGGCTGATGGCTATGCCTCGCAGGTGATGTCGAAGTCATTCGTTGAAGAACTTGAAAATGCGGGGATCCATTTTCGTTTTTTTGAGCCGGTCTTTAAAAACCGGAATTTTTATTTTGGAAGACGCATGCATCATAAAATGACGGTGGTTGATACCAGGTATGCCTTGGTAGGTGGCGTAAATGTGAGCAACCGTTATAACGATATGCCGGGAAAGCCGGCATGGCTTGATTTTGCCTTGTATGCAGAAGGCGAGATCGTAAAAGAACTTTGTGTGCTTTGCTGGAAATCGTGGAAGGGCTACCCGGTGAACATGGGCATTACGCCCTGCGAAGAAAAAAAGATCAGCTTTGATTTTCCGGCTGAAGAACAAAGTAAAGTACGGATGCGCCGCAACGACTGGGTGAGGCGAAAGAACCAGATATCGGCAACTTATATTGAAATGCTGCGAAAGTCAAGATCGGAAGTGACCATTTTATGCAGTTATTTTTTACCCGGCACCATCATTCGGAGGCAGATCGTGAATGCAGCAAAAAGGGGTGTAACTATCCGGGTGATCGCTGCCGGCAATTCGGATGTGAAAGTGGCGAAAAATGCCGAACGCTGGTTATACGACTGGCTGCTAAGGAATGGCATTGAGTTATATGAATATCAAAAAACCATCCTCCACGGCAAGATGGCTGTTTGTGATGACGAATGGATGACGATCGGCTCCTACAATATAAATAACATCAGCGCCTACGCAAGTATTGAACTAAACCTCGATGTACATAATCCATCGTTTGCAAAAAAGACCAGGCAAACACTGCAGGAGATCATTGAAAAAGATTGTACCCGTATCAGTTTTGAGCAGCACATCCGGACAAAGAATATTTTTAAACAGTTCAACCGTTGGCTCTCCTACCAATTCATACGAACCGTGTTTTATTTGTTCACTTTTTATTTTAAGCACAAAGCTTAGTTGAACGTAATTCAAATTTAGCTGTCATGCTGAGGAAGGAAGCATCCCTGTAAAAGGCAAACTAATTGCCTCCTATCCGGCGCAGAAAATTCTTTGCAACCTCCCAGTTCCACCCGGCAAAGCGGCCACGCTGCACCACCATATTATTATCAGCCGGGTATTGAAGAAAATAATGAAACACAAATCTCTCCTTGGGTTTTTGCCAGCCAATGATCTGGCCAAAGCGCAGGTCGTTGAATACAAGGGTATCATTCCATTTCTCAATCGTATAAAACTGTTTCGAAAAACGAATGAGTTTATGTATATCTTCATCATTGGCTACCGGCTTAAGCAACGAATCATTTCTTGGGAAATACTCAAAACTGATTTCTTTCTTATTGTCAAACAGCGACCGGAAGCCAACATAATAACCGCTGTCGTTGCCCGCAACCACATACCACAACCAGTTTTGCAAAGGTGCAGGTGTGGTAAAATACCGTTCATGGGGAATGTGTTGTTTTTCAAAAGCCTGGTTCACATCGCTGGTTATTTTTATTTTATTGATGGTACAATATCCCAGGTAAATAAAAGGAACGATGAGCCCCAGCCGCCACCAGAATCTTCTTCGGGTACTGAACCTGTTTAGAATGATCAGCATGAACAACGCTATGCCCGGCACCAAAGAAAAGAACGGATCAGCCACATAAATGGTATTGAATGAATAACGCACATGGCTGAATGGTTCAAACCAGCCGATGCCGTAATTATTAAAGCCATCAATGAATAAATGAATAAAAACTTCCGTAGCAAAGAATAACAGCCAGGTACGGAATGCAATGTTATGCGGCCGGTGAATTTTATCAGCCGATAAAGCAAACACCGGAATGATGAGCAGGGTGAATAAAATGGAATGGGTGAATCCCCGGTGCGACAGCAGGTCGCCGGCAGGCGATGTCCACAATCCGGCAACAAAATCAATATCGGGAATACTTTGCGCCAAGGCACCCCAGATCATTGCTTTTTTTCCGAAACCTCTTTCAAAAAAAGCTTCGCCAATACAGGCACCAAGCGCTATGTGCGTAACTGAATCCATTACTGTACTGCCGGTTTTTTGCGAAAGTTACTTAGTATGTGCAATAAACAGCGGAGTTTTTAATTCGATCATCAGTTCATCGGCCATGCTGGCCTTAAACCAGCGTGACAGTGTTCCCCGGTGGTAGGCACCCAGCACCACCAGCACATTTTTCTTTTCCTGCTGCAGGTGTTTTACAATTTCTATTTCCGGCAATCCTTTCAGTACTTTAAAAAAAGCCTTTGGATAATGATACTTTATAAACTCCTTTACCAATTTGCTGTCGGGCAAATGCATATCCTTGCCCATGCCTTTCACAGAAACCACTTCCACGGGTATATTATCTGCCACCGGGTATAAATAGCTGAACATCCGGACTGCATGCACCGACGACGGCCTCCCATCATACAGCAAAGCGATCTTCTGTACCGGCCTGTATTTTTTAGGCACCAGCAACACGGGGCATTGAACATCAATAAGCAGTTCATGGATAAAACGGGTGGGTGCGCTCTCTTCATAATGCGTAAGTGTTTCCTTGCTGTCAATTACAAGCAGGTCGGCATAAATACTTTCGTGCAGCAATTCTTTCAAAGCCGTTTTCCGGTCATGATGAACGTTATACGCCACGCCGGCTTTGCGGCAGGCATTTTCAAAATCGGCCACCGCTTTATTGCGGGCATCAAAATCCTTTTTTGCAAACTCTTTCAGCTTTTTATCCGATACGCCGTCTTTTGTTATCAACTCATACACTTTGTAACTGGTGTAGGTAATGTCTTCCAGGAAGACACCCGTAATATGCATCTTCGCCGACCTGGCCAGTGCAATGGCATGGTCACGGGTGCTTTGTGAATATTTAAGGCCATCAAAAGCGGCAATGATCTTTTTCATGAGTTTTTTGTAAACTTATTTCCATCTGCCTGCGGCTGCAATGACTAGTGTCAAAAAAAATGCTGACATCTGTCATAGTAAGATCAGGGGAAAAAATATAAACTTTGTTTACCGGTTTAACCGGGAAAAACTTAAACTTAACTTATATGAAAAACAACAGTAAAATACTGGTTGCCCTTGCAGCCGGAGTTGCCGTAGGTGCTGTATTAGGAATTTTATTTGCTCCTGACAAAGGTTCCGACACCAGGAAGAAAATAGTTGACGGCGGTAAAAAGATAACCGATGATGTAAAGAACAAATTCGGTAAAGGAATGGAAAAACTGAATGACCTGAAAGATGGTTTAAAGGAGAAAGTGGAAGAGTTTGCATAGCACGCAAATCATAACTCAAAATAACAGGTGATGGAAAAAACATTTGCCAAAGTAGAAGAAATGGCCGAACACGTAAAGGAATATGTGAACAACCACATAGCTTCTGCCAAACTGGGCGTTGCCGATAAAATATCAGGCGTGCTTGCCAATATCATTGCCATGGCCGTGGCATTGATGGTGTTTGTTTTCTTCATTGTATTTACCAGCATAGCCCTTGCGTTCGTTTTTGCAAAGCTTACCGGCGAATACTACTGGGGATTCCTGATAGTGGCCGGTATTTATTTGCTGATCGGTTTATTGGTTTGGACGATGAGGGAGAAACTCTTACGCCTGCCCATCATGAATGCCATTTTACAGCAACTATTTAAAGAAGAGGAGGACGACGATGAAAAAATTTAAAACCACAACGCAGCTAAACGAAGAAAGGAAGCGATTAAAAATGCGCAAGGCCGAACTGGAGAAAGCGATCCGGTACGACTGGCGTGATGTGAAAGACAGCCTTAAACCAACCAACATTGCCGGGCAGGTTTTCTCAGGCTTTGCCAGGGAGAAAGAAAGCGGTCACCGGTCTGATTCGGGTGTCTTGCCGGAAATAGCCGCAAGGTTTGCTTCCAGGTTAGCTTGCAAAGCCGAGGATAAATTAAAAGATAAGTTCGGCAAATGGTTTAAAAAATAAATTCGATCAAAAAACTAAAACAAATTTTATGATGCCGAAATTAATTTGCCAGAGTTGTACAATGCCTATTGACAACGAAGCTGATGCCGGAACAGAAAAAGGCGGATCAAAAAGTACCGAATACTGCAAGTATTGTTACCAGGATGGTGCTTTGGTAAATCCGGAGATGACACTCCCGCAAATGCAGGAGTTGATCACTACGCAAATGAAGAATATGAACCTGCCGGAAAGTATTATTCAGAATTCACTAAGCATGCTGCCCCGGTTAAAACGCTGGCAGAAAGAAAAAGTGTAATGGCTTCTCCCGGGAGATCAATATTTATTTTACTGGTTATTCTCTTTCCGTCATTCGTTTGTGCCCAGGCTTTCCCCGATAAACTGAAAGAGTTTGTCACGGGGTTCTCTTTTTCATCAATTCAATATCCAAAAGAGGTAAAGGAATTTTACAGTCTGAACAACTACGAATTTTCCTGGCTGGCAAAACAAAACAGCAGCGCCCTTTCATTGCTTGCAAAAAATATACAGTCTTCAGAAACATTCGGGTTAGTGCAGGAAGATTACCAGCCTGAATTATTCAAAGCCTATTCTGCCGCACCCTTCTCGCCTGCCAATGAATATGACTCTTTACTGGCTGAACTGAAATTCACCGATGCCGCCATCCATTTCCTGCATGATGTGATGCTGGGGAATAAAACAGAACCTGTTTCTTATGATGGATTAAAATATATCCCTTCCTGCTACAACGCAGCAGCACTGCTTAATGTCTATTTATCCATGGGCAGGTTTAACGAAATGCTGGCTGAACTTGAACCAAAGCAGGCAGAATACCAGGCAGTGAAGTTGAAGCTGAATTTATTTCAGCAGATGATCGCTGCAGATAATTTTAAAGATGCGTATGTAACCGCATCAAAAAGCATCAGCACTAATAATCCATTGCTTACCCGGCTTTATCAATTAGGATTTTTAAGTTCCGATACCCTGTCACTGAATGAAGCAGCGGCAAAAGAAAAATTGAAGGAAGCCCAGAATTTATTTTCCCTTTTGAGCGATGGAACGCTGCGAAGCACAACAGTACAGGCACTTAATGTTCCGCTGCAGGCAAGGATCGCTGAGCTGAACCTTACACTCAATACCCTTCGCTGGCTTCATTGCATGAAACAGGGACAGCATGTGGTGATCGTGAACATTCCTTCGGCCACCTTATTGCTGTACGAACACGATAAACTGGTGATGGAATCGAGAATTATTGTTGGCAAAAGGTCAACCCCTACTCCTACGCTGTCCAGCACCATTACCGAAGTGATCCTGTATCCTTACTGGAATGTACCGTACAAGATCGCTACCAGGGAATTGTTGCCGCACATTAAACGGAACCCTGGTTACATCAATGCAAACAATTACCAGGTTTTGAACAGCAATGGCAAAGTGGTAGACCCGGGCAGCGTAAACTGGGGTTCCTTAAGTGCCGGAAACTTTCCTTACACAATTCGCCAGTCAACCGGTTGCGACAATGCATTGGGATTAATAAAACTTAATTTCTACAATCCCTTCAGTGTTTACCTGCACGATACACCGGGCAAAAGCCTCTTCGGCCTCAACAAACGTTATTTCAGTCATGGTTGTATGCGAACGGAAAAAGCCATGGAGCTTGGCCGTTATATTCTGAAAGAAAATTCCATTGCCATTGATACACTCACCCAAAAAGGCTGCTTAAAGAACCAGTCGCCCATCATTGTACCCGCCACAGAAAAAATTCCCGTTTTTGTTTTGTACCATACTGCGTGGATCGATGCTGCAGCAACGGTGAGGTTTTATGATGATGTGTATAATAAGTTGTTGAGTAAAAAACAGTGAGCGGTTTACTTTAGAATAGAGCCGGTCATTCTTATAAAGATAAAGCCCGTAAAAATTTACGGGCTTTATTCTTCTGCGGACCGGACGGGACTCGAACCCGCGACCTCCGCCGTGACAGGGCGGCATTCTAACCAACTGAACTACCGATCCAACTATTTTCTCTTAAGAATATTTACCGGCTGATCCAATA
>Ga0209023_10003494_pt1 | contig 18743 bp, 29 predicted proteins | sample LakOneMetagenome_FD_187468 | JGI IMG/M metagenome (GOLD analysis project Ga0209023, IMG submission 187468) | Freshwater and sediment microbial communities from Lake Erie, Canada (SPAdes) (version 2) | ecosystem: Environmental > Aquatic > Freshwater > Lentic | place: Lake Erie, Canada...
TGTTGCTGCGCCGGATATAGCCGGTACTGGCTTTTCGCCCGCCGCGTTTGGGTTGGTGGCGGTAAGCCCGCCGAAATCGAGCGGTTCCAGGTTGGTCGACGTCGGCGCAGCAACAGCCGTTTTCTTCGGGTCGGCCAGCCCGGGTTTAGCGGCTGAATCGGGCGTGCTGTCGTGGCCCATGAAGGCGATTGCCGCGACTGCCAAGAGGCACAAGGAGGTTGCGCCGATCATAAGCGGCTTGGACATCGTATTGCGGCGCGCGATATTCGGGATCGAACGCTCGCCTTCGATTTTCTTTTCCTCGAGCGGGGTTTCAGTGCTGCTATCCGTGATCGACAGATCGGCGGGACCGCCGACGCGCTTAGCAGGTTTCAGGAGCTTCTTGAGGCCGAGCATTATTCGCCCCCTTTCACTACGCGGCGCACTGCAGGCGACACCGTGCCCGTGCGATTGAACGAGCCGCTACTGTTGAACGCATCGTTAAAGACGCCCGAGACAACTTCATCCTTGCGGAACAGGAAACGGGTGCGCACCGAGTGGATCACCACCCATTCCTCATCGGTATGCGCTTCTGCGATGTGCTCAGCTTCGTTCGCGTCGACGTAGTAGATGCTCGGTCGCGGCGTATTGGCCGGGAATCGGAGATAGGTGTACAGGCCGTCATCGTAGATTTCTTCCGGCTTGAATGTGGCGTCGCCGGCGAATGAATACTTGTAATTGCGAGGCTTCGCGGTCGCGGCATTGGCGAGCTTTTCCTTCACATCCGACACTTGCCGGGTCGCCTGTGTGGCCGCGCGTTCGTCGTCGGGGTAGGTGAACTGGACTCGGAACATCATCTCGCGGTTTTTCTCTGGCTTGTCCGATGGCCATGCGGCCGTCAGGTGGAAGTCGTAAGTGCGCTCGTCGCCCTTTGCGGTGCGCGTTACGATCGACAAGTTCGTCGTCGGGTTGTCGGCCTTGGGCTTGATCCAGAGGCGGTTCTTGATGACCTTGGGGCCGATGGTCCAGGCCGATTCGTCACCTGCGTTGACGTCTGTGACGGTTTCGCCAGGCGAGAGTGCAATCTGCAATTCATAACCGTAGTGCGCTGTCAGCTCGTATACATCGAGCGGGTTGTACTCGACGGTTCGGATGCGGCGATCCAGCGGCGAAGGTGCGGGGACAGTCCCGGCAAAGGCGGGCAGTGCCGTTGCCAGGGCGAGCAGGAGCAGGGAGGCGCGACGCACGTTAGTTCGCCTCATTTGCGTTCGGGTTCACCGGATCGTTGCGGTACTCGACCACCTGAATGCCGGTCGGGTTGATCTCGCGGTCGTCCTCGTTTGCAGGCGGCATGCCGTAGCGGTATGTGACCGTAGCCACCCATTCCGTTTCCTTCGCCTTCGTGGTCGAGAGCTGGTCTTCACGCACGACGCGGATGTAGTTGACGCTGGCCGCTTTCTCGTTGATGAACGATACCGACTTGATCCTGATGTCGACCGTGCCGACTTCGCCGTACACCTGCAGGGGCGAGGTGCCTTTCTTGTTCAGCTTCGGATTGTAGAATTCCTGATAGCGCGCCGATTCCTCGGGCGAACTCATGATGCCGACAGTGGTATAGAACTTGGTGGCCAGCGGGCGCGAATAGCTTTCGCGGTTGCGCACGTACTTGCGCACATCGGCTTTCCGCGTCACTTCTTCCCAGGTCGTTTTCTTGTCCTTGAGGCTCTTGGCGACTTCGACGCGCCCGGTTGTCTCGTTTTCTTGCAGGACATAAGGCACGACCGTGTGCAGAGGAATGAGTCCAGCGATGGACACGCCCTGCGCGATGTTGAGGGCGAGCAGCCCGCCCACTATCCACCACGCGCGCTTTTCGGACTTCGCGCGCGTTGCCGCATCGCCGGTTTCCCAGGCTTGGGCTTCTTTGTAGTAATCGTCTTTAGACATGGCAACTTAACTTTCTCAAGAAAAATTCTTTCAACGAATTGTATATCTTATGATCGCGAAATACTATATTTCGTGGTTGCCTAGATGAAAAAAAAGCCCCGGTGTTACCCGAGGCCCACACTTCAAATTACCCGTTTGCTACCTTATTACTTCGTGATGCCTTGTATAGCTTTCTTGCCATCTTGAGAGGCGTTGCTGCCGCCCCCAGTGCCGCGCCGGCATTGCTCTTGTAGTTCACCTGATCCCGTCTGCCAGTCGTGCTGTTCTTCTCATAGCGAGGTTGCCGCTTGAACTGGCTCGCAGCCTTCTTCCCGGCGCCGCTGTAGACATTCATCGCTGTCAGAGCGGCCCCGCCGCCCAGCGACGAGGCGAGCGACGGGATCTGCGCAAGCACGACCACCGACATCACCGCCAGCAGCAGCATTTGCAGGACGGCGCGCAGGTTGACGCCTTCGACGGCCGCGAGGTCGGTCAGGAAGTTTCCGGTAAGGCTGTTGCAGAACGAGATCGCTGTCGCCGCCATGATCGTCAGGAACACGAAATTCATCGCCAGGCCAAGCCAGGACTCGAAGAATTTCTGCGTGGCTTGGAACAGGACAAGAACGATGCAGATCGGGCCAATGGCCAGCAGCACCGAAAGCGCGATTTTGGCGAGGATAATCAGGACGGCGCCGTAGCCGGTCAGCAGCAGCGTCGACGCGTAGGCAACCAGGGCAGTGAAGAAGTACGCGAGGTTGCCGGCGAATCCTTCGGTCAAGGCCATTTTTGCCCATGCCTTGTCACCCACGCTCATGCCGGCATCGTACATGGCATCGAGCACGCCGATTTGGGTCAGCTTGGAGCCACCAGACAAGACGCGCGCCATTGCGTCCGGCGTGTTCCACAGGAAGTTGTAGACGTAAGTCTGGTAGTTCCCGAGGCTGAGGCCCAAGCCGACGATGATGCCGATCTTGGCGATGCGTCCTGCAGCATCCTGTATCGGTTCCTCGACCTTGCCGCGCATCATGGCCAGCCCGAAGAACGCGATGTAGATGATGAGCAGGGAGGTGGATACCGGCGTGATTGCTTCAATCACCGCCGCAGCCTTGGTCAGCACCCAGTCGTTGCAGATCGTATCGACTTTGGCTGTAAGGTCAGCGAAAAAGGTTCCCATGCCGAGGTTCCGTTAGCGGATGCCGACAGGGCTAGGGCCAGCCAGGTCGCGCACTTCCGAGGCTTCGGCGTTCTTGCAATTCTGCTTGCCGACTTCCGACGCAGGGGCATCCGAGCGGCACGCGGCGCGTTCCGCAGCGCGTTCCTTTTGGTTCGCGCTGTACCAATCGACGGAGCGCGGGGAAACCGCTTCCTTGCCACATCCAGACAGGGCCAGTGCGATCGCAACTACAGAGATAGGGAAAAGGCGTTTCATCGAATCCTCACTGGGCTAGGGCCGGTCATTTGCATCACTTCTTCGCGTTCACGCTGCAGGTTCTTGCGGTCTTCCGCCGCTTGGAGCTGGCTGGCCAGTTGCAGACGCATTTGCTCATTCTGGATTTGGGCTTGCTCGGCCGCGATGCCGGCCTGCAGGTCCATGATCGCTTTCGGGTCGCTGGACGAGTCGATCCGCGATGCCAGCGATTGCAGGTAGTCGATGCGGTCGCCCGAGCGCCGGTAGGCTTCTTCCGCCGTCCCTTGCGCGACGGCCGTGTTGGTGCGGCGGCGGTTCAGGTCTGCCGCGGTGGCCGCATCCAGGCCCTTCACGCGGTCGGCGCTCAGCACGGCGTTGGCGTCCTTGATGGCGTTGATCTTGCCGGACAGGCCGCTACGCTCGCCACGCTGCACCGAGTCGTACACCTGCTGCCACTCTTGCGGGAGGAACTTGCGCAGTTCCGACCGCTGGAGGATGTTGTTGACGCCGCGCGCGCCGTTCATCCCATCGTAGGTGCGCTCCATCTGCTTGTACTGGCTCTTGAGCTGGTCGAGCTGGGCCTTGAGCTGGACGATAGCCGCCGCGTCGACGGTCGCCCACTGCGCGAAGGCTGGGGCCGCAGCCGACAGCAGGATCGAGGTAATGACGATGTACTTCTTCATTGCGATTTCCTTTGTTGGTGGAATTTTGGAAGCCATTCAGCCGGGTCGTGGCCGTAGATTTTCATGATGTTGTCCGCAAGGGTCACGTTGGACGGATTGCCCGCCAGGATCGCCAGCTCGTCATCAAAACCCCGCAGGTTGAACGAGCAGACGGTCGAGTTCTTCCCTTGCTTGACCAGGAAGCGGCGCGACTTGGGCATCAGTTCCTTGCGAATGATTTCGTACTCGCGGTTAGTGAGCTTGAAGCCGTTCACGTAATCGGCTGGGTCGGCTTTGTCGTTCGGGAAGTACACCTGCGTCGGGCAGTTTTGAATGACGATCTTGCCGATCTTGGACTCCAGCACTTTATTCGGGCTGACCGTCGCGAAGACCACGAACGCATTGAGCTTTCGCCAGGTCGAGAAAATGTCTTCCAGTTCCTTGACGAAGAATTCGTCGTTCAAAGCCTTCTGGAATTCATCGACCGTGAGGGACAGGCGGCGCCCGTCCACGAGCTGCCGAATCCGGTAGAACAGGTACATCATGATTGGACCTCGCACGGTTTCGTTGTCGAGGAAATCCGTGGTGTCGAAACCGAAGGTCTTGTACTTCGTGACGTCGAGCTGGTCGACGTCATTGTCGAACACCCAGCCCTCGGACTTGCCTTTACACCAGCGCAGGAGGCGTTGACCGAGGCCGTCTTGTTCGGTGTCGGTAATCGTGCTCAGCAGGCGCGAGAAGCGGCGCCCTTCGCGCGGCAATTTCATGACCGTCTCGACGGCATTGTGGATGCGCGCGTCATCGGTTGCGGTCAGCACTTCGTCGTTGACGGTCGCGCACTTGCGCACCAGACGCACCAGGAATGCCACGTTGGCCGGCGTGTCGTCCAGTTGGAATGGATTGAAGCCGGTCGGCTGGCCGATCTTGTTGTCGAAATATTGTCCGCCCTTCGCCTTCACGAACAGCTTGAGGCCGCGATTGGCATCGAAGTAAATGTCGGTAGCGTCGAACTTGTCGAGCATCGACTGGAGAAACGCCTGCAGGGCGGTCTTGCCTTCGCCGGTCGGGCCGATGATGCTGGTATGTCCAGGTGGCAAGTTGTCCGACTGTTTAGCCGCTGAATTCTCCGTTTCCTCGGATTCCTGCTTGGCCAGCTTCATCGCGGCCTTGAACTCGCTTTCCTCGTTGCCCATCGCAGCGTGGAAGTTGAAGTAGTAGGGTGCGCCCGAGGTGGTGCGCAGCAGCGTTACCGCGTCGCCCCATACGTTGCCCGACTTGCGGCCGACTGGGTAGTTGTGGAAGGACGAGAAGCCAGCCAGGTTGCGCGACGTAATCGGCGCCAGGCGCGGCCGGAACTTGAAGTTGGCAGGGAGCTGCGCATAGAAGGAGGCTTCGAGGGCGAGATCCTCGCGGACCACGATTGCCCCAACGTCCGATAGCGGCGAACGGGCGACCGCAATACGCTCGTTGAGCATCTTCATCGTGTCGGCCAGGATCGTGAGCGACAGGTGATGCTCGCCCATTACGAATTCGCCGGACACCAGATCATCGAGCGCGTAGCTGATGGCCTCGATTTGGCTGACTGCCAGATCGCCCGCATTGTCCATGATGTCGCGTTGCTTCGTCATCATCTTGACCGCAGACGCCTTCGACATAAAGGTGTACGACTGGCTCAGGACGAACGGGAAGGGCACGCTCAGAAGCGCGTTCAGCATGCCCGGTTCCGTGGTCGATGGATATTCCTTGAACGCCAGCGTGGCACCGATCATGGACTTGGTTGGTGCGCGCAGCTCGAATGCCTCATTGCCGAAGAATGGGCGCGAGGTGCAGAGCGCATCGCCAAAGCGCTTGCGCGGCAACGGCATGCGCTGCCACTCGCCGTTGATGAGGTAGGCGAGGAATTCCCCCGCTTCGGTGAATTCGATTCCCTTGCGGATGTATGTGCCGAGGCGAACCGGGTCGTAGCGCACCATGCCTTCCATGATGGTGCGGCTCAGGTCGTTGATCTTGTCGAGCCCTTCCAGGTTCGCTTCACGCAACTGTTCCGGTGTCGTGTTTTGCGCCATGCGCGACAGGAATCCCGGAATCAGGGCGTTGGGCCGGTAGATGACGGTGATGTACAGCTCGTTGACCAGCAGGGTTTCGCTCTGCAGGCTCTTGCGGTACTTGTCGTTGAGCTGCCTGCAAAACGGCGTGATGTACTCGCCCTCGGGATAGTCGTCGTCCTCACGCCGCACGATGTGGGTCCACAGTGCGGTCGACGGGGACGCGATGTTACGCCACAAGGTATTTAGCCTCTCGCGCCAATCGTCAATATCCGACACATCGGCGCTTTCATGCGCAGCGCCGCCGATGCGGATGATCTGCATGAAATCGCCGTTGTCGGTTTTGATCGTGTGCGGATCGAGCATCGCCCGGTACGGAATGTTTGAACCCGCAGCGGGGTCCGTGTTCATGATGGTTTGCTTGTCGAGAACAGCAGACATAAAAATCCTTGGGCGAGCGCCCTTACTTGCGAATCTTGAAGGGCAGAGGGGAGTAGGACGACGCTTTCCAGTACGACCGGAATCCCCGTGCGATTAGGTTCCAGCCTTTGGTTTGCAGCCAGAGTTGTAGAAGCTCAAATGCGCGCGGGTCGCGCGCGCAGATGGCGTAGAAGACAGCATGAATCGGGAGGCAAATCGCCAGGTGCAGCGGGTTCTTCGTCAGCACAAGCGCGCTGGTCGACACCACCATATTGAGGATTGCCGCTTGGTAGGTGACGCCCCCGATCATCGTCGGCCGGGTCAGGCCGACGAAAAGCGGGTCGGCCGTCAGGTCGTCTTCCTGCTGGTCCATTACGCAGTGTGGACGATGATCGTGTCAGTCGCCATTGCCAGGCGCGGCTGCGCGACGTATTCGATTGCCGACGCCGAGGACGAGGTGTTCATCTTGGCCTTGAAGTAGGAAACGATGGCCGGCGCCGAGAAGAACACGATGATCGAGGCGATCACGCCCAGCACTTTCGTCCATTCCATCTTGCCGGCGAATCCGGCGATAGCCGCACCCGCCAGGCCGAGGATAGCGATGGTCGTGCCCAGTGGGCCGTACAGGATGTCGGTGAAGCCTTTTGCGCCGTCATCCCAAGGTTCGGCGTGCGCGCCGGTTGCGGCAAACATGCCGACGACAGCGATGGTGTATACGAGGGCTTTTTTGGTCGAGTTTTTCATAGGTCTCTACAGTTGAAGAAAAATGGTTCCGTGGAATTTGTATTCCGTGTCGATGTGGTGCGCCATGCGGTCGAGGTTTGCCCAGGTGCGGGGGCGTTTCGAGTTGTATGTGATGAGGATGTCTTCTTGTTCCTTCCAAGTTAGCTGCACGAGCAGTTCGTAGCCGAAGCGGTCGTCGCCTTGCTTGGATTTATCTTCCTTAGCGCGGCGAACGATTCGCATATGCCGGACTACGCCCTGCACGCTGAATTCGCGAAGCTGGGATTCGAGTACCGTTCCCATGTCCATTTGTATTGTTTTTCCTGTCATCAATTTATCCCACGGAATGTATTATCTCGCAATCGCGAAATGTAGTAAAGCAGAGTATTGCCTAGCGGCCACTTTGTTGCGTTTGAGGTAATCCGCCCACGGCGGCGGTCTGGAGGTAGCGGATTTTTTGGGCGGGCTTCGTGGAGTTGGCCACAACCGACTGGACGTAGCCGGACTTGATGCCGGTTTGGAAGTTGCCACTGAAGTAGCAGGAGAGGGCAGCGCGCAACGCGTTCTGCTCCCGGCCGTCATGCTTGCGTAGCGCGCGGTCGTAGCATTCGGAGAGGATTTCGCCCCCGGCGCGGAGGTTCGGGCAGGGGTCGAAAGCGGTGTTTTCGTCCAAGCCATATTTCGCTAGGTTGCTCCAGTTGACTTGGGCGATGCCTACGCTGATGTTCCAGCCTTTCGCTACCAGGTCACGAGCCGTCGCGACCGCTTCTTGTTTCGTCTTCGGCTGTCTCACGAGGAAGTTGCCGACGACGCCGATAGCAAAGGGGTTGAAGCCCGATTCTTGCCGCACGATAGCGGTGAGCGTGGTGACGTGTACGTGAGGCGCGCATTGTTGCGCAACTGCTATGAAGTCCATGATGATCGGGGTTCCTCGCACGATTCCGTCGAGAAATGTTGTTTTCTGGAATCGCTCGATTATCAAACAAACTGATGTATTTTGCCAGCGCGAAATACTACATTCTGTGATTCAGAAACCCGATATAATGAATTTGTTGCGTATCTGCAATAAAAATTGACCAATCTAAACAACGTAGGTCATTTGCAAAGACAAACACACAACCTCAGCGCTTGTATATAGTACAACGAGTGCCCTGAAAAAGATGGAAAAATAGCGGTTCGTGGCACGGAATGATAGATTTTGTATAACAACTAGATAGGGATTGGGATGAAAAATAACGAACAGCAAGCCGCCGAAGTGCGGGAACAGTTCGCAGAGGCCGACGCCATTTCACGGCTGGAGGGCTATGCGCCTGATGCCTTCGAGGAAGCTCAGAAGGAGCGTATCGCTACGGGCGAGATCGACACGGAGGAATTCATCCGCGTGATGATCGAGCACGTTGTAGGGTCCGCGCCGGCCGCACCATGAGCGAATGGATCAATCCGCTGCACTACCCAGGTACGGCAGTGCTGATGAACAAGCTGGAGATCCGCGACCAGGAGCACTTGCGGCGCGTCGAGTACGCCGCGGCGAATGCTCGGCTCCGTGAACTGATCGCCAAGCCGATCCCCGGCAAGTTCGATCTGACGCACCTGCGAGCCATCCACAAGCATCTGCTGGGCGATGTCTACGCGTGGGCAGGCCAAACCCGTGACGAAGCGTTTAAAGGCCAGGAAGTCGTCTTTACCAAAGGCGGCACACTGTTCGCCCTGCATTCGGAGCTGAAACCCGGCGCCGATAGCCTGTTCGCTGCGCTGGCGAAGGAAAACCACTTGCGCGGGCTGCGCAACGACAAGAACGGGTTTGTCGAACGCCTCAGTCACTACTACGTCGAGCTGAACAAGGTGCATCCATTCCCCGAGGGGAACGGACGCGCGACCCAGCTATTCCTTGCGCAGTTGTCGCGCGAGGCGGGCTATCGGCTGGACTTCGGAAAGATCGACAAGGCCAAGTGGAACCTTGCCGCGCGTGAAAGCGCAGCCGGTCGGCCAGGGATGATTGTCGATGCGTTCAGCAAGATCGTCAGCCCGCACCGCGCCGTGGCGTTCGACAAGTTTCCACCGGAAGACGCCTGCAGGAAGTTTCCCGAGCTGCGCGATGCGTTCGTGGTTCTGGCAAATGCCAAGCGGCTGGCCGAGCAGCGGTTCAAGACTCCGGCCGATCAGGCACGTTTTATCAACGAGTATCGCACCCGTATAAGCCATGAGCTGCACATCGGAAACAAGATCGCGCCGCCAACGCGCGAGCGACCGCCGCCGCCAAGGTCACGATGAGATCGCCGGCAGATGAACAAAAGCCCCTAGCGTTAAGCTGGGGGCTTTTTTTAACAACATGTTTTCCGTCCTGTTGAGTTACCAGTCGCCAGGACTCGGCAAGAGTCCTTCTTCGTCGGTTTGATAGTCGTAGCAGGGTTCGCCATCATCGTGGTAGAAGTCCGTCACCGCGTTAAGGTGGCACGTGATATTAGTTCCACATTTCGGGCACTTTACGCTGGTCAGAAAAACACCCCGCTTCATCGCCTCTTGTTCGTCTGGCGGGATTGTGCGCTTCTCGTATTCGGAAAGCGTGCTCTCCCATTTGATGTCCCACTGTTCGATAGGCGCGAACAACGCCAGGTCATCGAGGTCGGATGCCGGAACGCCTTCCGCCAACCATTCTTCACGTGATGCGGTTCCCATGTCGTCCTCCTTGCTTAGTTGATCCGCTTCCAGACGCATAACGAGCAGCGCAGCACGCCCCGGTCATCATAGTGTTTGGTCTCTTTTTTGCAGCGGCCGCAGTAGTGTTTGAATGCCATATTTTTCCGCTGGGTTAGGTGGCGATCTTCGACTTCATCACATCCAGGACGGCGAGAGCGAATTTCGCGGCCTCTGCTTTCGCCCTGTCTATCGAGGGGTACGGTCCTTCGGTGAAGCCGAGGTAGTGCAGCTCGAAGCCGCCGTTATCGTCCGTAACTGCCATCATTTCCTGGCCGGCGAAGTCGGCGACTTGCAGGCTGGCAGGGTTTCCACCCCGCCCGCTACTCCATTCTTGCTGGGAACGGCTGAGCTGCAATTCACCGGCAGTATTTGCGCGAATGTTCATTGGTCTTTTCCGGCGTATTAGCGCTTTGGCTTGCCGGCCAGGTCGAGCACATTGGGCAGGACCGGGCCAACGCCCATCCCGGTGCGCGTGGCGCCGAGGACGACGAAAGGTTGGCCAGCAACTTCGCTGTACCGCGGCGTCGCGGCCAGCTGGTCGGCGTGTACTTCGCTCTCCGTTTGGTTCAGGCTGGTGACTGCCGCCGCGTGGCCAGTCGTCCAAGCGTCCTGCAGTCCAGTGTTGTTCTCGCCATTCGGTTTAGTCATGGAGTTCTCACTATCCGCTGGATCAGCACAGCGCCGATCCTCTCAATGCCACAGCCGCGTCGAGCGCGGCGTGGGTATTGCTAGGTATTCTTCCGTGATCCCTATAAGGATCATCCGTGAGCCTTCTTGGCTCAGCCGTGATCCCGTTCGGCTCACCTGTGATCCCTATACGGATCACCAGGCGCTATTCCTCGTTCCATTCGTCTGCATCCATACCGAACGGTGCGCCGAAAGCTGGCGACAACTCCCGGCCCTCAGCGACACCTGCTTGAAAGTCGCTGTGCTCCTTCGTGCCGTCCTTATAAGGGCAGTTGAGCGGTGTGACACCATCCAACCGGCCTTGCAAACAGCCCATCACGCCGGCATTGAATGCTTCACTATAGTTCGGGCCAGCACGGCCAGCAGCAACAGCGTTTCCAAACACTGTCGGAGCGAATATGTCGACTTCGCGCGAATAGACGCCAAGCCCGTAGAGCAAAATATCGTCCATGTGGACGCGCTCGCGCATAAAACGGTCAAGGTCGTCTACGGAGGTCAACCGACCCTCGACAGCGGCGGCGGCGTTGATTTCTTTGGCCCGCGCATTTCCGTCCACGGCCGCTATCGCACATCCATTCGAAATGCTTGTCACATACACTTCAGTTGCCATGTTTCCCTCACTTAAAATGGGATTGACAGCCGCCAATTCGGTTTAGCGGCTGAACACATTGGGTTACTGCTGGGTTCCGCGCGGCGGGATCGTGACCCGGAGCGGAATCGGTTTGCGAGGTTCCTCAGTCGCTTCGAGGTAGGCTTCGCGTGCGTCGTAATCAGTGTGAACGTAGTAGACGCGCCCGTCGATGCGCACCGCGAGGAACTGGCCTTCAGGGCAGTTGCGGCTAAGTTCGGCACCGACCAGCAGATCAATGGCCGCATGCACTTTGTCGCGCACCAGCGTGGTATCGCGCCAGTCGCCGCGACTGCTGTAGTACGCGTACAGCGGGTCTTGCTGATCCAGCATTGCCTTTGCCGTGTCAGGAGGAATCAGCTTACTCGGATCGGTGAACAGGGCGGCTTCGGCAGCGTCCAAGGCATCCTGCTCTGCCTTACGTTCGTCAGCTTCCCACTTCGCGCGGGTTGCCGCACGCGCCTCGTTCATGGCCAGGCTCATTTCCCACAGGCCGGGATAGAGGTCGTCGGCAATGATTTTGCCTGCTGCGCGCAGGTCGTCTGTTTCGCCGCGCTCGGCATAGTCCTTGGCCATGCGCACGGCAAGGTTCGTCAGGTGCGCATCGAGATTGCCGACGCACTCTGCAAAGGAGTAGCCGCAAATCTGGTTGTAGAGCGAAAGCACGAGCTTGGCTAAGCTACCGGCGCCGCCAGTCCCAGGATGCTGCTTGATGAACTGCAGGGCTTCATCGTAAGGGCTAATTGAACTCATCTTTTCCTCAGTGTTGGATGGCCGGATTCCGTCCGGTTCGGAGCACCCTGCGGTGCCAGGTTACGATCGTAGGCCCGCTGATCTAGCGTGCCACAGGATGCCAGGCTAAAGGCAAATGAAAGTACACGCAGGACTGGCAGATCCAGCCGTTGGGCGAGCGGATAAACACGAGTTCGAGCTTGGGTTCCATCGTCACAGTCCAGAGCTGGCCCATTGGAAGGTCTGAATCAGGGTTCAGTGTCACAGCCTTGTCGATGCCGTTGGGCCAGCCAGGGATAGCCGCCATTTTGATGCGGCCTGCCTTGCCTTCCATCTCGATCCTTGCGCCCGCGCCGATCTGCGCCTTGTCCGCCTCGAGGATGAATCGCTCAGCCTTCCCAATGCAACCAGTCATGGCCGTGGAGACGGCGATCAGCGTGGCGATTAGGGCGATGCCGGCAAGCCGGTAGCGGGTGCGGCGTTTGATGTTCTCGGCAATCTGGTTTTTCATCGGTGTGCTTTCTTTTGGTGGTGATTGGTCATGCCGGTGGTCGCGCTTAGCCTCAGACGGGCTTGGCAGCAATCTCCAGCCCATTGCAGTGCATTTCGACCCGGCCGTCCGTGTTGAGGTTCTGGCGGCGCACATTGCCGCACGCCGGACAACGGATTTGCCACGACCAGGTTCCATTGCTGTAGTAAGCGGTGTAGGGTACTTTTTCGCAAACGCGTGGATCGTGCTGGAGCATGGCGCAACCTTTTAAGAGGGGCAGGCTGGGTTAGCCTATTCCTCTATTATAGGTGCGTTTAACGCACCAGTCAACGCCATTTTAGCCCCTGTCTTTTTAATGACCGGCCCCCAGTCTTCGATAGCGTAGACAGCACCACTCTTGGAGATGGTCACGCCAATCTGAATGCGCGCCTGCTCGATGAGGCTGGTGACGGTCTTCTTGTCGATCCCAGTGCGCTCAACGATCTTCACGAGCGTGGCCGGCTGCAGGGCGTCGATTGCCGCCAGAACGCTTAGCGTCCTGCGGAAATCGCCCTTTGGGTAGTGCGGTGCTTGCTCCATCACAGGCCGTCCATTCCGATTGAAATTTGCTGCCCTTGGGCGTTACCAATGCCGGCGTTAACCTGCGCTTTCTTCCCTTCCAGGAAGCCGTTAAAACGATGGTCCGAAGCGCGCTCGATGTTGGCCAGCTCGCGTCGACGCGGTGTCAGTGTGCCGAGACTCGGGTAGGCTTTCGCCATGTAGGCGATCAGCGACGCATCGCGATCCTCGTCCGCCGTCGCGCCAGGCACGCAGACCGCAACGGCGCGCACCCAGCCGACGCAGAACTCGTCCGCAGCCGCGATCTTGTTCTTCTTGTACCTGCCCAGCTTCGTCTTGGTATATTCCGCTCGCGCCGCTGTCAACTTGCGCGCCAGGACATCGAAGGTATAGCCGGCCACTTCCGCAGCCGTGCCGACGCCGATGAACCGATAGCTGCCGCTGATGCGCGCCAACGTGCTGCCGGGTGTGAACAGCATATCGCAGCCGAACGAGTCGGCCACGACGCGCGCCAGGCGCACTTCGTATGACGGCGGGGTCTTCTTTGCGCGGCTGGTGCCGGCGCCCTCCAGCACTCCCACGGCCAGCAGCTCGGGATGGTCGACGTTGAACTTTTCCATCAGCTTCTGTGCCTGTTCCATCGCGCGCGCGGCCTCGTGCGGCTCGGACGACTTCGACAGGTTGAGGCACTTCTGGATCTTGCGTAATACAGTTTCGCGGTCCATTCGTTCCTCTACCCGAAACGGCGGTTGAAGCGCTCGATGAGCGCACGCACTTTGTTCGGATGGCACTGGTAATAGCGAACCGGCGCAGCGTCGACCAGTTCCAGGCTCACGACATACCCACGTTTCGCATTGTGGCCTTCGATATACAAACGCTTCTTCATCTCGTTCCTTCGAGTCTTGGTATTCTACGCATTGTAGGTGCGTCTAACGCACCCGTCAACAGGTTTCTTAGACTCGCTGTTGCGTCCTCACCCAAACGCGGTTACTGTATGCACGTACAGTAGTTAGCATACCACCATGAATACAGTTACAGAACCCAACAATCTTGAGGAATTGCATCCGTCGCTTTGGCGCGCATCCCAGCTCGCCAGGTCGACCACGAAGTGCATCGACACGGGCCACATGGCTTTATCGAACCAGCTCGCAGGTGGAGGCTGGCCAACTGGGCAACTCATAGAGTTGATGGTTCAGCAAGCGGGCGCGGGGGAAATGAGATTGCTCGCGCCTGCCTTGGCAGCGGTGGCGCAGCGGAAAATTGTGCTCATCGAGCCGCCCCACCCGCCTCATGCGATCGCACTTGCGGGTCTAGGGATCGCGGTAAGTGATGTGCTCTGGATTAAGAGCAAGGTCGGCGCGGATGCGCTATGGGCGGCGGAAACCGTGCTCAGGAGTGCGTCATGCGGAGCCGTGTTGCTATGGGTAAATCATATCCGCCAAGAATCCTTGCGCCGGCTCCATCTTGCGGCGCAATCGGGGGAAAGCCTGCTCTACATTATCCGGCCGCTTGCCGCGGCGCAGGACTCGTCGCCGTCCCCATTGCGGCTAACCGTCAGGCCAGCCGCACGAGGCGTAAACGTAGGGTTTATCAAGAGGAAAGGTCCGGCTCGGGATGAGCTTTTGTTCTTGCCTCTGGCTGCGCCAGGGATGGCGCCGCCTCGAAGGCATGCGCCGGTCCACGACCGTCCAGCGCGCGTGCCGGAGCTGCTGCCAGAAGGTGTTGCGACCGCGTAGCCGCATCGGAGGATGGCGCGGCGTTCCTGCGCGCCTTCCGCCCTTTCTTGAACTTGCCAGGTATTGCAGCCTGCAGGAAGACGGGCATCGTATCTCCTAAGCCAGCACGGCCGCAACGAGCGCGGCCGTCAGGGCTGCGGCCAACGTGAGCACGAAGCCGATAAAGATACGGCGTCCTGCAGGAGTAAGCGCATCGAATGGCGTGCTCATCCTGTTATTGCCTCAGAAGCTGCGCATCGCCAGGTTCGCTGACCACTTCCAAGCCATTGACCGGCCTGTCCGAATTGAGGCTGGCGTCTTCGAGGTCGACGCGGCGAGCGGTGCGCAAGGTGTAGCCGTCCACGGTGCGGAGATACCACTTCTTTCCGTCCTGATCCATCGTCTCAAGGATCGGCGTGTTCGCGACTGGTGCGCTTTGCTCCCCTTTCCCGGCGTTTGCTTGCCCTGCACAGATTTCGTTATAAATCGTGCGCCAGGGGTGGCAGTGCTTGCAGGGCTTCGGCAAGGAGCAGAATTTGAACGGATTTGCGACAGAACTATTGAACGTGCCTGCTGCTGCCGTGTTTGGCACGCCGATAGAGAGCAAGCTTGCCGCGATTATTGATGCAACGCTGAATTTCATTTTTTCCCTTTCTTGGCGATGTTCTCAGTCACTTTAATACGGATGTCGGTGAAGATTGCAATGGCTTCGTTTAGATTGACGCGTTTGGCATTCCGCTCAAACGTGGGGAGTGCCTGCCGGGAGGAATTGGGCCGGATTTCCTGATAGCCGCTATACATCTTTAGAAGGGCGTCGCAAGCGAACATAATATTTTCCGAATTGCCCGCCTGGACGGCTTTCCCAAGCGTTCCGAAGCTATGCAAACTATCAGATAGCCACATGAGGTCCATGCCCGCGTCCTCGTGGTCGCCGCACGGGTTGTAGGCACTGTACATGCGGATAGCGGTCGCGACTTTTCCGGTGAACTCTAGCAAGCGCCCTAACTCAGAAGTTAGGTCTATGTTTGTATTTGGGCTATCACTGGAGACTGCCGCTGGGGAAGACGATGTGTCGCTAACCGTGTCCTTTTTTCGTCCGAACCGCATCGTTGCCAAAATTGATGCGGACTCGTTATCGCCCTTCTCAGCGAAGAACCGAGGAAACGCTGCAACGATCTGCTCATCTGTTGCGCTTTTTCCGTCGAAGCCGGCCGCAGCAAGTAATGCTTCCAACTTCGCGGCTTCGAGAGTCCATAGTTCGCTGGCTTTCAATCCAAGTCCTTTGTAGGTTGACGCCTGTTCATTGAAAGCACTAGGCGGAAATATCTTTGTTTGGTTCATGTTTTTCTTCACTTGTTTTTGTTGAGCGGTTTAATTTTGCGCGAACTACGGTTTTTCCTTTTGCAAACCGTCCTTGGAAAATAGACCATATTATCCAGAATGCTAAGGCAATACCAATTGTGAGAAATAAGTATTTGTTTGCCTCGGCCCCGGACAGTATCCCTAATTGGCTGAGCATAAATAATACAAATGCGGCTGCTACCGCAGTAATTAATATGTTCACTTTTCGACGTCAACCTTTAAGTATTGGTAAAGTGTTTCTCTGCTGATTCCAAAGTCGCGGGCGAGTGCAGCTTTTGGCTCGCCCTCAATTACACGGCGCTGCAGCTCGGCAACCTGATCGTCGTTCAGCGCTTTCTTGCGGCCACGGTACGCGCCCCGCTCCTTGGCCAGTACGATCCCTTCCCTCTGCCGCTCGCGGATCAGCGCGCGCTCGAATTCAGCGAACGCGCCCATCACCGACAGGAGTAGGTTGGCCATTGGGGAATCTTCCCCAGTGAAGCTCAGCGACTCCTTGACGAACTCGATGCGGATGCCCCGCTTCGTCAGGCTCTGTACCAGCCGGCGCAAGTCGTCCAGGTTGCGCGCCAGGCGGTCCATGCTGTGCACCACCACCGTGTCACCCTCACGTGCAAACGACAGCATCGCTTCGAGCTGGGGACGCTGTGTATCCTTGCCAGATGCCTTGTCGATGAATTGGCGATCCACCTGCACATGGTCGAGCTGGCGTTCGGGATTCTGTTCGTGACTGCTGACCCGGATGTAGCCAATGCGCTGCCCCTTCAAGATGTTCTCCAGTAGAAAAGTGTCAGGGCAACTCTAAGACCCGCCGTGGCATGTGTCAAGAAATGCTTTTAACCACTCTAATCTGACTCATCCGCTTTTGGATGCCTGACATCAAGTTAGGGTATAGCCTAATCTGACGGGGCTTTCTATCGAATGCGCCGAAGCGTATACATCGGGTTTTGGGCTGTGTTGTGGTCGACCATCGTAAAACGTATTGACGAGCCTTTCATCATTCCGTCTGTGTAGGTGACTTTGACCGCATTGCCCTCTGTCGCGTAGCTCACGCGCTCGATGATGCCCATCGTCTCGGTTTCGCCGGCACGGAACGTCATCGTCATCGGCATCCCTACGGCTTGCCATGTGCCTTCAAGGGCACCGGGAGAACGACCACACCCAACGAGCGCGCTGGCCAGGATCAGCGCCGCAATAGCTTTTTTGAACATCGTCTCTACCTTGTCGAAGTCTTAAAGAAAAGGCCCGGGATTTCCGGGCCTCTGGTTATTGCGTGGATGGATTACGCGCGCGTGGTGAAAGTCCAGGTCTTGACCAGAGCCGCGCCGTTGTTGGTGCCTTCAAAGCGGACGGTGTAGGTCGTGTTCGGCTTGAACGGAGCCTTGCCGATGATGGTAGCCGTGTTCGCCTGCGTCATCTTGTTCGGGTCGGTGTCTTTCGTCATCAGGCGAACATCCAGCGGAGCGCTCTGGCCAGCTTCGGTTACGGTGAACGAGGTGACAGCCAGGGTGCTGCGGGATTCGACGGCAACCGTGATCGGGAACGAGGTCTTCGTGCCGAACTCGGCGTAGGTGATTTCCGGGAACGGGTTTGGCGTCTCGATGTAGGCCACGAGTGGTACGTTGGTCTGCTTGTCAGCCGGATAGGAGCCGAAATAATCGGTAGCGTTCTTCTGCTGCGTCGAGGTGTAGCCAAAGGTGACGACCATCGTCTGGAACTGATCGGTGCCAACCGCGATGCCGATGTCGCGCGGGAATTGCATCATGAGGCCGACGCGGTGGTAGACGGTGGCGATCAGGTCAGTCAGTGCGACCTTGGCGCCCTCCCCTTTGCCGTATGCGCCCGTCTCGCCCACGTAGACGCCGCCGTACTGGGTGAAGTTGGCGCGGTCGAGTTCGGTGATGCCGGTGTAGTTCACGCGGGCCGGGTCTTCCAGGTGGAAGAACGGACGGCCGGTTTTCGGGTCGACGGCCGAGAAATTCACATCGGTGTTCGTCATCAGGTACTTGAGGTGGTTTTCGTTCGCCGCGTCGAGCTTCGTGCTCTGTGCCAGCAAACCGAGGCCCATTTTGGCGCGGAAGTCGTTCAGGGTGTCGAAGAACTCACGCTGTTGCGAGCCGGCCGCATAGGTCGCAGCCGCAACGGCCGTCTGCAGGTCCGAAGTCGGAACAGGGGTTGGGGTTGGGGTTGGCGTGACGACAGGCGGGGTAGTCGGAGTCGTGCCAGTCGGCGTGCCGCCGGTCGATGGCGCGCTGGAACCGCCGCCGCCGCCGCCGCAAGCGGTCAGGAGGATCGAGCAAGCGACGGCGACGAGGGACAGTTTAGCTTTCATGGTCAAACCCTTTGTAAGTGTTAAATCTTGCTGCACAGAATTATACAGCTCATGTTTAGTATTATAGGTGCGTTAAACGCACCTGTCAACATAAATGTTCAGATGCAACACTCGATATGGCAACCTCGTGAAAGATAATTGCCATACCGATATTGCGTTGGAAGGAAGCTACTTAAAACGCCTGGTCAGGGTCAGTGCATTCATCCGAAACAGGAATTTGTGTTCTCGTTGTCGTTGCCTGGCAAGACGGCGCTTCGTAAGTTGTGAAATAGCGGTACATTCCATTGTTTTCGTAACTACACGAGTACAGCGGTGCTGGACAGCTTACCGGCTCAGCATCAGGTGGCGGCGGCGGCGGTGGCGGTGGCGGCGGCGGCGGTGGTGG
>Ga0209023_10003495_pt1 | contig 18738 bp, 15 predicted proteins | sample LakOneMetagenome_FD_187468 | JGI IMG/M metagenome (GOLD analysis project Ga0209023, IMG submission 187468) | Freshwater and sediment microbial communities from Lake Erie, Canada (SPAdes) (version 2) | ecosystem: Environmental > Aquatic > Freshwater > Lentic | place: Lake Erie, Canada...
GAGCGTCAAGCTGGCGGGCAACCTGGTCGTGCCCGAGGCGCAACTGCAGCGGCTGGTGCTGGTCAAGCCCGGCCAGACCTATTCACAGAAGACCATTTCATCGACGCAGGAACTGATCAAGAACCGGCTGGGCGCGGAAGGATTCTATTTCGCCAAGGTCGAGCCGGTGCCGACGCTCGATGACGCCAAGCGGGAGGTGGCCCTCTCGCTGTTCGTCGATCCGGGCAATCGCGTCTATGTGCACGAGATCACCTTCAAGGGCACGACGCGCAGCAACGACGAGACGCTGCGGCGCGAGCTGCAGCAGCTCGAGGGTTCGCTGCTGTCGAACATCGCGCTGGAGCGCTCGAAGCAGCGCCTCGAGCAGCAGCCCTTCGTCGAGAAGGCGGAGTTCCAGACCAATCCCGTGCCCGGATCGCCCGACCAGGTCGACGTGGTATTCGACGTCAAGGAGCGGCCGTCTGCCACGATCAGCGGCGGCATCGGCTATTCGGCGTCGCAGAAGTTCATGCTCAACGGCAGCTTCCAGGACAGCGACTTCATGGGTTCGGGCGACCAGGTTGCGCTGCAGATCGATTCGGGCCTGTACAACAAGCTCTACAGCTTCACTCACACGAACCCGTACCTGAACATCGACCAGCTCTCGCGCACGGTGTCGGTCAGCTACCGCAACTCGACGCAGTTCGTGTCGACCTCGTCGAACTTCAAGTCGCAGAACCTGGCCCTCGGCCTGAGTTATGGCTATCCCATCACCTACAACCAGCGCATCAGCGCGGGCGTATCGCTGCAACGCGTCGACCTGCTGACCTACCAGGGCAGCAGCGCGCAGCAGGCCGTCGACTGGGTGAAGACCAACGGCGGCCCGTACACGCGCATCGTGCTGACCAGCCTGACGCTCGGCGATGGCACGTCGGTCACGAGTTCCACGTCGCTGTTTGGCAGCCGTTTCAACACGCTGGAAACGAACGTCGGCTGGCTGTACGACTCGCGCAACCGCGGCCTGTTCGCCGATCGCGGCCAGCGCCACACGCTGGGCTTCAGCTTCGTGCCGAGCGGCAAGACGCGTTACTACGTCGCCAGCTACGACGGCATCAAGTACATCCCGTTCGCGTTCCACTCGACGCTGTCGCTCGGCGTGAACCTCGCGTACGGCAATGGGCTGGGCGGCACCACGGCGCTGCCGCCCTACAAGCGCTTCTATGGCGGCGGTCCCGACACGGTGCGCGGCTATACCGAGAGCTCGTTGGGGCCGGTGGACAGCAACGGCAATCCGTACGGCGGCAACATGCTGGCCGTGGCGCGTGCCGAGCTGATCCTGCCGTTGCCGGTGAAGTGGCAAACCAGCGCCCGGGCAGCGCTGTTTTTCGACTACGGCAACGTGTTCTCCACCGACAAAGTCACGTTCCTCGGCCGCGACTTCCTGACCCCGGTGACCTACAAATTCAAGTATGATCAGCTCAAGCGGTCCACCGGCATCTCGGTGCAGTGGTTGGCGCCCTCGCTCGGCGTGTTCCGCTTCAGCTATGGCATACCGCTGAACAAGTTCGAAGGCGATGCGGTGCACTGGGCGGATCGCACCGAGAATTTCCAGTTTACGATCGGCGGGTCCTATTAATTTTTCTAGGGAGCAAAGCAGTGAAGCGTTCTTCGATTCTCTCCGTAGCAGGGTTGCTGGCAGTGGCGATGGCCGCGATCGCGCCGGCGCAGGCCGACATCAAGATCGGCGTCGTCAATGCCGCGCGCTTGTTGCAGGAATCGCCGCAGGCCAAGGCCGTGCAGGATTCGCTGCGCGCCGAGTTCGCTCCCAAGCAGCGTGAGCTGGCCGCGCAGCAGGCGGCGCTGAAGGCCAAGCAGGACAAATACGAAAAAGACGCCTCGACGATGAGCGCCGACCAGCGCACGAAGATGGAAAAAGAGCTGCGCGATGGCAACCGCGACTATTCGCAGAAGCTCAACGATTTCCAGGAAGACGCCAACACGCGCCAGAACGAGGAACTCTCGCGCTTGCAGAACTCGATCATCGCCGAAGTGCGCAGCTACGCGTTGTCGCAGCACTACGACCTGATCCTGACCGACAGCGTGTACTCGAGCGACGCGCTCGACATCACGGCCGCGGTGCTCGCGGGATTGCAGGCGCGCGCGGCCTCGGCGCCGAAGGCCGCCACGCCGCCGCCGGCTGCTCCCGCCGCCAAGTAACGGCAGCCTCCTGCATGGACGCAGGGGACGTCCAATGGGCCTGACGCTCGGCGAGTTGGCCGTGCGCTTCGGCTGCGAACTGCGCGGCGACGCTGCCGTGGTCGTCGAGCGGGTCGGCACGCTCGCAGGCGCGGCGCCGGGCGATCTCGCCTTCCTGGCCAATCCGCAATACCGCAGCCAGCTCAAGGGCACGCGCGCCAGCGCCGTGGTGCTCGATGCGGCCGCGGCCGCCGAATGCCCGGCCGCGGCGCTGGTCCACTCGAACCCGTACGCCACGTATGCGCGCATCGCGGCGCTTTTGCATCCCGAAGCGCCTGCCACGCCGGGCCGGGCGCCCGGTGCGCAGGTCGATGCGAGCGCCCGCGTTGCCGCCAGCGCCAGCATCGGCGCAAACGCGATCATCGGGCCGCGCAGCACGATCGGCGAGCGCGTGCTCATTGGCGCCGGCTGCGTCATCGGCGCGGATGTGCACGTGGGCGATGACTGCCGGCTCCATCCGCGCGTGACACTGGAGGCGGGCACGCGATTGGGCGCCCGCGCCCGGCTGCAGAGCGGCGTGGTCATCGGATCCGATGGCTTCGGCTATGCGCGCGATGGCCGGCAGTGGACGAAAGTGCCGCAACTCGGGCGCGTGCGCATTGGCGACGACGTCGAGATCGGCGCGAACACGACCATCGACCGTGGCGCGATCGATGACACGGTCATCGGCGATGGCGTCAAGCTCGATAACCAGATCCAGGTCGCGCACAACGTGCAGATCGGCGAGCACACCGTCATCGCCGCCTGCACCGGCATTTCGGGCAGCACGCGCATCGGCGCACGCTGCATGATCGCCGGAGCGGTGGGTATCGTCGGCCACCTGGACATCTGCGATGATGTCGTCGTGACCGGACTGTCGATGGTGTCGCATTCGATCAGCACGCCCGGTGTTTATTCGGGCGGCATTCCCGCCGAACCGGCTGCGGTCTGGCGCCGGCTGGTGGGCCGTTTGAAACGCATCGATGCGCTCGCCGGGCGCGTCACGCGGCTTGAGCAGGATGGAAAACGATGAATGAACCGCTGAAACTCGACATCCACGAAATCCTCAGGCGCCTGCCGCACCGGTATCCGTTCCTGCTGGTCGATCGCGTGCTCGAATGCGTGCCGGGCAGGAGCGTGCGCGCCCTGAAGAACGTGTCGGTCAACGAACCGTATTTCCCGGGCCATTTCCCGCATCGCCCGGTGATGCCGGGCGTCATCATCATCGAGGCGCTGGCGCAGGCGGCCGGCATCCTGGCGTTCGTCACCGCGGGCGTGTATCCGGACGAGAAATCGGTGTTCTATTTCGCCGGCATCGACAAGGCGCGCTTCAGGAAGCCGGTCGAGCCCGGCGACCAGCTCGTGCTGGAGGCCACGCTCGAGCGGAACCTGCGCGGCATCTGGAAACTGGCGGCGATTGCGCGGGTCGGCGATGCCGAGGCCGCATCCGCTGAATTGATGCTGGCACCGGGCATCGCGACGGGCCCGGTGAAGCGAGCGGGAACGCCCTCGTGATCGACCCGCGCGCGGTGGTGTCGCCGCAGGCCGAGCTTGCTGCGGATGTCGAGGTTGGTCCATTCGCGGTCATCGGGCCCGGCGCCCGGATCGGCGCCCGCACGCGCATCGGTTCGCATGCCGTGATCACCGGCAACACGACGCTGGGCGCCGACAACAAGGTATTCCAGTTCGCCTCGATCGGCGACGCGCCCCAGGACTTGAAGTACAGGGACGAACCCACGCGGCTCGAGATCGGCGACCGCAATGTGTTCCGGGAGTACTGCACCGTCAATCGCGGCACGGCGCAAGGTGGCGGCGTGACGCGCATCGGCGATGACAACCTCATGATGACCTGCTCGCACGTGGCGCACGACTGCCAGGTGGGCAGCAAGATCGTCATGGCCAACTACGTCGCGCTCGGTGGCCACGTGCACCTCGGCGACTGGGTCATCATGGCCGGCTACTCCGGCGTGCACCAGTTCTGCAAGATCGGCGCGCATGCATTCATCGCCAACAATACGGCGGTGACGCGCGACGTGCCGCCCTACATCATGGCGGTCGGCCAGCCGGCCAAGCCGCACTCCATCAACAGCGAAGGGCTGAAGCGCCGCGGCTTCAGCGAAGAACAGATCCGCGTGCTGCGCGACGCCTACCGCACGCTGTACCGGCGCGAGCTACCGCTCGCCGAGGCGGCCAAGGAGCTGGCCGCGTTGGCCAGCAAGCATGACGTCGTGCAACCGCTGGTGGATTTCATCGGCGCGACGACGCGCAGCCTGATCCGCTAGAGCGGCACCGTGACGAAACGCGCGCTGCGCATCGCTCTGGTGGCCGGGGAGACCTCCGGCGACCAGCTCGGCGCCGCGCTCATTGGCGCGTTGCGCGAACGCGCGCCCGGCTGCGAGATTCGTGGCGCCTGCGGCCCGCTGATGCGCGCGGCCGGCTGCGAACCGCTGGCCGATGCGCATGAGCTCGCGGTCATGGGCCTTGTCGAAGTGCTTTCGCACCTGCCGCGGCTGCTGCGCCTGCGCCGCCGCCTACGCGATGAGTTCCTGGCCTGGCGGCCCGACGTGTTCATCGGCATCGACGCGCCCGAATTCAACCTCGGCCTGGCTGCGCAGCTCCACCGGGCGGGCCTGGCCACCGTGCAGTACGTGAGCCCGCAGGTGTGGGCCTGGCGCGAGGGGCGCGTACGCGGCATCGGCCGCGCCTGCGACCTGGTGCTGTGCCTGCTGCCCTTCGAGCCGGCGTTCTACGCGCATCACGCCGTGCCGGCGCGTTTCGTGGGTCATCCGCTGGCTGACCAGATTCCACTCGACGTCGATCGTGGCGCCGCGCGACGGGCGCTGGGCATCGAGGAAACCTCGACGGTCGTCGCGTTGCTGCCCGGCAGCCGCAAGGGCGAGGTCACGCGGCTCGGGCCCGAATTCATCGCGGCGGCCCTCGCGCTGGCCGCGACCTCTCCCGGCGTCGTGTTCATCGCGCCGATGGCGTCTCCTGCCGTGCGCGCGCTGTTCGAGCAGCAGTGCGCGGCGGCGGGCTTCGAGCGCGTGCGGCTGCTCGACGGACAGGCGCGAATGGCGCTGCAGGCCGCCGACGCGGCGCTGGTCGCTTCCGGCACCGCGAGCCTCGAGGCGCTGCTGTGCCGCTGTCCGATGGTGATTGCCTATCGCCTCAGCGCAATGACGGCGTTCCTGCTGCGCGCGCTGCGCATGGTGCGCCTGAAGTATTTCGCGTTGCCCAACCTGTTGGCGGGCGAGCCGCTGGTGCCGGAATTTTTCCAGGAAGCCGCCACCGGCCCGCAAATGGCGGCCGCGTTGCAGCAGCAGCTGCGCAATGCGGAACACCGGCGAATGCTCGAGGCGCGTTTCCGTTCGATCCACGTTACGCTGCGCCAGGACGGCGCCGCGCGCGCCGCCGACGCGGTGCTTGGGCTGATCGCAGCCTCGAGGCGGGATGGGCCTTCGGCATGATCCTCGATGGGCAGGCCGGTGTGGACGAGGCGGGGCGCGGTCCGCTGGCCGGGCCCGTCGTGGCGGCGGCCGTGCTGCTCAATCGCCGGCGGCCTATCGAAGGCCTGCGCGACTCGAAGAAGCTGACGCCGCAGCGCCGCACCGAACTCGCGGCCCTGATCCGCGAACGCGCGACGGCCTATGTCATCGCCGTGGCCAGCGTCGAGGAGATCGACGAGATCAACATCCTGCAGGCGACGCTGCTGGCGATGCGGCGTGCGCTCGCCGCGCTGACGGTGCGGCCGCGGCGCATCATCATCGACGGTAACAAGGCGCCGCACCTTGCTGATCTGTTTGAGGATTGTCCGGTGGAAACGCTGGTCGGCGGCGATGACTTGGTGCCCGCGATCAGCGCCGCGTCGATCCTGGCCAAGACCTGGCGCGACGCGCACATGGCCGAGCTCGACGCGCAATATCCCGGCTTCGGATTGGCGCGGCACTGCGGCTATTCGACCGCGGAACACATCGACGCCCTGGCGCGCCTGGGTCCTTCGCCGGTGCATCGACGGAGCTTCGCTCCGGTAAGATTGCTCGTACCCCATGACCGCGAGCTTCGTACACCTTCGGCTGCACACTGAGTACTCGCTCGTCGACAGCGTCGTGCGCGTCGATGAACTCGTCGACGCCGTGGCCGCGGCGGGCATGCCCGCGGTCGGCATCTCCGACCAGAACAACCTGTTCGCAATGGTCAAGTTCTACCGCGCGGCCATCGCGCGCGGCGTGCAGCCGATCATCGGCGTCGACCTGTGCATCCGTGAGCCGGCCGAGCAGCAAGGGCCGTCGCGCATTTCGCTGCTGTGCCAGAACCTGACGGGCTATCGCAACCTGACGAGGCTCGTTTCGCGCGCCTGGCTCGAAGGACAGGCGAAGGGGCAACCGCTCATCGAACGCGCCTGGCTGAGCCGCGCGACGACGGAGGGCCTGATCGCGCTGTCGGGTGCGCAGCACGGCGATGTCGGGCGCGCGCTGCTGCAGGGACGCGCGGCGCAGGCGAACGCGGCACTCGATGCCTGGCTGGCGCTGTTCGGCGATCGCTACTACATCGAGGTGCAGCGCATCGGCGCGAGCGGCGAAGACGCCTACGTGGCCGCGGCGCTGGCGCTGGCGGCGCAGCGAGGCGTGCCGCCGGTGGCGACCAACGACGTGCGCTTTCTCGAAGCGAAGGATTTCGAGTCGCACGAGGCGCGCGTGTGCATCCACGACGGTACGCTGCTCGCCGATCCGTCGCGGCCGCGCCGCTACACGCAGCAGCAGTACCTGCGCACGCCGGAAGAGATGCAGGCGCTGTTTGCCGACACGCCCGCCGCGCTCGCGAACAGCGTCGAGATCGCACGCCGCTGCAGCCTGACATTGCGGCTCGGCGAAGCGAGGCTCCCGGTATTTCCCGTTCCAGAGGGAACGACGCCCGAACAATACCTGCGCGATGCCGCGGCGAAGGGGCTGTCCTCGCGGCTCGCGTCGGCGACGCCCGACGGCGCCGATTCCGAGCGCTATGCCCAACGGCTCTCGACCGAGCTCGACGTCATCTGCCCGATGGGCTTCGCCAGCTACTTCCTGATCGTCGCCGATTTCATCGACTGGGCGCGCAACAACGGCGTGCCGGTCGGTCCCGGCCGCGGCTCGGGCGCCGGCTCGCTCGTCGCCTACGCGCTCGGCATCACGGATATCGATCCGCTGCGATATGACTTGTTGTTCGAGCGGTTCCTGAACCCCGAGCGCGTGTCGATGCCGGACTTCGACATCGATTTCTGCATGGTCGGGCGCGATCGCGTCATCGACTATGTCGCCGCGAAATACGGCCCCGAGCGCGTATCGCAGATCATCACGTACGGCACGCTGGCCGCGAAGGCGGTCGTGCGCGACGTTGGTCGCGTGCTCGGGCACCCGTACGGCATGGTCGATCGCATTGCCAAGCTCGTGCCGTTCGAACTCGACATGACGCTCGAGAAAGCGCTCGAGAAGGAGCCCGAACTCAAGCGCCTGTACCGAGACGACGAGGAGGTGCGCACGCTGATCGACATGGCGCGCTCGCTCGAGGGCCTGACGCGCAACGCCGGCAAGCACGCGGGCGGCGTCGTCATCGCGCCCTCGGTGCTGACGGACTTCGCGCCGCTGTACTGCGAAGAGGGCGGCGCCAACGTCGTCACGCAGTTCGACAAGGACGACGTCGAAGCCGCGGGCCTGGTCAAGTTCGACTTCCTTGGGCTTCGCACGCTGACCGTGCTCGACTGGGCCGTGCGCGACATCAATGCCGCGCGCGCGGCCGCCGGTGAAGCGTCGCTCGATCTCACGCGCTTGCCGATGGACGATGCGCCAACGGTCGCGCTGCTGAAGAGCTGCCGCACGACGGCGGTGTTCCAGCTCGAATCGCGCGGCATGAAAGACCTGATCCGCCGGCTGCAGCCCGACACTTTCGAAGACATCATTGCCCTCGTCGCGCTGTTCCGCCCCGGTCCGCTGCAATCGGGCATGGTGGACGACTTCATCGCCCGCAAGCACAGCCGCAACGATACGGCGATCGATTACCTGCACCCGAACCTGCGTTCGATCCTGGCGCCGACCTACGGCGTGATCCTCTACCAGGAGCAGGTGATGCAGATCGCGCAGGTTCTGGCCGGCTACACGCTCGGCAGCGCCGACCTGTTGCGTCGCGCGATGGGCAAGAAGAAGCCCGAGGAGATGGCGAAGCAGCGCAGCGTCTTCATCGACGGCGCCGTGGCCCGGCAGGTGCCGCGCGCGCGCGCCGAGCATATTTTCGACCTGATGGAGAAATTCGCCGGCTACGGCTTCAACAAGTCGCACTCGGCCGCGTACGCGATGCTGGCCTGGCAGACGGCCTACCTGAAGGCGCACTATCCGGCCGCGTTCATGGCCGCGGTGCTGTCGGCGGACATGGACCGCACCGACAAGGTCGTCACGCTGATCGATGACTGCGCGCTGATCGGCCTGACGGTGCTGCCCCCGGACGTGAATGCCTCCGGGCATGCCTTCGCGGTCGCCGACGCCGCGACGATTCGCTACGGCCTCGGCGCGGTCAAGGGCGTCGGCCGCAGCGCCGTCGATGCGATCGTCGAGAATCGCAACGCGCACGGACCCTATGCGAGCCTCGAAGACCTGTGCCATCGCGTCGACCTGCAGCGCGTGAACAAGCGCGTGCTCGAGGCGCTGATCCGCTCGGGCAGCTGCGATTCGCTGGGCGCGAACCGTGCGGCGCTGATGGATCGGCTCGGCGTGGCCATGCACTCCGGCGAACAGAGCGCGCGCACGGTCGAGGCCGGGCAGAACGACCTGTTCGGCCTGCCGCGACCGGCCGCCGGCGAGACGCTGCGCGCCGCCGCGCCCGAAGCGGTGTGGAGCGAAGCGCAACGACTGGCCGGCGAACGCGAGACGCTGGGCCTGTACCTGACCGGCCACCCGATCGCGCGCTTCGAGCGAGATCTCGCGCAGCTCGTCGGCGTGCGCATCCGCGACCTGGCCGGCGAAGCGCGTCCCGCGGGCGGCGAAGGTGAACGCTGGAGCGAGTCCAGGAAGGTGGCCGTGGCCGGCCTGATCCTCGAAGTGCGGCGCCGCGGACCCCGCGTGAGTTTCATGCTCGATGACCGCAGCGGGCGCATTGAAGTCACGTTGAGCGAGGAAACACACCAGCGTTACCGCGACCTGGTCACGAAGGATGAACTGGTGCTGGTCGAGGGAGGCCTGCGCTTCGACGAATTCAGCGACGCCTGGCGCATCCAGGCCCGCGGCATCCAGGCCCTGGCGGCCGTGCGCGAGCGCTCCGCGCGACGCATCCTGGTCGAATGGCCGGCGCAGGCCCGGCAGGAAGAACTGCTCGGCGCGCTGGGCGAACTGCTCTCCAAATCGCTGGGCGGCGAATGCCAGGTCGCAGTGCGCGTCACGAACGATGACGCCCAGGGCATCATCCTCCTCGGCGATGAGTGGAAAGTGCGCGCCAGCGCCGAGCTGATCGAACAGCTCGAACGCCGCTTCGGCGTCGTCCGCGTCGCCTACGGCCCCCCGGGCAGCGCCACCTCCGTCGTATCGGCCTGAAACGCCCCGATGTTGCGGCCCGAGGCGCGGGACCGTACCCTTCGATGAAATGAACGACCATGCAACGGCAGTACGGGGCGTGCATTCACGCAGTATTCGTTTTCACCGGGACCGTCCGCGCCAAGGACGGCGCGGCCGGAGCCCCGGAATCACGACCCGTCGGGACCAGGCGCCTGCGGCCATGGGCGGTGTTGCAGCGCGCTCATGCATGTTCGATACACATCGCTCGCTGCGCCTTGCCCAGGGCCGTAGGCGCCGAAGTCGCGGCCGCGCGGAATGCTGGGCGAGACTCCCTGGATGGGTTCATGGCGTTCCCGGCGGAAACGAATACTGCGTGAGTGCACGCGCAGCAATGGTGGGTTGCAATGGCCGTTAGCTTCCTCGACTTCGAACAACCCATCGCCGAACTCGAAGCGCGCCTCGAGGAACTCGGCCACCTGACGCCCGACGGCGCTGTCAACGTCGAGGAGGAGATCGGGAAGCTGCGCGCGCGCAGCCAGCAGCTCACGCGCTCGATCTTCGCGAACCTGACGCCGTGGCAGATCACGCAGCTCGCGCGCCATCCGCAGCGGCCCTATGCGCTCGACTACATCGCCGCGCTGTGCACCGATTTCCACGAGCTGCACGGCGATCGCATGTACGCCGACGACCTGGCCATCGTCGGTGGACCGGCGCGCCTCAATGGCGAGCCCGTCATGCTGATCGGGCACCAGAAGGGGCGGGATACCAAGGAACGCGTGCGGCGCAACTACGGCATGCCGAAGCCCGAGGGCTATCGCAAGGCGCTGCGGCTCATGAAGATGGCCGAGAAATTCGGCATGCCGATCATCACGCTGATCGACACGCCCGGCGCGTATCCCGGCGTCGGCTCCGAGGAACGCAACCAGAGCGAGGCGATCGCGCGGAATCTCTTCGAGATGGCGACGATCCGGGTGCCGATCGTCAGCATCGTGATCGGCGAAGGCGGATCCGGCGGAGCGCTGGCGATCGGTGTCTGCGACCGGCTGCTGATGCTGCAATACTCGACCTATTCGGTGATCTCGCCGGAAGGCTGCGCCTCAATCCTGTGGAAGAGCGCCGACAAGAAGGAAGTCGCGGCCGAAGCGCTCAATCTCACGGCCGATCGCCTCAACAGCCTCGGGCTGGTCGATGAAGTGGTGCGCGAACCGTTGGGCGGCGCGCACCGCGATCCGCAGGCGATGGCGCGTTCGCTCGGCGAAGCGTTGCAACGCACGGTGACCGAGCTGCAGGCCTTGTCCGTCGAGCAGCTGCTCGAACGGCGCGACGCGCGGCTGGCGGCATTCGGAGTCTTTGCCGAGAGCACGGCGTGACAAGGGCCTACCGCGCCGCGCCGGCCGCCGGTGCGTCGCGGCCGCCGGAGCGGTTCACGTCCGCCTGGCTTGCTCGCCGCCTCAGCGCACTCACCGGCCTGGCGCTGCGAGAACTCCAGCTGTGCGTGGCATTTTCCGGCGGAGCGGACTCGACCGCATTGCTCGCCGCGCTGGCCGCGCTGCGAGCGCGGCACCGCCTGGGCGTGCGCGCGGTGCACGTCAATCATCACCTGCAACCGGCCGCGAGTGCGATGGCGCGCGCGGCCCGCGCGAGTGCGCGGCGGCTCGGCGTGCGCTGCCGGGTCATCGACGCCCCGGTGCGCGTCGCGCGGGGTGAATCGCCGGAAGCGGCGGCGCGCGCGGTGCGGTACGCCGCGCTGCGCGCGCAGTTGCGTAGCGGTGAATGGCTGCTGCTGGCGCAGCACCAGGATGACCAGGTGGAATCCCTGCTGCTGCAACTGCTGCGCGGCGCCGGTATCGCCGGCCTGGCGGCGATGCCGGAGAGGGCGGGGGCGACGCTGCGTCCGTTGCTGCCCGTTGCAAGGTCGGCACTCGAGGCTTGGCTAAGGCGACGCAGAATGGGCTGGGTCGAGGATCCGACCAACCAGGACGAGCGCCACGCGCGCAATTTCCTGCGCCTGAGAATCGTGCCGCTGCTGCGTGAACGCTGGCCGGGGCTCGGCGTCACGCTGGCCCGAAGCGCTGCGCTGGCGGCGGAAGCGCAGCAGCTGCTGGAGGCCCGCGCCGATGCCGCACTGGCGGATGCCGTCGATGGCCCGGCGCTGCGCGTCAGCGTGCTGCGCCGCCTCGAGCCCGCCGAACGACGCAACGCGCTGCGGCGCTGGCTGCAGTTGCGCGCCTTGCCGATGCCCGACCAGCGCCGGCTGCTCGAGCTGGCCGGGCCCTTGCTGCGCGCGCGCCACGACGCGCATCCGTTCGTCCGCTGGCCCGGAGCGCGGGTCAGCCGCCAGGGCGACCGCTTGTACGCCACGGCGGAGGCCAGGTCCACAATCATTTGAGGCCGGGGTGCGGATTTGTTAGTCTGTTTGCCCGTCGTCAGTTCCCGGTTCCGCAACGGAACCGCTGACAGCACAAACGGCGGAATCCCTCGATGACCCGATTCGTATTCGTCACTGGCGGCGTCGTTTCCTCATTGGGGAAGGGCATTGCCGCCGCCTCGCTCGGCGCCAACCTCGAGGCGCGCGGCCTCAAGGTGTCGATGGTCAAGCTCGACCCGTACATCAACGTCGATCCGGGCACGATGAGCCCGTTCCAGCACGGCGAAGTCTTCGTCACCGCCGATGGCACCGAAACCGACCTCGACCTCGGGCACTACGAGCGTTTCGTGCGCACGACGACCGGGCGGCACAGCAATTTCACGACCGGGCGCATCTACGAGCGCGTCATCGCCAAGGAGCGGCGCGGCGATTACCTCGGCGCGACGGTGCAGGTGATTCCGCACATCACCGACGAGATCAAGCGCAGTATCCGGCTCGGCGCCGGCGATGCCGACGTGTGCATGGTCGAGATCGGCGGCACGGTCGGCGACATCGAATCGCTCCCGTTCCTCGAGGCGATCCGCCAGCTCGGCGTGGAGCTCGGCCGCAACCACGTGGTCTACATGCACCTGACACTGGTGCCGGTGGTCGGCGGTTCGCACGAGATCAAGACCAAGCCGACGCAGCACTCGGTCAAGGAGCTGCGCTCGATCGGCATCCAGCCCGACATACTGCTGTGCCGCAGCCATGCGATGCTGCCGGACGAGCAGCGCCGCAAGATTGCGCTGTTCACCAATGTCGAGGAACGCGCGGTCATCTCGGCGGTCGACGCCGACGACATCTACAAGATTCCGCTGTTGCTACACGAGCAGGGGCTCGATGACATCGTCGTCGACAAGCTGCGCATCGACGCGCCGCCGGCCGACCTGAGCGAGTGGCGGCAGGTCGTCAATGCGCGCATCAACACCGACGGCCAGGTCGACATCGCGATGGTCGGCAAGTACGTGCAGATCCGCGACTCCTACATCTCGCTGAACGAAGCGCTGATGCACGCGGGACTCAAGACGCGCACGCGCGTCAAGGTGCACTACGTCGAATCGACCGACATCGAGCGCGACGGCGTCGGCGCGCTCGCCGGCATGGACGCGATCCTCGTGCCCGGCGGCTTCGGCGAGCGCGGCATCGAGGGCAAGATCCAGGCGGTGCGCTACGCGCGCGAGCAGCGTATTCCGTACCTCGGCATCTGCCTCGGCATGCAGCTGGCAATCATCGAATTTGCGCGCCACGTGCTCGGGTTCGCCGACGCGCACAGCACCGAGTTCAACCGCGCCACGACGCACCCGGTCATCGGCCTGATCACCGAATGGCAAGATCAGGCGCGCGGCGTGCAGCAGCGCGACGAGGCCTCGGCGCTCGGCGGCAGCATGCGCCTCGGCGCGCAGGCGGTGCGTCTCGCGGCCGGCACCGTGGCGCGCGAACTCTATGGGCGCGATGAGATCATGGAACGCCACCGCCACCGCTTCGAGTTCAACAACACGTACATGGACGCGTTCAAGCGCGCGGGGCTGGTTTTTTCAGGGTCTTCGCAGGACGAGCTGGTCGAGATCATCGAGCTGCCATCGCACCCCTGGTTCGTCGCGACGCAGTTCCACCCGGAATTCACCTCGACGCCGCGTGATGGCCACCCGCTGTTCAGCGGTTTCGTGCGGGCCGCGCGCGCCTGTCGCGCCGCGCAGCTTCCGGCCGCCGCCAGCGCATGAAGCTGGCCGGCTTCGAGGTCGGCATCGACCGGCCGCTGTTCCTGATCGCCGGGCCCTGCGTCATCGAATCCGCCGCGCTGGTCGAGGAAGTGGCCGGGCAGATGTGCGAGCTGACGAAAAGGCTCGCGATGCCGTACATCTTCAAGGCTTCCTTCGACAAGGCGAACCGCTCGTCGGGCAAGAGTTTCCGCGGCCCCGGGCTCGAAGGCGGGCTCAAGGTGCTGGCCGACGTGCGCAGGAAATTCAACGTGCCGGTGCTGACGGATGTGCACGAAGACACGCCATTCGACGAAGTCGCAAGCGTCGTCGATGTGCTGCAGACACCGGCATTCCTGTGCCGGCAGACCAATTTCATACGCGCGGTCGCGTCGGCCGGGAAGCCCGTCAACATCAAGAAGGGCCAGTTCCTGTCGCCATGGGAGATGCAATCGGTCGTCGACAAGGCGCGCTCGACCGGGAATGAGTCGATCATGGTCTGCGAGCGCGGTTTCAGCTTCGGCTACAACAACCTGATCACGGACATGCGCGCGCTGTCGATCATGCGCGCCACCGGCTGCCCGGTCGTGTTCGACGCCACGCATTCGGTGCAGCTGCCGGGCGCGGGCGCCGGCGTCTCCGGCGGGCAGCGCGAATTCGTGCCGGTGCTGGCGCGCGCCGCGGTGGCCGCGGGCGTCGCAGGCGTGTTCATGGAAACGCATCCGCGCCCTGAAGCTGCGCTGTCCGATGGCCCCAACGCCTGGCCCTTGCCGCGCATGGCGAGCCTGCTCGAGACGCTCCAGCAGCTCGACCGCGCCGCCAAGTCCCGTCCCTTCGAGGAAAGTTCACTATGACCCGTATTGCCGAAGTGCTCGGCCGCGAAATCATCGATTCACGCGGCAACCCCACCGTCGAAGCCGAAGTCACGCTTGCGAGCGGCGCTTTCGGCCGTGCGGCGGTGCCTTCGGGCGCCTCGACCGGATCGCGCGAGGCGGTCGAGCTGCGTGATGGCGACAAGAAGCGCTACGGCGGCAAGGGCGTGCTGAAGGCGGTCAAGAACGTCAACACGGTGCTGCGCGACGCGGTGGTTGGGCGCGACGCCGAAGACCAGGCGGGTCTCGATGCGGCGATGATCGAGCTCGACGGGACTGATACCAAGGGGCGCCTGGGCGCCAACGCGCTGCTTGCGATTTCGCTCGCCAACGCGCATGCCGCGGCGCGCGAGGCCGGCAAGCCGCTGTTCCGTTTCCTCGGCGGCCAGCGCGAGGCGGTGCTGCCGGTGCCGATGATGAACATCATCAACGGCGGCGCGCATGCCAACAACAGCCTCGACATCCAGGAGTTCATGATCCTGCCGGTCGGCGCCCCGTCGTTCCGTGAAGCGTTGCGCTATGGCGCCGAGATCTTCCACACGTTGAAGAAAGTGCTGAACGAGAAAGGCCTCAGCACGGCAGTGGGCGACGAGGGCGGGTTCGCGCCCGACCTGCCATCGAACGAGGCCGCGCTGCAGACCATCGTTCAAGCGGTCGAGCAGGCCGGCTACAAGCCGGGCAAAGACATTTACCTCGGGCTCGACGTGGCCAGCACCGAGTTCTTCCACGATGGCAAATACGAATTTGCCGCGGAACATCGCAGCTTTTCGTCGGCCGAATTCACGCGTTACCTCGCCGACCTGGCCGCGCGCTATCCGATCATCACGATCGAGGACGGCATGGGCGAATCCGACTGGGCCGGCTGGTCGCACCTGACCGCGGAACTCGGTCGCAAGCTCCAACTCGTCGGCGACGACCTGTTCGTCACCAATACGAAGATCCTGTCGGAGGGCATTTCGCGTGGCATCGCGAACGCGATCCTGATCAAGCCCAACCAGATCGGCACGCTGACCGAAACGCTGGCCGCGATCGACATGGCCGACCAGGCGCACTACGCCGCGGTCGTTTCGCACCGCTCCGGCGAAACGGAAGACTGCACGATCGCCGACATCGCGGTCGGCACTGCGGCGACGCAGATCAAGACCGGCTCGATGTCGCGCTCCGATCGCGTGGCCAAGTACAACCAGCTGCTGCGCATCGAGGAGGCCCTCGGCCCGAAGGCGAAATATGCGGGCCGCGAAGCCTTTCCGGTGCGAATCTGATCTATGATCGCGCCGTCCGCATCGTCACTCATAGGGTTCGCGCCGTGAAATGGTTCGCCGCATCGCTGATCGCCGCGCTGCTGCTGCTGCAGTACCGCATCTGGTTCTCCGGCGCAGGCGTCGGCGAAGTGTTCCGGCTGCGCAGCGCCGTGGCGGCGCAGGAGGCCGACAACCAGCAGCTCTCCGAGCGCAATCGGCAGCTCGCCGCCGAAGTGCGCGACCTGAAGCAGGGCTACGCGGCGCTCGAGGAACGGGCCCGCACTGACCTCGGCATGATCGGCCGCAACGAGACCTTCTTCCAGGTGGCTTCCGGATCCGTCGCCGCGGCTACGCCCGCGCCGGAAGGCGGCGCGGGGCCGGCGCCGCCGGCGTCGCCCATTGCGCCGGCCGAGGCTGACGGCGCGGCCACGCACACGGCCGCGCGCTGAGCGCCGGGGCGAGCGCCGTTTCCGGGTCCTGGTGACCATGCGCTACTGGCTCGTCATGCCGGCCGCGGGCGCCGGGCGTCGCTTTGGCGGTGCGCTGCCGAAGCAGCATGGATCACTCGCATCGAGCACGGTCGTTGAAGTGGCGCTGCGGCTGTTCATCGGCGATCAACGCTGCCCAGGCGTGGCCCTCGCACTCGACGCCGAATCGGTGCGCGACGCCTCGCTGCGTGCCCGACTGCCGGCCAAGGTCATGCCGGTCGCCGGTGGCGCCGAGCGGGCGGATTCCGTGCTGAATGGCATTGACGCCATCGCGGCCATCGGCTCGGCCTCCGACTGGGTGCTGGTGCACGATGCGGCACGGCCCTGCCTCAGTGCCCGTGACCTCGACAGCCTGCTGCTCGCCGGCGCAGGGCATGCTCATGGCGCGCTGCTGGCGGCGCCGGTGGCCGACACGCTGAAGCGCTCGGATGCGAGCCGCCAGTGCGAACGCACGGTCGAGCGCGCCGGCTTGTGGCGCGCGCTGACGCCGCAGATGTTCCGGCTCGGCGCCCTGCAGTCCGCGCTGCGCGCAGCGCGCGCGTCCGGTCGCGTGCCCACCGACGAAGCGCAGGCGATGGAGTGGCAGGGCGCAACCGCCTTGCTCGTCGAGGCGCAGGACGCGAACATCAAGATCACGAATCGCGAGGATCTCGTGGTCGCGGAAGCCATACTGGCGGAACGAAGCAGGGGCGGAAACTGATGCGCGTAGGATCGGGAATCGATGTGCATGCCTTCGGGCCGGGTGATGCGGTCGTGCTCGGCGGCGTGCGCATCGCGCACAGCCACGGCGTCGTGGCCCACTCCGACGGCGATGTGCTGCTGCATGCGCTGGTCGATGCCTTGCTGGGCGCCGCGGGCCTCGGCGACATCGGCATGCATTTTCCCGACACCGACCCGCGCTGGCGCGGCGCCGACAGCCGCCAGTTCGTCGCCGCCGCCGTCGAGATGCTGGCCCGCCGTTCGCTGCGCGTCGTCAATGCCGACCTGACGCTGGTTGCGCAGGCGCCGCGGCTGGGCCCGCACCGCGAACAGATCCGTCATTCGGTCGCAACGCTCCTCGGGCTGGCCCCCGGAGACGTCAACATCAAGGCGACGACCACGGAATACCTGGGATTCACCGGCCGCAACGAGGGTTTGGTCGGCATGGCGACTGTTCTCTTGGATATCGCCTAGCTCCTAGGCAGTCGGAGGGATCAGCTAGTGGCATTTCGGTTGACAAAGAAGCACTGGGCTCTCGCATCGCTATGGCTTTGGGCAGGCTCACTGCTGCTGCCCGCCATCATTTTCTACGGTGGCTCTCAGCAAACCGGCGACGTCTTCTATGGCGGGATGGTTTTGCTGTGGGGATGGAATGCCGTTTGGATGTTGCTCAGTTTCGCCTGGCTTGCAAATGTGGCCTTCTTAATCGCGGTTCGTCACTTATTGTACTGGTGGCCCAAGGAGGCTGTCGCCTGGGCGGTTGCAGCTTGCTTACTTTCTCTTGATTCGCTCCGTCTCGCTCATGCCCCGTTATACGATTCGGGGGAAGCAGACGTATTCGGTTTCGGATTGGGTGCGATGCTTTGGTTCATGTCGTTGTGCGTGCTCTGGATCGGAGCCGCGCTCGAACTGCGGGCTGAGCGCCAGCTTGCTGGCAGGCCCCTGCTAACCGCTTCGTGGCAGTGGAGGGTTGCGATTGCATTCCTAATATTGGGCTTGGGCGGCAGCATTGCCAAGGCATTATTTGATCGCTTCAATGCAAATCCCCGTGAGCACGAACACATGTCGCATACGGCCTTCAAACGTGGCTCTATATGCGCTGCCAGCAACCCCCGTCCGCTTCGCGAGCCTTTCGAACTCACGGGTCCGCTGCAAGTGGAGTCAACGATCCACTCGCCGATGGGGCGGATTTTCTGGAACTCACCGATCGATCTACTGGGTTGGGGTGTGCCGGCCGTGCGGGTTGGAACGACTGATTTTCGGCTCGTCGGTGACAGTGACTATCCAATTGTGTTGGCTGAAGCCGCTCGCGGCGCTCCGGCGGCCACCCTGACAGCATTCGAGCGAATTGATGGCGCGCATCCTGGAATCGGCGCCTCAATGACCGCGTTCGGCAGTTCAACTCCGATTGCGACGTTCTTTTGGTCCACGAGTGGGTCGATGCATAATCATCTATGCCCTGAGTTGGTCGACTTTTTCGAGGATGCCAAGCGGCCCATTGCAGAGTCGATTGCCCACTTACGCTTGCCCAAGGAAGCGCTCACTTACAGCTTTGAATTCGGGAAACTCTCTGCCGGTGAGGCGAAATGGGAACTCGCGCCTGTAG
>Ga0209023_10003496_pt1 | contig 18731 bp, 18 predicted proteins | sample LakOneMetagenome_FD_187468 | JGI IMG/M metagenome (GOLD analysis project Ga0209023, IMG submission 187468) | Freshwater and sediment microbial communities from Lake Erie, Canada (SPAdes) (version 2) | ecosystem: Environmental > Aquatic > Freshwater > Lentic | place: Lake Erie, Canada...
GCTCGGCAGAGGCCTTCGTAGTCACGGGTTTCTTGATCATCTTCAACTCCAACTGGGGTAAAGATGAGCCGCAAACCCTCCGCTACGCAATCACGCCAAACTGTCCCAAGGGTGCTGATGGCGGACAATGACGCCATTTGGCACCGGCAAAGCCGGGATCAGATCACCGATGAAAGATCCAGTCGAGATCAACGGAAAGCTTGGCGTATCATTGAAGTAGATTGGCTTGGTGCCCGAAATGACCAACGACAGCCCTTTCAGAATAAGCATCATACCCAACGTTGCGATGAAAGGCGGAATCTTCATCCGGGCGATCAAAGTACCGGACAGGAAGCCACACAATGTCCCGGCTGCGATTGCTGCCACAATACCAAACGGTAGAGGTAAGCCCCAAAAGGTCAGGGCAACCCCCGCGATCACTGCGCAGAACGTCATCAGCGTCCCAACTGACAAGTCGATTCCACCGGTGATGATGACAAGCGTAGCAGCAATGGCCAGCACGCCGTTCACGCTTGTTGCCTGCAAGATTGCAAGGATATTGGACGTCTGCAGAAAGTTGGCCGACGCCAGTGAAAAGAATGCCAGAAGAACTATCAAGCTCGCGAACGCGAGAATCTTTTGTTGCGCACCTGACGTCTTGGGCTGCGGTGCAATCACTCCGGAACTGTTGGCTGTTGTGGTCATGTCGAAGCCTTCTCTTCGGCGACATCACGTTGGGTCGCCAGACGCATGATCTCTTCTTGGCTCGTTCCGGGGCCGCCGGGCAGGATTCCCGTCAGCCGCCCCTCGCACATTACGGCAATCCGGTGGGAGAGCCGTAGCACCTCGGGTAACTCTGAACTGATGACGATGATGGCCTTTCCGCCTGCTGCAAGGCTTTGCAGAAGGCGATAGATTTCCGCCTTGGCACCCACGTCGATGCCACGTGTCGGTTCGTCAAAGATCAAGATGTCACAGTCGCGCAGAAGCCATTTTGCGATCACAACCTTCTGCTGATTGCCTCCCGACAGAAGTCTGACCTCCTGCCGGTCCGAAGGCGTTCGGATGGCGAGATTGCCAACAAGATTGCGCGACATCGTTGCCAGCGCAGGTTCGTCCACCCGCATGAACCGATCCGAGAACCGTTCCAGTGAGGTTAGAGCAATATTGCCTCGGACATCGATTCCAAGAGCCAGCCCAAACTGCTTCCTGTCCTCTGACAGATAACCAATCCCCGCCGCAACGGCATCTCGCGGGCTACGGATCCGGCATGACTTGCCGTTCACGCTGATCTCGCCTGCCTCGCGGGGATCGGCTCCAAAGATCACCCTGGCAACTTCGGTTCGACCAGCCCCCATCAAGCCGGCAAAGCCAAGGATTTCACCGCGCCTGACGTCAAAACTGACATCCCGCACAGACCGACCCCGACAAAGTCCACGAACTGAAAGCACGACAGGAGCCGCCGTCAGATCAGGAATACCGGCTACAGATTGGTCCAACTCGCGGCCCACCATCATCGAGATGATCTTCTCAATGGGCGTCGTCGCCGCCTCCACGGTACCCACATAGGAGCCGTCCCGCATCACAGTTACCCGGTCAGAAATACGGCGGATTTCATCCATCTTGTGGCTGATATAGACAACGGCCACGCCTTCTGACTGCAGCTTGCGGATGATCGTGAATAGTTCGTTGGTTTCAGCCGCATTCAGCGCAGCCGTTGGTTCGTCCATGATCAGAATGCGCGACTTGAAAGACAACGCCTTTGCAATCTCCACCATCTGCTGCTTGGCGATCGTAAGGGTGCGCACTTCTGAGCGCGGATCGATCTTTACGCGCATGTCCGCAAAGATTGCTTCGGCGTCACGATTGATTTGGCCTTCGTCCAGAACGCCCCAGCGGCTTCTTGGTTCGCGCCCAATAAAAATATTTTGGGCGACCGTCAGGTCAGGCATCAACGCCAATTCTTGATGGATGATGCCGATACCGAGGGCCTGTGCCGCACGCGGGCCACTGATCCGAACGTCCTGTCCGTTCAACTGGATCGAGCCGCTGTCTGGGCCATAGATACCCGACAGTATCTTCATCAGCGTCGACTTGCCTGCGCCGTTCTCGCCCATCAGCGCATGGACTTCGCCGGACTTGAGGTCGAATTGCGCCGCCTTCAGCGCATGAACACCGGGAAAATGTTTCTCTATGGCAGACATACGGATGACTTCGTTCATGCCCTGCCCTCCAGCATGACAATTGCCTTGATCAATTGCCCACGATCATTCGCCAATTCCGGAAGCCGGAGTGGAAGATCGGACACCGAAATTCTTTCGGACAAAAGCAGTTCCGGATTGATAGCACCCGTTCGGAAGGCCGCCATGACAGCCATGAAGTCTTCTTCGGTCGCGTTACGCGAGCCGATCAACCGCGCCTCGCGTTTGTGAAATTCCGGATCGGCAAAGCTGATACGATCCTGCACGACGGAAATCAGAACGTAGCTGCCACCATGGGCAACGTGGGCAAATCCCGCTTCGATTGCCGCAGCATTGCCGGTTGCATCAAACAAGACATCAAAGCCCTCATCAAACTCCGCACCGATCGCCAGATGAAGATTGAAAAATCCCAGTCGTTCGGCCTGATCGAGACGAGCTTGCGCAGTGTCGAGCAAATGGACCTCCGCCCCTCTGGCGCGCGCAAAGAGTGCTGCACCCAGACCTATCGGTCCGGCTCCGGCAACAAGAACCCGATCGTCTTTCCCCGTGTCGCCCCGACGGACCGCATGTGCGCCAATCGCCAGAAACTCCACCATCGCCGCTGCCTCTGGACCAAGGTCACTAGCGGCATAAAGATTGCCCGCCGGAACCGCGATACGTTCGCAAATTCCGCCATCGCGGTGTACGCCCAGAACTTCTATTTTCATGCAGCAGTTGGGTTTGCCCCGCAGGCACGCACGGCATTTTCCGCAGGCAAGATATGGATTTATGACGACTTGTGCGCCCGCTTCCCAGGTGGCCGTTGTTTCAGCGACACGACCGGAGAGTTCGTGCCCAATCACGCGCGGATATGTCAGGAACGGGTGCTTGCCCTGAAAGATATGATAGTCGGTCCCACAGATACCCGCTGCCGAAATATCAACAAGCACCCATCCTTCAGGAGCCGTTTCTGGCCGTGAACGTTCAATCAGCGCAAACTTGCCCGGCGCAAGGCAGATGCCGCAGAGCATCGACTTGACCATCCCAGCGCCTCCCTTCGCTTTCGGGTTTTTATGATAAAGAACACTAGACAGTCGGCTGAGGCGATGTAAACTGTTTTTAATCAGATCAAACAAAAGAACAGGTCCGCCTTGGCTCGTACCGACGTCAGATTCCGCGCAGCCTACAATCGAACACTGGACGATCTTGCAAAGCTTTCGCCGGGAGATCCGCTGCCATCAGAATTGAAGCTCGCCGATGAACTTAAGGTCAGCCGCACAGTCGTCCGCGCAACATTGAAGCGTCTCGCAGACGCAAACATCATCGGATTGGAAGGCCGCCACAAACCACTGCTTCGAACACCAGACGACAATGACCGCTTGCCGGAACGAGATGAATATATTTCTCTACGGGAGCTCGAGAGCCGATTTCTTGATTGGATCCTGCGCTTTGACGTGCCGGCCGATACCCCGCTGAACGTAGCACAACTGGCTAAACAATTCTCCGTCCCTCCACATCTCCTGCAGGAATTCCTTGCTGGCCTGGGCCACTTCGGACTCGTCGAGAGGCGTCCTCGCGGCGGCTGGCGCCTGCTGGGTTTTACGGCTGACTACGCGGTCGAGCTTTCGGAATTTCGCGCCCTTCTGGAAGTGAATGCGGCTCGGACCGTCACGAAATTGCCCGAGACGGACCCGATCTGGAAGGTTCTGGAAGATCTTGACAAGGACCACGTTCAACTTCTTGACAGGATCGCAACTGACTTTCGCGACTTCTCAAGATTGGATGAACGGTTTCACGCCGCAATCAACGCAGTGGTCAGGAACCGTTTTGTTACCGACTTCCAGAAGGTGATTTCGCTGATCTTCCATTACCACTACCAATGGGACAAGCAGTTGGAACGCCTTCGCAACGAAGCGGCTATTGGCGAGCATCGGCGCATCATTGCAGCAATGCGATCGCGTGATCCCGCCTCTGCGGAAAGTGCTGTTCAAGCCCATCTTGCAACCTCGAAGGAGACTTTGCTTGCATCGCTTCGGGTAAACCGGCTGGCGTGAGCAGCATCAGCTCAACATTTGAGCCGCGGCACGAAGCCTGCGTTGAGTGTGTGGCACGTCTAGCTCATCGGACCAATCAAGGAAGGCTTTGATTCGACGTCGAATTTTCTCGTCATGGTTTTGCGCAATGTCTGACAGCCGGTGGTCAAGGTAAGGATTGGAAAATCGCTCCATCGTAACCGCAACGTAGTCTGCTGCATTGTTCTGATATCCCCATGCCGAAAATGTCGGCAAGACTTCGGTCTCATAAACGCTCGCCAAATCGGCGCGTGATACGGAATCATTCATCAGGTCTCGTACGAACGGGCTTCCCTGTCCTCCTGCCTCGATCCAGCGCGACACCAGATAGGTGTGACCAAGGTTGAGGATATGCAACTTAAGTTTCTCGATCAGTTCGAGCGAGCGAACAACCTGAACGCAAGGATGCACGCAAGGAACAACCAGCCCCATCGTGTCCTCGATTGCCCAAAGCGCATAGGGCTCCGCAATCGCGCCCGCGGGCTCAAGCTCTGCTGAAACGATGCGATCCACCAATGAGTTGACGAAGCGGACATGCGTACCCACCCAGTCGGCAAATTCCGGCTCCAACGACTCCGCAAGCTCAACCACGCGGCTTTTCAGTTGGCTGCCGTTACGCGACACAAGTTCGGTTGGCATCACTTGGATTGGTTCGCCACCTGCACGATAGCGGGCCAGAAGCAGATGTGTCAGCTTTGCCGGGTAGGACATGCTTTGCCGAAACAACAACTCGCTGTCGTCCGGTTGTCTTTTCCAACCACTATCACCGGTATTCGAAAGGATGATCTCGGCTTCCCCGCTGACGATACGGCAAATTTCCGTCCAGTCCATTTCAGTGCCAAGAGCCTGCACGATTGATGTCACGCGGGTTTCGAATGACACTGCTTTGCCAGCCTTGAGGCCCTGGATGATGACAGGAAATCCACCTGGCCTTGCCAATGCCGAAAGACGTTTGCGCCGTTCGTCATCACCGCTTGATTGCACCACCGTCACGGGCCCCACGGCTTCGCCGCGCTGAAGGGCGTCCGACAAAAACAGATCGACGTGGGCTTGCAGAAATCTGCTGGTTCCGAATTGAAGAATGGGCGTCGTCGGGGGAATTGACATAGCTGCCTCCACAAGAATATGTTTTTTATCATTAGAGACATTCCGTCAAGCATCGGTTTTCGATGCCGACGCTGTAATTCGGGGATGCTGATGATCGATGCGCACCAACATTTCTGGCGGCTTTCGCGCGGAGACTACGCTTGGCCAAATGAAACCGTGGCCCCCATCTTCCGCGATTTTGCGCCCGACGATCTCGAGCCCTTGCTGGCCGAAGCAGACATCAGGCAGACAGTGCTTGTGCAAGCGAACGACACCGTCGCAGAGACACATTTCATTCTGGACATCGCCAAGAAAACACCATGGGTTGCCGCAGTTGTCGGTTGGGTCGACCTGAAGTCTGCGGATGCAATAGCCACAATTGACGGATTGAAGCGGAACCCCAAGCTCAAGGGCCTTCGCCCGATGTTGCAAAACATCACTGACACCGATTGGATCCTGGACCCTGCCGCCGCACCCGCAATTGCACATATGGAAGCAGCCGGGCTTTGTTTCGATGCATTGATCCAACCACGTCATCTTGGGGCAATTGCCGAGCTGGCCCGCCGCTATCCTTCGTTGCCTGTGGTGATCGATCACATCGCAAAGCCGAAAATGGGCGGCGGACTTAACCCCGACAAATCCTGGGCAAAGGGGATGAGTGACCTCGCCACACTACCGAATGTCTGGTGCAAACTTTCGGGCATGATCACCGAAATCGGTCGCGGATGGCACGAGTCCGACCTGGAGCCTTTTGCGCGTTCCATACTTTCCGCTTTCGGAACGAGGCGGGTGATGTGGGGCAGCGACTGGCCAGTTGTCAATCTGGCCGGTGATTACATGTCTTGGCTGAACGCCGCCCAAGGATTGTCCGCCCATCTGTCGGAGTCCGACCGAACCCTCATCTTCGACAAAAATGCGCGTTCGTTCTACGGCATCGAGAGCGAGTGAGGTACGCACGGGCGACTCTTGTTCTGCCCACGTCAATGCAGGTAACAAGTTCAACACTGCCAGAGAGCCGGTTGCAACACTTCGGCAGAACACTTGCGTTCCTATCGGACACAGCCCCTACAGCCTTCCTTAGCGCAGCGATCGACTGACGCGCCACGCGGGAATGTTTAGATGTTGCGCGACGCGACCGACCGCAACATCAAACACAGGCTTCAATCCGCAGCGTGTTTGGCAAAATTCTCAAGGATCGCCTGCCAACCGCTTTTTTGGTATTCAACCGGATATTCATTCTCTGGCTCGAAAGACACCCGCACAACCGTAGCCTTGCCTTCGGGAAAAAACTCAACCGTTGCAGTCCTGTCGCCAAATGCATAGTCGATCCGCTTGTTCGGTTCGACCTTCGTATAAGTTCCGGCAAAGTCGAAGCCCATGCTGCCATCTTTGGCTTCCATGCGAGAAGAGAACTCGCCACCGTCACGCAGGTCCACCCGAGCCGCCGGACAGTGCCAGTCATCGGAAGCGGCATTCCATTTCATGATGTCTTCCGGGGTTGTGTAGACTTTCCACGCCCGTTCGACAGGTGCCATAACCATCGTTTGTACCGAAATTCGCTCGGCTGACATTTAATTCTCCCAGAGTTTTTAGGTAACTATCTCAAGCAGAGACTATTGATTGATTTCTGGCTCAACGAGCCGCGACAATTTGAAAAGCGACTCCTGCCATCCAAGATAGCAAGCCTCTGTCGGGATCAGATCGGGAATACCCTCCTGAACGATGTTGATCTCCGTCCCGACCGACACAGCTTTCAGCGACACCGTAACCTTCATCTCGCCCGGCAGATTGGGATCATCGAAACTGTCCGTATAGACCAGACGCTCGCCGGGAACGAGTTCGAGGTACTTGCCCCCGAACGAATGGCTGTGTCCGGTCGTGAAGTTTCTGAAGGACATGCGGTGCCCGCCGCCCACCTTGGCGTCCATCTCGTGAACGGTGCAGATGAATCCGAATGGCGGTAGCCAGCTGGCAATGGCATCTGGCTCGACAAAGGCGCGGTAGATTTTCTCGGGCTTTACGGGGATCACCCGATGCAGTCGTATTGTGTTCGTCATTTTCTTCTCACTATCAAATTATCTGGTCTTGCTTGCCTGACCTGAAGAGCAACTTCAGATAACGGCAAAGGTGATCGATGCTTTCAATTGCACGCTCAGGATCATCGCTGGCCTTGGCCAGGATGAAGGCACCCTGAATAACTGCCTGTGTATGGAGCGCGAGGCTCTCTGCAGTGAAACCTTCCTGAACGCGATATAGTTCCATCGCAGTCCGGATGTCGGCCACCAGCGTGTCTGCATGTCCTGAAATACTTTCCCAACAGGCCTTACGTATCTGCTCGCTCGTACCGTAAATCTCTTGGCTCAGAGTGCCGACGAGGCAGGTGAACTCAGCAATCGGCCCCTGAATCAACTGCTTACGAAAAAGCACGTAGGCCAAAACGCGTTCGAGTGGATCATATGCATCATGGTAAGCAGCTTGCTTGAAAAAGTCGCCCGTTACCTCTGACCAATGCTGAGCTGCTGCCACAGCAAGATCCTCTTTGCTGGAAAAGTGATGGAAGAACGCCCCCTTTGAGACCCCCGCTTCCGCGCAAATCTGATCCACTGTCGTTCCCGCATATCCCTGCCGGCGAATAACTGCGAACGCTGCCTGAAGCAGGTTGAGCTTTGTCGCTGGGCTTTGCGGGCGCGCCATTCTCAATTCTCCCTTTCGTTTAAATACCAACTAGTCGGTTTTGTATCAAGATTAAATGTGACATGGCTGGTGAAAGCTCTCGATCGCTCATGGATTCTCAGATTTCGGAAAACCGATAGCCTATCCCGGGCTCGGTTCGGATAAGGCTGCCCTTGGCAGGATCGCTGTCGATCTTGCCCCGCAGTTGGCCGACAAAGACCCGCAGATATTGGGTGTCGTCCGTATGGGCCGGCCCCCAGACCGCCGCAAGAATCTGGCGGTGGGTCAAGACCCGGCCAGCGTGATTGACCAACAACTCCAACAATCCGAACTCCTTCGGAGTGAGATGGATTTCCTCGCCAGAGCGCGCCACCCGGCGGAGAGAAAGATCAATGTGCAAGTCGTCAATTTCGACGACTTTGATTTCCTGTATTCGCTGTTCGACATGCCGCTTTGCCGCACGAAGCCGGGCAAGAAGTTCGCCGATACCAAAGGGCTTCTCGATATAATCATCTGCACCAAGATCAAGGGCGGCAATCTTTTCGGCCTCCTGATCACGCGCTGAAAGTACGATGATTGGTACTGCGGAAAAGGCGCGAATATCTGCGAGCACATCCTTGCCGTCACGGTCGGGCAGACCGAGGTCGAGAATGACCGCCTCCGGTGCCATGCTTGCCGCAAATCTGACCGCCTGAGCTCCGTTCTCAGCCTGCAGGACCTGATAACCAACGGCCTCCAGCGCAACCTTCAGGAAGAGCTGTATTTGTTGTTCGTCGTCCACCACAAGGATACGATGTGTGATACTCATCTTTCCGCTGCGACCCTTACGTCTTTCGTTTCGACCGGAAGCCGGATAACCACTCGCGTGCCACGCCGCCTGACTGCCGGACTCTCAACATTTATCCGGCCACCCATCGCTTCAATCAGCCCTTTGCAGATCGACAGCCCCAGACCCGTCCCGGGTCGTCGTCCATCACTTCCCCCGCCGCGATAAAACTTGTCAAAAATTTTATCGAGATCGCGCTTCTTGATGCCAGGGCCTTCATCCGTCACGGTCATCAAAAGCTCCCCGCCCTCCTGTCGGGCGTGAATGCTGACCGGAGCACCTTCGCCATATTTGTGCGCATTCTCCAGCAGATTGAATAGAACCTGCTCCAGAAGTTTCGCATCCGCCCGCACAAACGGAAGTTCGGCCGCAAGGCTCAGTTTCAAATCGAGAACCACGCAAGAACGGCGGCAGCGATCTGCAACCGTACGAATGAGATCGGTCGGATCAACCCAGTCGTTCCTGACCCGAATTGCTCCGGCTTCGATCCGCGACATATCAAGAAGGTTTGTCACGAAACGGGTAAGCCGCTCGGTTTCTTGTTCGATGCCAGTAAGAAGGGCTATGCGATTTCCGGGAGAAAGATTCGCATCCATCTGCCGCAGCGTAGAAACAGCACCGATTATCGTAGCCAGCGGTGTGCGCAGATCGTGGGAGAGTGAGGCCAGCAAAGTCTCACGGATCTTTTCGTTTTCCTCCAACGCTGCGGCCTTTACCGCTTCTCCCACCAGTCTGACACGGTCGATGGCAATAGCCGTCTGGTCGGCAATTGCAGAGAGGTTCCGCTCCTGCTCTGCGGTCACAGGCTCCTTCCCGTCTGCGACAGCCAGGCCCAGCACTGCAACAACTCCTTCGGGAGCGGAAAGGGGCTGAAACCTGAAACGGACTTTGGGAAGCGTGGCCGTTGACCAGCCTGCCGGCTCCGCCTTTTCCAATGCCCAATGTGCGGCGGACCATTCGGCAGGATCGGCAAGTTCGGTTGGCGGCCATGATGCGCGAAGGGCCAGCGTACCATCATCCGGAAGCAAGATGACTGCATCATAACCAAGCATCTTGTGAAACTGACTGGCAGATGCGTCGAGTACCTCATCAAGGGTCGCTGCGCCTGAAAGCTTACGCGCGAATTCCGAGAGTGTCTGTGCTGTTGCCGCATGACGAAGCGCGCTGGCGGCCTGCTTGCGCGCCTGACCGGCGAGCGAACCCGTGAAGCCAGCGACAATCAGGAAAATGACAAGAGCAAAGAACTCGTGCGGCCGCGCAACAGAAAGGGTGAAGCGCGGTTCGATGAAAAAGAAATTATAGGCCAGAAAAGAAAAGACAGAGGCAAGGATGGCTGACCGTGTGCCTCGAACGATAGCAGCCGCCAGAACCGCCGCCAGAAATATCATCGACAGGTTTGGAAGCGGAAGCAAAAGTGTCAGGCCATGCGCTGCCATCAGCGCAACTGCAACCGACGCGGCCGCAACGCCGGCATCCGCCGAGAACCCAACTTTATCAACGGCATGTGCAAAGCTGCGAGACGTCTGTCCCGCGTTTTCATCGACCATGATCAGCACACCAATGTCACTGGCGCGCCGGGTCAACTGATCCGCAAGTGTCCATCGCGTCAGCCGTCGCCACGAGGCCGCCTTCGACTTGCCGACAACGATTTGGGTCACATTCTCGCGCCGCGCCAACGCTAGGATATCGGTTGGAAAGTCATGACTTTGCAGGCGCCTGGTTTCTGCCCCAAGTGTCTGAGCAAGTGTAAGTATCTCGGCTGTGCGACGCTCGCGCTCTGGGTCTGCCTCTTCGTCGCCAGGACTTTCGACATGAACCGCGATCCAGCCCGCATTCAGTGCCGTAGCCAGGCGGCTGGCTTTACGCACCAGTAGGTCGGCCCCCGGACCGATGCAGACGAGCAGACGTTCGCTGGTGGACCAAGGGCCATCAATCGCCTTGGCGCGGCGATAGTCCGTAATCTCGTCATCAACCCGGTCTGCTGTCCGGCGCAGGGCCAACTCTCTTAGCGCGGTCAGATTTGCTATCGAGAAGAAGTTGGCAGTCGCGCGGCGAGCTGTTTCGGGCACATAAATCTTGCCCGCCTTCAGGCGGCCAATCAATTCGTCGGGCGTTATGTCCACGACGACGACCTCGTCAGCCTCCTGAAGAATGGAGTCCGGCACCCTTTCGCGGACCATCACGCCCGTAATCCGCGACACAATGTCGGCAAGGCTCTCCAGATGCTGGATGTTCAGCGCAGTCCAGACGTCTATTCCCGCCTCCAGCAGTTCCTCAACGTCTTGCCATCGCTTCGGATGGCGACATTCGGCAGCGTTGGTATGGGCAAGTTCATCGACGATCAGCAGTTGGGGCCGACGCCGAAGAGCAGCATCAATGTCAAACTCTTCGACCGTCCGGTTGCCATCCACCATGGTACGTCGCGGCAGCATCTCGAGACCTTCCGCAAGCGCCGAGGTGTCCGCCCGACCATGCGTCTCGATCAGTCCCAGGACCACATCGGTTCCCACCTCTTTCAGTCGGCGGGCTCCTTGCAGGATAGAAAAAGTCTTACCCACACCGGGCGCCGCTCCAAGGTAAACCTTGAGCCGACCACGATGACCGTCCCGTCCCAAAGCCAGCAGGGCCTCGGGGTCGGGACGGTCTTCCTGTGTTTGTCGTGGCTCTCGCATGGCAGCAATAGGCTCAGCCCCGTGCCAACTTGTCGAGTGCAAGATTGAGCCGCAAAACGTTGACACGCGGCTCGCCAATGATCCAGACGGGCTTTTCCATTGTGGCCTGAACCAGATCGCTGACGGCCTGCTCAGCAAGTCCACGCGCCGCGGCTACTCGGGCGACCTGCGAAAAGGCATTCTCCGGCGAAATGTGAGGATCAAGCCCGGAAGCAGATGTCATGACCGCGTCGGCGGGCACCTTAACACTGGTGCCGAATTTCTGGACGTCGGTTTCCATACGTTCTTTCAACTTGACCGAAAGCGGCCCCAGATTCGAACCTGACGAGGCCATCGCATCGTAAGGCGTAGCGGTTGCAGACGGTCGAGGATGGAAGTAGCCGGCTTCGGCAAAAGCCTGACCGATCAGATCGGAGCCAACGACTTGATCTCCCTGCCGGATCAGGCTTCCATTTGCGGCACCACTGAAGACGATCTGACCAAAACCAGTCAGAGCGAGCGGATAAGCAAGTCCAAGGACGAGTGTGAAGGCGACAATAATAACCAATGCCGGGCGGATGTAAGACAGCATGACAGGCTCCTTTCAGGCCAGATGCAAAGCCGTGACGGCAAGATCGATGATCTTGATCCCGGCGAATGGCAGAAGCAGCCCACCGAGCCAGTAGACCAGCAGATTCCGCCGCAAAAGGGCAGCAGCCGGAACCGACCGGTACGGAACCCCTTTGAGCGCCAGAGGGATAAGGGCGACGATGATCAAAGCATTGAAGATCACGGCAGACAGGATTGCCGACTGAGGCGAAACGAGGTGCATGACGTTCATCGCTCCAAGGACGGGATAGGTGCCGACAAACAGCGCTGGAAGGATCGCGAAGTACTTGGCCACATCATTGGCAATCGAGAAAGTGGTCAGAGAGCCTCGCGTCATCAGTAGTTGCTTGCCGATCTCGACCACCTCAATAAGTTTGGTCGGATCGCTGTCGAGATCGACCATGTTACCTGCCTCGCGCGCAGCTTGCGTGCCGGTCTGCATTGCCACGCCAACATCGGCCTGCGCCAGCGCGGGCGCATCATTGGTGCCGTCGCCGCACATGGCAATCAACCTGCCGCCTTCCTGTTCCTTGCGGATATACGCCAACTTGTCTTCAGGGGTCGCCTCGGCGATAAAGTCATCGACGCCCGCTTCCGACGCAATGGCCGCTGCCGTAATCGGGTTGTCTCCCGTCACCATAACAGTCTTGATCCCCATTGCCCTAAGGGCGGCGAACCTTTCACGAATGTTGGGCTTGACCACATCTTTCAGATGAACAACGCCAAGAAGTTCACCATTGTCCGTCACGCCGAGGGGAGTGCCGCCAGACCGAGCAATCTTCTCAACCGCTTGCCGGAAGCCGTCTGGCGCAGCAACCATCGCAATCCCGGCTTCGCGCAAGATCGAGTCAATGGCACCCTTGCGAACCGAACGTCCGCCAACGTCAATTCCGGAAAGTCGTGTTTGTGCAGAAAATGCAATGACTTCTGCATCGGCTCCCGCCAGATCAGGCAGATCCAAGCCGTAGTCTGTGTTCGCAAGCGCCACGATGGATCGACCTTCCGGCGTGTCGTCAGCAAGGCTCGCCAACACAACTGCTTCTGCCAACGTCCGGGCTGATTTTCCGGGAAGTGGAATGAACTCTGTCGCCATACGGTTGCCGAAGGTGACCGTGCCCGTCTTGTCGAGCAGAAGCGTATTCACGTCGCCCGCCGCCTCGACTGCACGGCCCGAGGTCGCCAACACGTTAAAGCGGATCAGGCGATCCATCCCGGCGATGCCGATGGCCGACAGCAGACCGCCGATGGTGGTCGGGATCAGCGTCACGAAAAGCGCCGACAGAACGGTGACCGACAGCACAGACCCGGAATATCCGGCGATACCCCAAAGCGTTACCACCGCTATCAGGAAGATCAGCGTCATGCCGGACAACAGAACCGACAGCGCCAATTCGTTCGGAGTTTTCTGCCTCTCGGCACCCTCGACAAGGGCAATCATCCGGTCAATGAAGGTCTCACCCGGAGCGGCCGTGATGCGCACTTTGATTGCGTCCGACAAAACAGTTGTACCCCCTGTCACCGCCGATCTGTCGCCACCTGCCTCGCGGATCACCGGTGCTGACTCACCAGTGATCGCAGCCTCATTCACGGCAGCCCCACCTTCAATGATCTCGCCATCCAGCGGGATGACCTCTCCCGCTTCCACCAGTACGATATCACCCAGCGCAAGGTCCGACGCCCCGACATTCTCAGTCAGCCCGTGCGCCATGTCGCGGGTCAGGTACCGGTGGGCGATCACGTCTGTTCGGCTTTGCCGCAAACTCGCGGCCTGCGCCTTGCCGCGACCTTCGGCCACCGCTTCGGCAAAGGTCGCGAACAGGACAGTGAAGATCAGCCAAGCGGCAATCTGACCGGAAAACCAAGCATCGCCGTTTCCCGCACGCAGGTCACCTATCCACATGACGGTCACCAGCACCGCCACCATCTCGGTGACGAAAATGACGGGATTCCGCATAAGCTGGCGCGGGTCCAGTTTGACCAGGGCATCCAATCCAGCCTGGACAAGCAGCTTGCCCTGAAAGATCGATGCGCCTTTTGATTGTGTCGTAGACATGATTTGCCTCAGAAGGTCTGCCCGGCAAGCATCTGGAAATGCTCAACAACGGGGCCAAGTGCGAGTGCGGGGAAGAATTGCAGACCGCCAAGAATGAGGATCATTCCGATCAGCAATCCGATGAAGAGGGGACCGTCGGTAGGCAAGGTGCCAGCCGAAGGCGCGACACGGACCTTAGCCGCCAGCGAACCAGCCATCGCCAGAACCGGAATGACATAGGCAAACCTGCCTGCCATCATCGCTATGCCGAGCGTGGTGTTGAACCAAAGCGTATTGGCGTTCAAGCCAGCGAACGCCGAGCCGTTGTTGCCTGCCGCCGAAGAGTAGGCGTAAAGCAATTCTGACAGCCCATGCGGCCCTGCGTTGGCAAGGCTGGACAGCGCTCCCGGCAGCGTGGCGGCGACGCCGGTGAACCCAAGGATCGCCAGCGGCAGCACCAGAACCGCAATGACGGCCAGACGTACCTCGCGCGCCTCAATCTTCTTACCGAGGAACTCAGGTGTCCGGCCGACCATCAGGCCCGCCACGAAAACTGACAGCAGCGCAAACACCACCATTCCATACAGGCCAGACCCCACCCCACCCGGCAAAACTTCGCCTAACTGAATGAAGAGCATCGGGATCAAGCCGCCAAGCGGCGTCAGGGAATCGTGCATCGCATTGACAGCGCCACAAGAAAGCCCGGTCGTAGCGACAATATAGAGGGCAGACAAAGCCTGGCCGAAACGAACCTCTTTGCCTTCCATGTTGCCTTGGGTCGGGTCAATGCCGAGGCTAGCCATAATCGTCGTACCCGAAGTCTCCGCTGCGTAGACCACGGCAACTCCTGCCACGAGCAGCATCGACATGACGATCAGCAGCGCCATCCCCTGTTTGCGAGCGCCAACCATGTGTCCGAATGTCAACGGCAAGGCCGCCGAGATCAGCAGCATCGACCAGATTGACAGGATGTCCCCAAGCGCATTGGGGTTTTCGAAAGGATGTGCAGCGTTGGCATTGAAAAACCCGCCACCGTTGGTGCCAAGCTGCTTTATTGCTTCCTGACTGGCGACCGGTCCCAACGCAATTGTCTGACGCGCCCCCTCCAGAGTCGTCGCGTCAACCGAGGCTGAAAGGGTCTGCGGCACCCCCAGCGCCATGAAGCCAATACTGACGATGATCGAGAGGGGTAACAGGACATAAAGGACGGATCGGGTCAAATCGACCCAGAAATTGCCGATGGTCGCGCTGCCGGAACGGGCGAACGCTCTCACGACGGCGATCGCCATGGCCATCCCGGCCGCGGCGGACAGAAAGTTCTGTACCGTCAACCCCGCCATCTGCGACAGGTGACTCATCGTTGTCTCACCACTGTAAGCTTGCCAGTTGGTGTTCGTCACAAAGCTCACTGTCGTGTTGAACGCGAGATCTGGGGCAAGGCCGCTGAAGCCTTGCGGGTTGAACGGCAACCACCCTTGAAGACGCAATATTGCGTATAGCAAAAGCCAGCCCACGAGGCTGAACACCAACATCGAACGGGCGTAGCCGAACCAGCCGGTTTCCCGGTCTGCATTGATGCCAGCGGCTCGATAGAGTCCATTTTCAATCGGGCTGAGAACAGTGTGAAGAACCGTTCGCTGGCCCGAATAGAGTTTCGCCATATAAGCTCCCAGCGGCAAGGCTGCCGCCAGCACGAGGATCAGCACGAGTGCGATCTGAAGCCATCCATTGACAGTCATGATGATTTCCTCCCTCTCAGAACCTGTCCGGCCGGATCAGGGTGACGACAAGGTACGCCCCCAGCGCCAGTGCAACGGCCAAGCCGATATATGCCTCGGTCATGGCGCGCCTCACGCTCTCTTGAGAAGAGAAATGTAAAGCCAAAGAACGGCAAAAAGGCCGACACCTGCGGCCAGAAAGACGAGATCGAGCATATCTGCCCCCTGAAGGTTTCCTGAGACCAGAATGCCGCCGGACGACATCAGGATGCCATTCCGGTTCGACGGGCTCTGCATAAGGACGTTGTAAAGAAAAGGGTGGCGCTACCCCGTACGTTGGCCACCACATTGCCAATCGCATTGTAAGTCAGCGTGCGGGCCGGGGCTGAAGCGGACGCGACCGACGCCAAGAGATTTGATGCTCCTAGGTAGCTATAGGTCTCGGTCCCCAACGGCGTAAAAAAGATTCGATCAGAGCAATTAATTCAAAAAATCATTTAGTCGTTGAAATACAAGGAAACCCGGAAAGACCATAATGATCCAGTAAAAAATTGAGGCTCGCCAAAAACGCGTCTGCGACGCGGTATGCGCCCTACGCAAAGCCAAGGCTGACAGTACGAGCATAAATAAGCTCTCAATTGGCAACTCCGTCATGACATAAGTTGCGTAGTTGAGGCCACGCACAGGTTGCGGCCATACTTCGCCGACTTCGGCCAGTTTTTCACTCTTGAACAAAGCCCAACACAGAAAATAGGCGCTCGGAGCAACTACGAATACTAGGTGGAGTGGCAAGTAGATGGCAGGGAGTGCACCCACGATGATCAAGCTGCGAACGTTACCCAATACTACACAAACAATTACGAGCGGTGCACCAAGAAAACAGATTGCAAAGAAGATATCGAAAAGATTGTATGACATTCTACTTCCATTCTAATTCTGCAGCGCTTGGGAACTAATTATCAAGAATTCGGCAATAATTCAGTGGAGGTGGCACTAGCTCCAGCCCCACCAATAATGAAAAGGCAGTCAGCTTTTCATCATTCAAATGTTGGAATCTTTCTAATAACTGTACCTCGTTCGTCGAGGATGACTATAAAAAAAACATCACAAGAATGGAATATCTGACAACTTTCTCGGAGCCGTCGATTGGTGTATCCACTGCCTTTCGATATCCCCCATCAACAGTGTTCCATTTAATGTCTTTTCGTCGCAACCCGCTGACGCAATCGCCGTTGTCCCTATCGGTCCTTCCTATTTCAACACAACTGTAAGATCGCTCTATTGCCCGCAACCCGTACGTGGCCGCCAACGCGCAAAGAATGCCGGACACGATGATAACTGTACCAACAAAACCCGCCAATCGTACTATTGTCATCTTCAGTGCCCATGGTTTAACCTTTGGATCCCAGTCTAGACTTAGGTAAAAACTCCCTACACCGCTATCCGTTACCGTGCAGTAATTGCCTCCGCCGCACTTAATCCACCTTCCGGGTTGGCGGTCATAGGCAGCTTCATCCCACCAATAGGTGGTGTCAGAACAATGCGAACCCGTCTCTCTTTGCCCTACCCATACTTTCCGTCATGCGGCAAAAAGCGCGTATCACTCAACCAGAGTAACGGCACGGTTGGCTTTGAAAATTTCTCGGGAGTAGAGCCCGCGTTCCTGATTGAAGATGGGATGGTTGCCGCCCTCCCCTGACGGCATCGCGATGTGCCAAGGTCGTGATGTTCAACGCCACGAAAAGGAGAGGACGGCAGATGAAGGATACAATGATCGGTGTGGACCTGGCAAAGAACGTTTTCCAGCTCCACGGGTCCACAATGATGGGGCATGTGAAGTTTCGCAAGAAGCTGACACGGCTGCAGTTCTGTCAGTTCATGTCGGACCAACCGCCCGCCATGGTGGTGATGGAGGCGTGCGGCAGCGCGAGCTATTGGGCACGGGAGATGATCAAGCTTGGTCATGAGGTACGGCTGATCGCGCCGCAATACGTGCGGCCGTTCGTGAAGAGGCAGAAAAACGACACGGCCGATGCCGAGGCAATCGTTATCGCGGCGCAGCGCCCGGAGATGCGCTTCGTCGATCCGAAGTCGGAAGAGCAGCAAGCCCGGGCGGTGCTGTTTCGGGCCCGGGAGCGCCTTGTCCATCAGCGTACAGAGCTGATGAACGCTCTGCGTGCGGTCCTCTATGAATACGGCCACCCGGTTCCGAAGGGGATCGGGCAACTCAGGCAGATCGAAGCCATCATCGAAGAGCCGAACAGCGACCTGCCCGCACTGGTGCGTGAGGAATGCCAGGATCTCGTGGAGCAGATTTCCGAGAATACGGCCAAGATCGAGACAAAAACGAAGAAGGCGAAGGATCTGGCGGCACAAACCGACATGTCGAGACGACTGCAGACGATGCCAGGCATCGGACCTCTTACCTCGCTGGCTGTCGAGGCATTTGCTCCCCAGATGGTAAGCTTCCAATGTGGCCGAGGGTTCGCAGCATGGCTGGGACTTGTCCCACGCCAGCACTCCTCAGGAGGCAAGGAACGCTTGGGACGGGTGTCAAAGGCCGGCCAAGCTGACATCCGGCGGCTCCTGATCATGGGTGCGATGTCGCGGCTGGCCTGGCTAGCGCGTCGGGCGATCCGCGGGAGCTCCTGGATCACGCAGATGATGGCGAGGAAGCCGCGGATGTTGGTGGCCATTGCGCTGGCCAATAAGATGGCGCGGGCGATCTGGGCCATGCTGACAAAGAAGGAGGACTATCGGGATCCGACGCTGGCGGCGGCATGACCTGTCCGTCGTCGAATGCTTTGGAACAGGTGGGCTAATTTTGGAGCGGAGAGCTCGGGCTCATCGGGTTCAGGTTATGCTGCTTGACGCTGATGGTTCAAGCGGCGGTTTTGGATGGTCT
>Ga0209023_10003497_pt1 | contig 18725 bp, 18 predicted proteins | sample LakOneMetagenome_FD_187468 | JGI IMG/M metagenome (GOLD analysis project Ga0209023, IMG submission 187468) | Freshwater and sediment microbial communities from Lake Erie, Canada (SPAdes) (version 2) | ecosystem: Environmental > Aquatic > Freshwater > Lentic | place: Lake Erie, Canada...
CCCAGCCGCGCATTCCGCAGATCGACGACATGCCGCCCCACGTCCAGCAGCAGTGGCATGAGGCCCGCGCCGCCGGCCAGGGCAACGCCGTCTCGGCAGTGGAAGCCCGCCGCCGCACGCTGTTTGAGCGCCTGACCTCCTTCGGCGCGAGCCGCGAGGATGGCGGCCGTCCGCAGGTCGAGCCGCAGATGGCCCGCCCGGCGCCCGTCGCCCAGCCGCAGGCCCGTCCGGCCCAGCCCGCGCCGAGCCATGCCGAATACGCCAAGCGCCCGGCCAACCAGCCGGCGCCGCGCGCCGACGCCTATGGCCGTGTCGCCCCGAGCCGGCCGAGCGAAGAAGAGCAGATGGAAATCCCGGCGTTCCTGCGCCGCCAGTCCTCCTGAGACAGCGCGGCGCCGGGTTGGCTCCACCCGGCGTCGTACTTTTCTAACGTTATGATTTTTTGAATTCTTTCTTGCCTCCCCGCCTTTAATATTCGTTCACAATCCGTGATTTGGCCGTTGGCGCCGGCACGGATAGTTTCCGGCCCGTCCGGCGGATCGCATTCCGCCCTTCAATGTCGAAGCGCAGCGTTCGAGCGCGATCGGCCAGTTGCGTTGCAACTCCGACGGACTGGGAGCGGGATGGCCCGTATCGAAACCGCCAAACGCCTGACGACGACCGCCGGCGCCGCAAGCCGCGCGTTGCAGACCAGTCTTTCCTCATCCATCGCGCTCGAAGGCGCCGGCGTTCATTCCGGCAAGCCCGCGCGCATCGTTCTGCATCCGGCCGAAGCCAATGCGGGCATCGCCTTCCTGCGCAGCGATCTTGCCGCGGAGCCCGTTGTCCCAGCGCTGTGGTCGCGCGTCGTCTCGACCGAATTGTGCACGTCGCTCGGGCTGGGCGGCCGCGACGCCGTCGCCACCGTCGAGCACGCCATGGCGGCGCTCGCGGGCCTCAGCATCGACAATGCGCTGATCGAGGTCGATGGGCCGGAAGTGCCTGTGCTCGATGGCTCCTCGGCGGCTTTCGTCGACGCGATCGATGAGGCGGGGACCACCACGCTGGCGGCCGAGCGACGTCACATCGAAATCCTGAAGACCGTGCGCGTCGAGCGCGGCCAGGCCTTCGCCGAACTGGCGCCGGGGGGAGAAAACCTCACCCTCGACGTCGAGATTTCCTTCGATCACGCGGCCATCGGCCATCAGCGCAAGGCGCTGCGCCTCGATCCCGCGACCTTCCGCCGCGAGTTGTCTCGCGCCCGCACCTTCGGCTTCATCGGCGATATCGAGCGGCTGTGGCGCGCGGGCTTTGCGCTCGGCGCGTCGCTGGAGAATTCCATCGCCATTTCGGAAGCCGGCGTCCTCAACCCGGAAGGCCTGCGCTACCGCGACGAATTCGTGCGCCACAAGATGCTGGACGCCGTCGGCGACCTGGCCCTGGCCGGCGCGCCGATCCGGGGCGTCTTCCGCTCGCGCTGCGGCGGCCATGCGCTGAACCATGCCGTCCTGCAGGCGCTGTTCGCCGATGCCTCGGCCTGGCGGTTCTCGCCCGCGCGGACGGCCCTGCGCGGCGAGATGCGTCCGGACATTGGCGCGCGCATCCCGTTCGGCGTGCAGCCGGCGCTCGCGCCCGACCGCAGCTGACGGGCGCAGAAGCCACAGGCGCGCAGAATGTCGGAACGGGGCGCCTCAATTTCGGCCACGCCCTACAGATCGCCACAATCGCGCCGCATGAAAGTCGAGCGCCAAGTTGGCGTTGCGGGACGTTTTGCGCTATGACGCCCGTGGTTTCGCGTGGGCCGCGCCGGACGATATCGAATCGGCTGTGCGTCCGCGTCTGGAAATTGCGTCCGGGGAGCCCTGCTCTCGGGGGCGCCGGAGGAACGGAGGCGGCTGGCGGCCTCCGCGCTTTGTCGAGTTTCGCCGCCGTGAGATGACATGATGCAGAGCCTGGTTCGTTCGATCCTGCAGAAATCCGCCGGCGCCCGACGCGTCGCGCTGATCGCCGCCGCGAGCCTGCCGCTTGCCGGCTGCTCGTCGCTCGACAGCATGAACCCGTTGACCAGCTTTTTCGGCGGCGAGAAGTACAAGACGGAACTCCTGCCCGACGTGCCGGCCGACGGCATCTACGACCAGGGCCTCGCGCGCCTCGGCAAGAAGGATTTCTCCGGCGCGGCCAAGAAGTTCGGCGAACTCGAGAAGCAGTATCCGAATTCCGGCTGGTCGCAGAAGGGTCTGCTGATGCAGACCTATTCGGAATATACCGAGGGCAAGTACGACGAGGCGGTCGCGACCGCCAACCGTTACATCGGCCTCTATCCGACCTCGAAGGACGCGCCCTACGTCTATTATCTGGCGGGCATGTCCTACTACAATCAGATCCCGGACGCGGACCGCGATCAGGAGCGCGCCGAGAAGTCGGTGGTGGTGTTCAACCAGCTGGTCGAGAAGTTCCCGAAGTCGGAATATACGACCGACGCCAAGTTCAAGATCCAGGTCGCCAAGGACCAGATCGCCGGGCGCGAGATGAAGATTGGCCGCTTCTATCTCGAGCAGAGCAACTACACCGCCGCGATCAACCGCTTCCGCGAGGTGATCGGCAAGTACCAGTCGACGCGCCACACGGAAGAGGCGCTGTTCCGCCTGACCGAGGCCTATCTGCGGCTCGGCGTCGTCAACGAGGCGCAGACGGCGGCGGCCGTGCTCGGCCACAATTATCCGGACTCGCAGTGGTACAAGGACGCCTATGCGCGCCTGCGCGAGGGCGGCCTGCAGCCGAACGAGCAGCGCGATTCCTGGATCTCGAAACTGTTCCGGAAGACCGTCGGCTAATTCATCAGAGGCGCGCCTGACCCATGCTGGTTCAGCTCGCCATTCGCGACATCGTCCTGATCGACAGGATCGATTTCGATCCTGATCGCGGACTGACCGTGCTGACCGGCGAGACCGGCGCCGGCAAATCCATCCTGCTCGATGCTTTCACGCTGGCGCTCGGCGGGCGCGGCGATGGCGCGCTCGTGCGCGCCGGCCAGCCGCAGGGCCAGGTGACGGCGGTGTTCGATCTGCCCGTCGACCATCCCGCGCGCGAAACGGCGCGCGCCCAGGACATCGACGTTGATGGCGACCTCATTCTGCGGCGCGTGCAGATGGCGGACGGACGCACGCGCGCCTTCGTCAACGACCAGGCCGTTTCCGCGCAAGTCCTGCGCACGATCGGCCGCGCGATCGTCGAGATCCACGGCCAGCACGACGAACGCGCGCTGACAGATGCGGCGACGCATCGCACGTTGCTCGACGCGTTCGGCGGCTTGCGCAACCAGGCCGACGCCGTGCGCGCCGCACATCGCCGGATGCGCGAGGCCGAGGATGCGCGCGCGGATGAAGAGGCGCGACTGATAAAAGCGCGCGCCGACGCCGATTATTTTACGCACGCCCATGCCGAACTCTCGAAACTGGCGCCGGAGCCGGGCGAGGAAGAAAAACTCGCCACGCATCGCCAGCGCATGATGCAGTCGGAAAAGGTCGCCGCAGATCTGCGCGAAGCCTTCGACGCGGTCGGTGGGGAAAATTCGCCGGTGTCGGCGCTGTCGATGGCGCTGCGTCGGCTGGAGCGCCGGCAGCCTCAGGCGCCGCAGTTGATCGATCCAACGCTGGCCGCGCTGTCCAGCGCGCTCGACAGCGTGGAAGCCGCGCGCGCGACGCTCGAATCCGCGCTGGAGGAATCAAACTACGATCCGCGCGAACTCGAGCGCACGGAAGAGCGCCTGTTCGCGCTGCGCGCCGCGGGCCGCAAATATCAGGCAAGCGTGGAAGACCTGCCGAAAGTCGCCGCGAAATTCGCCGCCGACATCGAGGCGCTGGCGCAGGGCGAGAGCAATCTGGCGCGGCTGACGGCCGAAGCCGACGCCGCGCAAAAAGACTTCTCGGTGAAGGCCGAGGCGCTGTCGAAAGCGCGCAAGGCGGCGGCAGGCAAGCTCGACAAGGCCGTGATGGGCGAGCTCGCGCCCCTCAAGCTCGAGCGCGCGACCTTCACCACGCAAATCGACAGCGATCCCGGCGCCGCCAATTCCGAAGGCATCGATCGCGTCGAATTCTTCGTGCAGACCAATCCCGGCGCGCGGCCGGGGCCGCTGATGAAGGTCGCTTCGGGCGGCGAACTCTCGCGCTTCATGCTGGCGCTGAAGGTGACGCTCGCCGACAAGGGCTCGGCGCCGACGCTGGTGTTTGATGAGATCGACACGGGCGTGGGCGGCGCGGTGGCCGACGCCATCGGCCAGCGCCTCGCGCGGCTGGCCTCGCGAGTGCAGGTTCTGGCGGTGACCCATGCGCCGCAGGTGGCGGCGCGCGCGGGCAAACATTTCCGCATCGCCAAGGATGCGCTGGACAAGGGCAAGCGCGTCGCCACGTCCGTTGCCGCGCTCGACGAGGCCGAACGCCGCGAGGAAATCGCGCGGATGCTGTCGGGCGCGAGCATTACGGCGGAAGCGCGCGCCGCAGCTGCGCGGCTGCTTGAAGGCGCGGGCTGAACGGACCGCGAGCCTTCAGGCTCGCTTACTTTCAAGTGCGAGCCTGAAGGCTCGCGGTCCAATGCGCTTTCGCGCTATTTCTTTTACATGGACCTCCTCACAAGCTTCGGCCTGTTCGCCGTCACCGCCATGCTCGTGACCTACGCGCTGGAAGAACGCGGCGCGATCTACACGCTGCTCTTCGCCTTTTCCTGCGCTGTTGGGTCGGCCTATGGCTTTCTGCAAGGCGCTTGGCCGTTCGGGGTGGTGGAGGCGATCTGGGCGGGCGTGGCGCTGCGGAAATGGTGGGGCAGGGCGACGTGAGCCGTCATTGCGCGTCGCTCTGGCGAAATCGCTGTCGCGATTTGGCCTGCGCTCCTCGCAATGACGGCTGAATCTTCTCTCGCGCTTCCATCCGCGCTACATCTCTCCCATGAAATTCAGGCCCATCGACCAGCTCTCGCCCCGGGTCGCGCGCGCGGAGCATACGCTGCTCGGCGCCGAGATCGCCGCGCATGACAGGCGCTATTACCAGGACGATGCGCCAACGGTTTCCGATGCCGACTACGACGCGCTCCGCCGTCGCTACGAGGCGCTTGAGGCGGCCTTTCCGGAACTGCATGCGCCGGATTCGCTGACCAGACGAGTCGGCGCCGCGCCATCGCAGAAATTCGCCAAGGCCAAGCATGCCGTGCCGATGCTGTCGCTCGGCAATGTGTTTTCGGACGATGAAGTGCACGAATTCGTCGCGCGCGTGCGGCGGTTCCTTGGGCTCAAGGAAGACGCGCCGCTCGCCTTCACCGCCGAGCCGAAGATCGACGGCCTCTCCTGCTCGCTGCGCTACGAGCGCGGCGAACTCGTGCGAGCGGCGACGCGTGGCGACGGGTTCGAAGGCGAGGATGTGACGGCGAATGTGCGCACGATTGGCGACGTGCCGCACAGGCTGAAAGGCGACGTTCCCGACATCGTCGAGGCGCGCGGCGAGGTCTACATGAACCGCGCCGATTTCGCCGTGCTGAACGAGCGGCAGGCGGAAGCGGGCAAGATGATCTACGCCAATCCGCGCAATTCGGCGGCGGGTTCGCTGCGCCAGATCGACGCCGGCATAACGGCGCAAAGGCCGCTGCGTTTCTTTGCTTATGCGTGGGGCGAAATGTCCGGCATGCCGGCGCAGACGCAGAAGGGCATGCTGGATTTTTTCCATCATGCAGGCTTTGTCACCAACAGGCTGACGAAGCTATGTCACTCCGCAGAAGAGATGATCGCACATTATCGCGACATCGAGCAGCAGCGATCATCGCTCGGCTACGATATCGACGGCATCGTCTACAAGGTCGACGACCTCTCCTACCAAGCGCGCCTCGGCTTCGTATCTCGCGCGCCCAGATGGGCGGTCGCGCACAAGTTTGCGGCCGAGCGTGCGACGACGGTGCTGCGCGCGATCGACATTCAGGTTGGGCGCACGGGTTCGCTCACGCCCGTCGCGCGGCTCGATCCCGTCACGGTGGGCGGCGTCGTCGTACAGAATGCGACGCTGCATAATGCCGACGAGATCGAACGCAAGGATATTCGCGTCGGCGATACGGTCGTCATCCAGCGTGCAGGCGATGTCATTCCGCAAGTCGTGGAGGTCGTGCTCGACAAGCGCCCGCGCGATGGCCTCCCGAAATACGACTTTCCGACGAAATGCCCGGTCTGTGATTCCGCGGTCGTGCAGGAAATGGACGACAAGGGCGAGGCCGACGTCGTGCGCCGCTGCACCGGCGGGCTGATCTGCGCGGCGCAGGCGGTCGAACGGCTCAAGCATTTCTGCTCGCGACTCGCGATGGATATCGAGGGGCTCGGCGACAAGCAGATCGAACTTTTTTACGAGAAGGGACTGATCAAGACGCCGGCTGATATTTTCACGTTGGAAAAGCGCAATGCGAGCGGCGCATTCGATCTGAGGGAATGGGAGGGGTTCGGCGAGACGTCGGTGCGCAATCTCTTCGCGTCCATCGAGTCGCGCCGCCAGATCGCGCTCAACCGCTTCATTTTCGCGCTCGGCATCCGCCGCATCGGGGAAACCAACGCCCGACGCCTCGCGCGCCATTTCGGCACGTTCGGGGCGCTGCGCGCTGTCGCGAGCAAGGCTGAAGACGGCACCGAGGCGCGCGAGGAAATCAACAATATCGACGGCGTCGGCGATGTCGTGGCTGAATCTGTCGCCGATTTCTTTCTCGAAGAGCACAACGAGACCGCGCTCGACGCGCTGCTGCGCGAGGTCGAACCGCTGCCGATGGAGGCGGTGAAGAACGATTCTCCGGTTGCCGGCAAGACGGTCGTCTTCACCGGCTCGCTGGAGCGTCTGACGCGCGACGAAGCCAAGGCGCAGGCCGATCGCTTCGGCGCGAAAGTCTCGGGGTCTGTTTCGAAGAAGACTGATTTGGTGGTTGCCGGGCCTGGCGCGGGCTCGAAGCTCGCGAAGGCGCAGGAATTGGGGATCGAGGTGATTTCGGAAGACGAGTGGTTCGTGCGCACGGGGCAGGGGTGAGGGGCGGCTATACCTCCCCTTTATGGGGAGGTCGCGATGCAAAGCATCGCGGGTGGGTCCAATCGGCTCGAGCCGTCCATAAAAGCAGACACAGACTCCCACCCCCACCCGGCTCGCTTCGCTCGCCACCCTCCCCATGAAGGGGAGGGAGGGCGCCCGGGCCTTAGCCAATCTTCTTCGTCGCCGCCTTCATCCATTTTCGCGCAGCCGGCGAAACCTTCGCCTCCAGCTTCTCCCATACTGCCGTGTGATAGGCGTTCAGCCACGCGATCTCTTCGCGCGTCATCAGCCTCGCATCGATCAGCGCCGTATCGATCGGCGCAAAGGTGATCGTCTCGAAGCCGAGCATTTTTCGCTCGGCGCCGGCAATCTTGCGTTCTTCAACGACGATCAGGTTTTCGATGCGGATGCCGTAGGCGCCTTCGCGGTAATAGCCGGGTTCGTTGGAAATGATCATGCCGGGCTCGAGCGCCACGCCGCCGAGTTTGGATATGCGCTGCGGCCCCTCGTGCACGGAGAGATAGGCGCCCACGCCGTGGCCGGTGCCGTGGTCGAAATCGGTTCCTGCTTCCCACAGCGCGCGGCGCGCGTAGGCGTCGATCTGCGCGCCGGTCGTGCCCACCGGAAAGACGGCGGTCGCAATCGCGATATGACCTTTGAGCACGCGCGTATATTTGTCGCGCACATCGCCCTTGGGCGCGCCGACGATGGTCGTGCGGGTGATGTCGGTCGTGCCGTCGACATATTGCGCGCCGGAATCGACAAGGTAGACGCCCTTGCCAATTTTTGCGTTGCTGGTCTCCGTCACGCGATAATGCGGCAGCGCCGCGTGTGCGCCGAAGGCGCTGATCGTGCCGAAGGAGATTTCCTTTAGCTTGCCGGTCGCGCGGCGGAAGGTTTCGAGCGCCTGCGCCGCGCTGATTTCCGTCAGCTTGCCCTTGGGCGCTTCGGTTGCGAACCAGGCAAGAAATTCCACCATGGCCGCGCCGTCGCGGATATGGGCCGCGCGCGATCCCTTGAGTTCGGCGGCGTTTTTCCTCGCCTTCATCAGGGCGATGGGATCGGCGCCGACATCGGCCGCGCCGCCTTTTTCGCGATAGAGCGCGACGAGCTTTTCCGGCGCGGTGGCCGAGTCGAACGTCAGCCTTTTCTTTTCACGCGCGAGAGTTTCGAGGTCGCCGATCAGCGAGGCGGGTTCGCGCACATCGGCCAGATCTTCCAATGCAGCGCGAACCGAGTTCGAAAGTTTCGCGCCTTCGACATAGAGGCGCGCCCGGTGCTCGCGCGAAACAATCGCCCAGGACAGCGGCAGCGGCGTATGCGAGACATCGCCGCCGCGAATGTTGAAGGCCCAGGCGACCGCATGGGGGTCGCTCAACACCAACCCGTCGGCGCGCCCAAGTTTTTGCGCGATGCGCGCGAGTTTCTTCGCCGCGCTTTCGCCGGCGAGTTTTTCGGGATGCAGGACAACAGGCGCCGACGGCGCAGGCGGGCGGTCTTGCCAGATGGCGTCGATCGGGTTGCCGTCGACGGCCACCAGCGTCGCGCCGGCTTCTTCCGCGCCCTTGCGCAAGGCCTCGACAGAGGCGGGCGTGTGCAGCCAAGGGTCGTAGCCGATCTTCGCATCACGCGTCGCCTCGCGCGCGAGCCAGCGTGAGGGCGGGTCGGAGACGAGATCGCAGATCGAAAACAGTTTGGCGTCGATCTGCTCGCGCGCCTGGATCGTGTAGCGGCCGTCGACGAAGGCCGCCGCCTTATCCGCTAGCACGACGGCCGAGCCCGCCGAACCCGTGAAGCCGGTGAGCCAGGCGAGCCGTTCCGCGCCCGGCGGGACATATTCGTTCTGGTGCTCGTCGGCGCGCGGGATGATGAAGCCTGCAAGGCCGCGCGCCTTCAGTTCCACCCGTAGCGCGGCCACTCTTGGCGCGGCGCGGGACGGGTCGGCGGTTTCGGCGAAGGACTGGAAGAGCGATTCGAAGCGTGGCGTTTTCATGCCGCAAGCCTAGAGGTCTCGGCGGGAAATTCAATTTGAGGGACGCTCAGACGATGACCTGACCGTTAGCCAGCCATGCGTATTGTGCAGTGCAATATCAATAGTTCGGACACAATCGCTGACCTATATTGAAGGCAACGGCGACAAGCCGAGTCGGAGCGCTTCAGCTCCGATCCAGACCGACCGCGGCCTTCTGGCCGGCAGGCCGGCGGGTGGAACGTCAGGGGCTCTTCTCTCACGAAGGAGCCGAACCATGGCGACGATGATCATTCCCTCCAAGGCTTATGGCGCGCGCGCCAAGCGCTCGCAGCCGCGCGGCCTTGTCACCCGGTTTCTCGACGCGCTGAAGGTTGCGCGCCAGCAGGAAGCCGACGAAATCGTGGCGCGCTACATGAACGGCCGCTGGTCGGACGCCGCAGAGCGCGAGATCAACGACAAGCTGATCCACGCGGAGATGAACCGGCTGTTCTGAGCCGGTTCAACCGCTGACATCATGAAGAGGCCGGGCGGCGGTTCCGCCCGACCTGAGCACGAGCGTCGCCCAGCCGTCGATATCGCCGCGGACGACGAGCGCGAAGCCCTGCGCCGCATAGGCTGACAGCACGCCTGCGACATCGCGCGCGAGCAGGCCGGACAGTACGAGTTCGGCGTCGTGCGCGGCGACATCCGCGATCTGCGGCGCCATCATGCGCAGGGGCTTCGCCAAAATATTCGCGAAAATGAGATCGTAGGGGCCGCCCTGGCGCAGCGCGGGGTGCATGGTTCCGCGCGCGGTCACGGGCTTCACCCAGGGCGAGGCGCGGTTCAGCCGCGCATTGGCGGCGGCGGCCTCGGTCGAGATGGGGTCGATGTCGCCGGCTGCAACCTGCTTGCGCCAGAGCCGCGCGGCGGCGATGGCGAGCACGCCGGTGCCGGTGCCGATGTCGAGAATGCGGCTGGGGCGGCGGCGCTTGGAGATGGCGTCCAGCGCCTTCAGGCAGCCGAGCGTCGTGCCGTGGTGGCCGGTGCCGAAGGCGAGCGCCGCCTCGATTTCCAGTCCGATATCGTTTTCACGCGGCGCTTTCCGATCGTGCGAACCATGCACCAGAAAGCGGCCGGCGCGCACGGGCGCGAGGCCCTCCAGCGAGGCCTTGACCCAATCCTGCTCGCTGACCCGACCGAAGACGAGGGCGGCTGCGGCCTCCTCGCCCACCACCTCGCGGATCAGCTGGCGGATGAGTTCCTCATCGGGCTCGGGCCCGAAATAGACTTCCGCCACCCATTCCTCGGTTGTCCAGCTGTCTGTGGACGGATGTTTCTCGAAGGCGGCGGAGGCTGTTTCGGTGGGATCGAACGTTTCGACGATCGTGTCGGCGACAAGCCGCGCGGTCGCCTCATTGGTCTCGAGCCGCATCACATAGGTGGCGCCATTGGGGGGAAGTCCTTCGAGCATGCCGCGCGCTTAGCATGGCGGGGGCCGCGAGTCATGCTGGCGTGGTAGAATGGCCTGCATGAAACGAATCCTGCTCGCGCTCTGCCTGCTGCTCGCGCCCGTGACGGCGATGGCCCAGGCCGCCGCGCCCGCCGCGCCCGAGCCCTCGCTGGCTGCGCCCAGCCTGCCGCCCAACGCCGATGCGCCCGTGATCGAGACGCCCGCGCCCACTGTCGACGTGCAGGCCGAGAAGAAGAGCGTTCAGGCCTGGGGGCAGGCGAACCCGGAGTGCAGCGCCTGGAGCGACGGCTGTGTCGCCTGCACGAAGGACGGCTGCTCGATGCCGGGCATCGCCTGCGTGCCGAGGGAGACGAGTTGCCGGCGCAAGTGAGGCTCTACCTTTCCTCGCCAAACACATGCGCGAAATAGACGCGCGTGAATTCCGGCACGCGCAGCCGGTCGAGATCGGCCATGCTGCGTACGATGCGCAGGCCCGCGAGTTCGGGCTGCTCGTCCCGCGCGAGAAAGGCCTCGACCTGCGCCACGACCTCGTCCGCGCGCGCAGCAAGCTGCACCGGCTTCATGCAGGCGACGCGGCCGCCGAGGCGGACGATGGTCCAAGCGGGCGACAGGTCTTCGCGCGCCAGAGCAATGCCGGTTTCCTCCTGCAATTCGCGCACGACCGAGCCTGCGAGATCGACGGCGTCGCCGACAATGTCGTTGCGGTCGGGCGTGCCGGCTGGAAAATACGACATGCCGGCGCTGGCGGTATGCGCGCCCATTTCGCCGAGCAGGAAGGCGCCATCTGCCGAGCGCAGCGCCGCCATGGCGAAGCCGTTGAAGACCGTGCCGGGAAAGCCAAAGTCGCGATAGGCGAGGAAGGCTGAAAAAGCGGTCTCGAAATAATGCGAGCGCAGGATTCCGCCGTCTTCGGGCGCATGCTCCAATGCATGGCCGAGCAGGACGCGGCCATCGAACATGGCGGGCTTTTTCGCAACCGCCTGCGCCCAATGCGCAGCAATGTCATCCGCGCGGTCGCGTGAAAAATCCCAGTCGTAGGGCGCGACATGCGCCTCGATGCGGGCGACGTCGAAAATCCGCGCCGCAGCGCTCACAGCGCCAGCGTTCCTTCAGCGACGCGCACAGCGTGGCCGCCGATCGTCGCGGCGGTGAGTGCGCCGCTTTCGATGCTCATGCCGAGTGTGATGAGCGAGGGGCGGCCCATCTCGTAGCCCTGTTCGATGATGAGCGCATGTTCGCCGTCTTCCGGATTCTCGAAAGCATGGGCGACGCCCGCAAAGGCCGCCGCCGCGCCGCCGGTTGCGGGGTCTTCGAGGCCGGGCATCATCGCGCTGAACATGCGCGCGTGCACGGCGTTGGCCGGGTCTCGCGTCTCGCGCGTGTAGAGATAGGCGCCGCGCCCGCCAGCGCAGGCGGGCGTCAGTTTCTCGGCGTCGGGCTTTGCGCGCGCGATCGCCTCGAGCCCCGAGACCGGCACGAAGCAAAAGGGCGTGCCGGCCGAGAAAACGACCGGGTGGTGGCCGTCGAAGCCGATGTCTTTCTCTTCGAGCGACAGCGCGTCCGCAAGCGCGCAGACGTCGGCTTCGCCGATCTTTTCTGGCAGGCGCGGCAGGTTGAAATAGGCAAAGGATGCGCCGCGCTTTTCGAGCCGCACCGTGCAGTGGACGTCGCCGACCTCTTCCTCAAGCACGACGGCGAGATCACGACCGCCTGCCAGTTCCGGCGCGCGGAGCGAGGCCAGCAGCACGGCGCTGCCGACGGTCGGATGGCCGGCGAAGGGCAGTTCCATCGCGGGCGTGAAGATGCGGATGCGCGCGGTGTTGATCGCGTTGCGCGCCGGCACGACGAAGACCGTCTCCGACAGGTTGAATTCCTTCGCGATCTTCAGCATCTGCCTGTCATCGAGCCCTTCGGCGTCGATCACGACGGCGAGCGGATTGCCAGCGAGCGCGTCTTTCGCGAAAACGTCGAGTGTGAAGAATCGGCGGGCCATGCGGCTATACTAGCCGAACTGACAGGCGCCACGCAGCCGGGAGACGGGCGATGCGATTTCTTGCAGCTTTGGTCCTTGTCTGCGTGATGGCTTCCAGCGCTTCGGCCTGCGACGCCGCGAAGGCGGGCTTCGCCGTGGGCGAGGCCTTTAGCCCGGCCCTTGCCGAACGCGCCCGTGCAGCGGCGGGCGCAGCCAAAGTGCGGCGGATGATCCCCGGCATGGCCTATACGATGGAATTCGACAGCGCGCGACTCAGCCTGCGCACCGACGACAGCGGCAGGATCGTCAGCGCCGCCTGCGGCTGACGCGTCAGACCAGCTTGTTGGCGAAATCGACGAGGTCTTCGCCGGCGAGGTCGACGGCGATCTTCGGCTTGCTCTCGCCCTTGCCGGGCCCCTTCTCGTTGGGGCGCGCGATGAAGCCCGTCTGCAGGCCGCAGGCCTTTGCCGCGGCGAGATCGTCGGAATGGGCGGCGACCATCATGCAATCTTCCGGCGCAAGATCGAAGGCGGCGCAGGCCGAGAGATAGACATCGGGCTTGGGCTTGTAGTCGCGCGAAAATTCCGCGCCGAGAATGGCGTCCCAATGGAAATTGTTGCGCCGGGCGAGCGCGGCCATCAGCGAAAAATTGCCGTTCGACACGGGCGCAACGAAACCCTGGCGCCGCAGCATCGCAATGCCGCGTGTGGAATCCGGCCAGGCGTCGAGCTTGTGCCAGGCGAGCACGAGCGCGTGTTTCGTCTCAGCCGAGATATCGGCGAGGCCGAAATCGGCGAGAATCCATTCGAGCGTGCGCGCATGGACGACGTCGAGCTTGGAGAAGGGCTGCGCGCCGGAGCGGATTTCCTCCATGCCCGCCTGATATTTGCCGCGCCAGGCGTCGGCGAAGGCGGTCCAGATCATGTCATGGCCGAGCGGGTGCAAAATACTATGCGCCTCACGCGCGACGCCCTCGCGCCAGTCCACGATTGTACCGAAAATATCAAAGAAAAAGGCCTTTGGCGCGCCCATGTGATCCTCCCGCGACTTGGGCGCGAATATGCGCTAGATCGGCGTTGGACAGCAATGCGGGATCAGCGCGTGAAGGATGTCGTTTTCGATCTGGGCAATGTCCTCCTGCGCTGGGACCCGCGCCATCTCTACCGCAAGGTGTTTGCGGACGAGGCGCGGATGGAGCATTTTCTTGCTACCGCCTGCTCGATGGCCTGGATCCATTCGATCGACGGCTGTCACGATTTCGCCGAACCGATTGCGAAGCGCGCGAAGGAATTTCCGCACTACGCTGATGAGCTCGCGCTGTTCGATACGCGCTGGCTCGAGACGCTCGACGGCGCGATCACGGAAAATCTCGCGATCTTCCATGCGCTGAAGGAAGCTGGCCGGCCGGTCTACGGCATCACCAATTATCCCGCGCAGAAATTCGATCTTTCGCGCGCGCTGCATCCGTTTCTCGACGCGTTCGACGAGATTGTCGTCTCGGGCCGCGAAGGCGTGACGAAGCCGGACGCGCGGATTTACCAGCTGCTGTTCGAACGCTCCGGGCGCGCGCCGGGAGAGCTCGTATTCGTGGACGATGTCGCGCGCAATATAGCAGCGGCGGAGAGACTGGGGATGTCGGGTGTGCTGTATGCGCCGGGGATGGATCTGGCGGCCGAGTTGCGGGCGCACGGCGCGCTCTGAGCAATGCGGACCGAGCGCCTTCGGGCTCGCCGTCCCCCGATGCGAGCCTGAAGGCTCGCGGTCCATGATGCGTTATTCCACGATACCCGTCGGCAACCCGTCCATGCTGACAAGATTCTTCTCGCGCCAGTAGTCGGCGACGCCTTGGCGCCCTTTCTTCTCCGCCCAATTATCCAGCGCGCCGCGCTCGCGGTCGTAGGAGAAAGCCGGCACGCCATAGCCGCAGGACGTCTTCACCAGATCGAATTTCAGCCGCACGATCTGGCGCGTTCCGACCGGGCGTTCGTTGCCGAAATGGTCTGCGAGAACGCGCGCGAATTCGGCGCTGTCGCGATGCAGGATTTCGCCGCGGCCATAGAGGCGCAGGATGTTGGGCGGGCCTTCGAAGGCGCAGAACATGATGGTGAGGCGGCCGTCCGCCTTCATATGCGCGGCCGTCTCCGCGCCTGAGCCGGTGAGGTCGAGCCAGCAGGCTTCGTTGTCGCAGAGCAGGCGAAACTCGCGTGTCGAGCGCGGCGAGATGTTGATGCGCGTGTCCATCGCGGCGGAGGCGGCGAAGAAAATGTGCTGGCGCGCGATGAAGTCGCGCAGCGCGGGTGTGACGCTCGGATATTCCTGCGCCACGGCGGTCTCCTGTGCGGGCGATGGGTGGTGGCAGGATAGGGCGGTGGCCAGAGGAAATCACGCTGATGTGCGCGCCTACCTCCCCACCCGTGGGGAGGTCGCGATGCGAAGCATCGCGGGTGGGGCGAGTTGGGCATTGTCGGGCATGTCGCCAACGCCCAGCTGTCCCCACCCGTCGCCTTCGGCGACACCCTCCCCGCGAGCGGGGAGGGATGAACTCGCTACACCACCGCCGCCAGACGACACGCCTGGTCGATCGCGCGCTTGGCGTCGAGTTCTGCGGCTTCATAGGCGCCGCCGACGATTGAGGCCTTCATGCCGCGCGCCTGCAAATCGTCGTAGAGTTTGCGCATTGAGGTCTGACCGGCGCAGACGATGATCGTGTCGACCTCGAACAGGCGCGGCTCGCCGTTGACCAGCGTGTGCAGGCCGGCGTCGTCGATCTTCACATAGTCGACGCCGCCGACCATCTTCACATTGCGCCGCTGCAGGGCGAGGCGATGGGTCCAGCCGGTGGTGCGGCCGAGGTTGCGGCCGAGCGCGTCGGACTTGCGCTGCATCAGCGTGACCTCGCGGCCCGAAGTCTCGACTTTCGGCTCGACGCCGGTGACGCCGCCGCGCGGATGGTTCTTGAAGTCGATGCCCCATTCGCGCGCGAAAACGTCGATGTCGAGCGCCGCCGAAACGCCGCCGTGGCTGACGAGTTCGGCAACGTCGAAGCCGATGCCGCCCGCGCCCATGATGGCGACGCGCTTGCCGATCGGCTTCTTGCCGAGAATGGCGTCCATGTAGCCGACGACCTTTTGATGATCGATGCCGGGAATGGCGGGCGTGCGTGGCTCGATGCCGGTCGCCACGATCACTTCGTCGAAGCCTTGCAACGCATCCGCGTCGACGCGCGTGTTGAGCCGGAGATCCACGCCATGCAGCGCGATCTTGCGGCGGAAGTAGCGGATCGTCTCGTCGAACTCTTCCTTGCCCGGAATTTTTCGCGCGAGATTGAACTGGCCGCCGATGTCCGCGCCCGCTTCAAACAGCGTGACCTTATGGCCGCGCTCGGCCGCTGTGATCGAGAAGGCGAGGCCGGCAGGGCCGGCGCCGACGACGGCGATCTTCTTCGGGGTATTGGTGGGGGGGTAATTGAGTTCCGTCTCGTGGCAAGCGCGCGGATTGACGAGGCAAGAAACGAGCTTGCCGTTGAACGTGTGATCGAGGCAGGCCTGGTTGCAGGCGATGCAGGTGTTGATCTCGTCCTCGCGGCCCTCGAAGGCCTTCTTCACAAGCTCGCTGTCGGCGAGCATGGGCCGCGCCATCGAGACGATATCGCCGTCGCCGCGCGCGAGAACGTCTTCCGCGACTTGCGGCATGTTGATGCGGTTCGACGTGATCATGGGCACGCCAAGTTCCTTGCGCAGGCGGCCTGTCACCTGCGTGAAAGCCGCGCGAGGAACCATCGTCGCGATTGTCGGCACCAGAGCCTCGTGCCAGCAGAAATGCGTGGAGACGACATTGACGCCCTCGGCCACGATCGCCTTGCCGAGCGTGACGACCTCTTCCCAGGACAGCCCGCCTTGCAGCATGTCCATCGCGGAAATGCGGAAGATCAGGATGCGGTCGGGCCCGAGCGCCTTGCGCACACGGCGCACGACTTCGACAGCAAAGCGCATGCGGTTCTCGAACGGGCCGCCCCATTCGTCGGTGCGCAGATTGGTCTTCTCGACCAAAAATGTGGAGATGAGATAGCCAGCCGAGCCGATGATCTCGACGCCGTCGTAACCAGCTTCGCGCGCGAGCGCGGCGCAATTGGCGAAATCGCGCAGCTGCTTCTCGATGCCTTCGGCGGTGAGGGCATTCGGCATGTAGGAGCCGATGCGGGATTTCACCGCAGACGGCGCGACGCATTCGCTGGTGCGCGCGAGTGGGCCGGTGTGCAGGATCTGCAGACAGATTTTCACGTCCGGGTCTGCGGCGTGCACGGCCTCGGTGACGAGGCGATGTTCGGCGACCTCGTGCGGCTCGCTGAGCTTGGAGCCGCGCCCGCCGCCTTCGAAATTCGGCGGTATGCCGCCGGTGATGATCATGCCGACACCGTTTTTCGCGCGCTCGGCGAAGAAGGCCGCCTGTTTGGCGAAGCCGTTCTCGGCTTCTTCCAGCCCCGTGTGCATCGAGCCCATCAGCGCGCGGTTCTTGAGTTTGGCCACGCCGATGTCGAGCGGGTTGAACAGCAGGGGATAGCGGGGATGGGCGGCGGGCATGGCTTCCTCCGTCGGGCGCTCGGCGCGTCCGGTTTTAATTGAGCGATTAATTTATCAGGGGCGGGACTTTGTCAATCGCCCCGTCATTGCGAGGAGGCGCAGCCGACGAAGCAATCCATCCCCGGATAAAGGGCCTGAGCCGAGGATGGATTGCCGCGTCGGCCTTCCGGGCTCCTAGCAATGACGCGCTTCACACCCACCGCATCAGCAGCGGGACAATCAGTGATGTCGCCAGCCCGTTCAGGCCCATGGCGATGCCCGCGAAGGTTCCGGCAATCTCGTCCACGGTGAAGGCGCGGGCGGTGCCGATGCCGTGCGAGGCGAGCCCGACCGCAAAGCCGCGCGCCGCATAATCCTTGATGCGCAACAGGTTCATCAGCGGCGTGACGATGACGGCGCCGATGATGCCGGTGGTGATGACGAGAACCGCGGTCAGCGCCGGCACGCCTCCGAGATTTTCCGACACCGCCATGGCGATGCCGGCGGTGACCGATTTCGGCGCGAGCGAGACGAGAACCTGGCGCGGCGCGCCGAAGGCTGCGGCTATGGCGACGGCAGACACGCTGGCGACGATGGCGCCCGCAATGAGCGCGGCCGCCATCGGCAGCAGGTTCGCCATCACCAGCGCGCGATGGCGCACGAGAGGCACGGCGATGGCGACGGTGGCGGGCCCGAGCAGGAAATGCACGAATTGCGCGCCTTCGAAATATTTCGCGTAAGGCGCGCCGGTCGCCACCAGGATTGCGCCCATCACTGCGAGCGCGATCAGCACGGGATTGACGAGCGGATTGCGATTGGCGGCGCGAGAGACGAAGTCGGCGAAGAGCCAGACGACCAGCGTGAGTGAGAGCCACAGCAGCGGCTGCGTCGAGAGATAGACCCAGAGCGCAAAAGTGTTGTTCACGGCGCGTCGCTCGCCTTCGCGGTCAGTTTTTTGACGAAGAGAAAGACGTAGACGGTGACGATGAGCGTCAGGACGGTCGAGCCGACGAGCGCGGCGGCGAGTGCGACGCCATAAGCGCCGACAACGGGCAATTGCTGCACGACGCCGACGCCCGCCGGCACGAACAAAAGGCCGAGCGAACCGAGCAAGGCGCCCGCCGTGCGGCCGAGTTCGGTGCTCTCGATCTTCGATGCGTCGGCCCCAGTGGCGCGCGCATGGACGAGAATGCCGGTGGCGAGCAGCGCGAGGCCGATGACAGGGCCGGGCACGGGCAGCGACAAGGCGCGGGCGAGGATTTCGCCTGCGAGCTGGCAGCCGAGGAGGAGGGCGAGGGCGCGGATCATGGGGGCATTGTGGGCGCGCGGACGGCGCAGGCAAGGCGGAATGTTGGGCCGCCTCCTTCTCCCCGTGAAACGGGGAGAGGGTCAGGGTGAGGGGCACGTTGCAGTGCGCGATTGATGCAGAACTCGCCCGGGCCCCTCATACTCGGACCGAAGTCGACAATAGCCGACTTTGTGTCGGCGCGTCGCGCCACCTTCTCCCCGCTTGCGGGGAGAAGGGATCACCACGCAGCATTCTGGCCTACGCCAGAGGCTCGATACGCACCTGCAGGCCGTCCTTCGGCTGCGGGATCGGCCAGAGCTTCCAGTCCGGAATATATCCCGGCGCCACTGTCACGCGCGATGTCGACAGCAAGCGGTAGGCGAAGCACTTGGCCTGCATGTAGGCGAAGTTGAGCCCCAGGCACATGTGCGCGCCGCCGCCGAAGGGCACGAAGGCGAACTT
>Ga0209023_10003498_pt1 | contig 18724 bp, 19 predicted proteins | sample LakOneMetagenome_FD_187468 | JGI IMG/M metagenome (GOLD analysis project Ga0209023, IMG submission 187468) | Freshwater and sediment microbial communities from Lake Erie, Canada (SPAdes) (version 2) | ecosystem: Environmental > Aquatic > Freshwater > Lentic | place: Lake Erie, Canada...
GGTAGTATTTTCCAATATCCGCACTGGCTGGCTGCCTTGAGAGGGATCGAACTTCCGCATTACAAAACGGGAGTTATTTTTTCGAGCCTCAGAGACTTATGGAGTTTTCGGCAGCAACAACTCGAAATTCAAATCTCCAGAGACTTTTGGAAATTAGAAAAGCCCGCATTTCGCGGGCTTTTCTCACTATGAAGCGGAGTTATTTCGTACCACGCGACTGGCTGGCTGGCGACGCAGTGGTGATCGCGACAGTCTCGGCCCAAATTCCCTGCAAACAGGGAATTTTACAGGGAATTTTGCGATTTTGGCTCCCGAGAGACGGCATTATTGGCCAAAGGTCCCTGCCCTGCAGCGACTTTTTGAGAATTCCCTATGTAGATCAACAGGGAAATGTAACCGATGGATCAGGGAATTCTGTAGCAGGTAACAGCGAATGGTGACATTCCGGGTAAGCGTCCATTTCTTGCACGCTTGTTTTCTTAGGTAGCGAGCCGATCTGTTCTCCCCAGCAATTTGCAGGTGAGGAGGACGAGATGCCCGATTTACGCGAACGGTATGGCGAGGCTTTCTGGCGCACACATCACGAGGCGTGGTGTTGTAGTGAGTTGAATCAGCGGGAGTATTGCGAGGCTCAGGGGATTCCGCTGAAGGCGTTCGGCAACTGGCGGGCGAAGTTCAAAGCTGAGCCGCAACTGGCCGAACGCAAGCTGCTCTATCGGCGCCGGGTCTTAGTCATACCCATAGTCATAGGCTTAATCATATGACTAGCGGCTCGATGGCGTCGGGGCCGAGTGTTGCTCCACCCCGCGATGGTCGTCGTCGAACGTTCACAGAAGCCGACAAACGCCAGATCGTTGATGAGGCAGTGCGACCCGGTGCGAGCCTTTCGGAGGTGCTTCCAGCGAAACAGGACACGCGCTGCGATCCCGTATTGGCGTGCCCACTTTCTCACAAAGCTTGGTCCAAGAAACCCAGGTCAGGTCAATAAGCTCCAGAATGTATTACTGGCGTCCGATGTCTATCTCGCCACTCAGGATAACCCTTTCAGAGTCGTTGGCCAGAATACCGAGCCGCACCGCCCACTGACCGACCCGTGGGATTTGTAAATGCTGCACACGCCAGACAGCATCGCTCCCCTTTACTGCGTCCCGCGAAATCGCCTCGATACCGGCCGGTGGAGCGGCCCCGTTTTCTGGTCCAGGTTCTAAGCAATTTCTTGGGCTAACAGGGAACGCATCCCGATGCGTCGAAATTATCCGTCATGTCATGCGTAGCAATGTTACGATGACGAGCCGACGCGCATTTAGGCGCGTCGGCTTCTATCATTCCTATCTAGGCGAAGGCTGCGGAGCTTACAGGTGTCGAAGATCGCCGCGCAATTACGAATGCACAAATACTTGAAAGCACTCCTGAAAGCACAACATACCAGCACACAAGCCAGGGTTCACCGCCGCCAATCTTGACGAGCACTGTTGCAATCAAAGCGGTCATACCGGCAACAGCGCTTGTCATTTGGTACACAAACGAAATGCCAGTATAGCGCACCTTTGCATCGAACAAATCACACAAGAAAGCCGCGACGTTACCGTAGACCACCGAATAAAAGACGCCATAAGGCACGATGATAGCGATCCAGACCAAGTAAATGTTGCCACCCGATTCCTTCATCATCCAGAATGCAGGAAAGACACTAACAGAACTGATAATCGCCGCCGCACCGTAGAGCTTTGCGCGCGACATCTTGTCGGAAAGATAGCCGGCCAACGGAATGCAAATGGTCAGCACCGCCGCTCCAATCATAAGCCCGATCAGGGCGTCATTACGCGTCACGTGAACGGTGTCGACAAGATAGCTTATTGCAAAGACCGCAAATACGTTGAAGAAAACTCCATCGACATGCCGCGCCCCTAAACCAAGCAAGACGTTCGAGGTGTATTTATGGAACATCTCCACAATCGGCAGTTTTGCTTCGTCGTTTGACGCCTTCACCTGCGAAAACTCAGGCGTTTCGAAGAGCTGGAGACGAATCCACATGCCTACAAAGACCAGTACGAACGAGATCAGGAAGCAGGTTCGCCAGCCCCATGACATAAAGCTCTCATTCGACATGACCGTCGAAAGCAGCGCAACGGTTCCAGCTGAAAGAAGGATGCCCAATGATAACCCGATCTGCGGGATGCTGGTATAAAAACCACGCCGCTTCTCCGGCGCAAACTCGTAGGCCATCAGGACTGCCCCGCCCCACTCGCCACCAAGACCAATGCCCTGGAAGATACGCATGGTCAGCAACAAAGCGGGCGCCCAAAAGCCAATCTGGTCGTACGTCGGGATCATGCCGATCGCAAATGTCGATACACCCATGATCATAAGCGTGGCAACCAGGACGCTCTTGCGTCCGATGCGGTCACCGAAATGACCGAAGATGATCCCGCCCAACGGCCTGGTCAAAAACCCGACCGCGAAGGTCGCGTAAGTCAGCATAAGTGAGGTGGTCGGATCGTCAGCTGGAAAGAAGAGTTTATTGAGAACAATTCCAGCCAGAACACCGTAGAGAAAAAAATCGTACCATTCGATGGTCGCTCCCACGAGACTCGAAAGTACGACGCGATTTACCGTCTTGTTGTCGACTTGCATTATTCCCTCCTGACAATAGTTTCCCTTCTCTCCGCTCGAACGAGCGGAAAGTTCCTTTATGCGGCGTTCGGCCGCTTTCATTGTCGGCATTGCTCTGCCGACCATTTTATGGAAGCTAGGCGGACACCTCCTGTCCGCAGACATTCTTCCTTGCACGGTGGAAGAACTGATTAGATGTTTTTGGCCAAGCCTATTTCGGCAATCGTCTATCTTGATCGATTCATAATTGTCACGATCCCGGCAGACGGATCGACATAGATTTCATCGCCGGTTTGGATGAGCCTCGTGACGTCGCCACCTTCGAAACGATCGACGAGCGAAATCTCGCCGAAAGCAGCGCCCTGAGCGAGAATCGGATTCACGCTGTTGAACAAGTAAGCTTTCGGCGTGATCTGCGAATGCTTCATCTCTCTAAGCATCCATGCCGAAGCCACACCGCCCTTGGCAGTTTTCAGAACGAGAACACGGTCTTGGTAGCTCTCGCCATACAATTTGTGGGCAGGGCGTGAGAACACCCCCTTGCTCCGGTCAAGATCGTAACGGGCGCTGAAATTATCGTCAGCAACCAGTGCAATGCCCTTCACGGGCGGGCCGATGCCACGGTGGCATTTAAGGGTAATGGTCACACAATCCTCCCGTAGACAGCGCTGTCGATACATTTCTCCATGGATTGGAGAGTCGGCTTGTAGCCATAGCCGCCGATGATGTTGACCAGCTTCGCCGAATTGGAAACTAGTCGCTTCCAGCCGTTTGCTTCCGCCATTTCACGGGCATAACTCTGATAGAAGCACACGCCCGAAAGCACGATTCCGCCGGCACCTTCGATAAGCGCTGTAAGACCCATGCGGTCTGCCGCAAACTTGATCTCCGGTGACGTCGTGACGATCAGACTTGTTGCCTCGTGGACGCGCCGCCCGTCGAGGAGTGACGCCACGAGCTTGATCTCGAGCAGCGAAAGTTGAGGTGCAGCGAACACGACAACGTCAACTTTCTCGCCAAGCGCCGCATAGCGTTCAAAAAAACTGGTGAATTCTCCTGGACCAATCTGCGTTGCGACCGGCGGGGACTTGTCACCGAACGCCTCGTTGAGTGTAGCTGCCTCCGGCGTCACGCCGGGCATGTGAAACATAGCGGTTGAGCCAAAGCTTGCGAGCGCGGCCCCAAAGTGTTTGAGCTCATCGGAGTTGGGCGGTGAAGCGACGCCAGAGATGACAGGAACCTCCCAATAGCTGTTGGTCGCTTGCCCCACGATTCCGCCGAACGCACCCCAATCACTCAAATCCTTAAGCGGAGCGGTAAGCTCAAAATGCCGAGTCCCGAAGCGTCGCTCCTCCAAATGGTAGCCGTATCGCGGCGTGCGGCCCGTAAGACCCGCCGACAACGCAGACGGCCCACCTTCGAAGTTGCTCCGGGCGCCCAGCACACCGTTCGAATAAATCACGACACCAGTGTCGCCGAACGCGAGATGCTCGCCGCGCACCGGTGGCAGGATGGTTTGATAGTTTATACAGGTGTTGGTCATCATGACCGAAAGTGCCTCAAAGGCACGGATCGCCCGCCCCTCAATATCTGCCATCCGATCGGTCTGCTTCAATCGCTTGTAAGCATCAAAATCGACGCCGCGGGGGTCCGTGATAGTCGGAATACGAACCTGTCGCTGCGTAGCGGGAAGCTCAGCCAATCCTTCGAGAAATCGAACACCAGACTCCCCGGTCGCCTCTGTGTCAGCCATGATATGAGCTTGGCCCACGGGGACAAGATCTTTGGCATCAAAGAATTCGCCGACCTCGATCTGGTGACGGATCGCCCACTGACGCGCCGGGCCGAATTCGCCCACCAGCATGGCTTGCTCCTCGTCATTCAATCTCATGCGGGGCCCTTTTCAGTTGAGAGCAACCGTGAGCGGACGTCGCGGATTTCGTCGCCGAGCCTGGTAAAGTGAAAGTCTGGCAGATCAGGTTGCGTATTGCCGTCTTTCCAAAGTCCCGTCGCTTCCGGCTCAATGACAAGCTCAACAAAAGTCGGATCAGTTACAGATAAGACTTCCTTCAACCCCGACCTTAGACTGCCAATATCGGTGAAGCGGAATGTGTGCCGATAGCCGGCGCTACGAGCGAGACCTACAAAATCGAGGCGCCCTGCACCAGGTATCGGGATATTCGCGAGGTTCTCGAACCAGACACCATTGTTAAAGACGAAGTGCACGAAGTTTGGCGCAGCCGCTTCGCAAGCTCCTACAAGTGACGGCAATTGCATGAGAAGGCTACCGTCGCCATCCAGCGCAAATACCTTTCTCTCAGGTCGAGCCAGCGCAATGCCAACGCCAAGCGCCGAAGCGCCTCCCATCAGAGGAACGCAGGCGACGTTGAGCCCGTTTTTGTCGATCTGATCCAAACACTTGATCGCTGTCATCGTCGAAACAATCACCGCAGACGCTCTGTGCTCGACGATAGCTGCTACCGCCTCAATACACTTCATCTCAATTGCTCCATCGCATATTGCGATCGAACACAATCGCGGTCGGCCGCGCTTCTTTCTCAGCAAGGCGGTAAGCTTTCGCAATGTTCGGCATATCCTCCTGGCTGTCGATCCTCCATGTCGGAATATCAAGCAGTTCAAGTAGCGGATCGAGAAGCCGTACCACGCGACGAGAGGAAGCCATCGTATTCTCGCCCCGATTGGAAGCTTCACGGCCAAACTGGCCAATCAGCATGACGAGCGGTGTTCCTGCATCGAGACCAACACCACGCAATGCATTAAGACCAGCGTAAAGGCCTTGGTTCTGAATTACGATCGCTGCACGCCGCCCACCACAGTAAAGCCCTCCAGCCATCATAAAGGCCTCGTGCTCACTACAGCAGTTAATGGTGCGAATACGATCCTTGCGATCTTCCAGCGCTCGATGCAGTGGCAACTGAACCCAATCGGGAACAGTTACAACGAAGGTAACGCCTGCAGCCTCCAACGCGTCAGCCACTGCGGTACCGCTGACATCACTTTCTTTCTCACTGCGCATTGGCTTCCTCAAGAATCATTTCCGATGCTTTTTCGCCGATCATCGTAGCTGGCGCGCTGGTATTGCCAGAGACCAGCAACGGCATAATCGATGCATCTGCGATGCGAATGTTGGAAAGGCCACGAATCCGTAAGCGGGCATCAACCACGGCATGCGTATCGGCCCCCATTCTGCAGGTGCCCACAGGATGGAAAATCGTTGCACCATGCTCTCTACAGAATTCTTTAACGTCTTCGTCGCTACTGGCCGGACTGGCGGGCCGATATGTCGAATGGGTGTAGTCAGCCATAGAAGGGGAAGCAGCCAGCCTTTGCGCAAGACGCACCCCGGCGATCGAACAGCGCCAATCATCTTCTTGGGTCAGATAATTCGCTCGAATGGATGGTGCGTCGGAAATGTTCGCTGATCGGACGTGGATGGATCCGCGAGACTTCGGTCGCAACTGACAGACACTGAACGTAAATCCAGGCCAAGAGTGAGGCTTGTCGGCTGCTCGTTCAGCAGTTACGGCTGCAATATGAAACTGCACGTCGGGCGTTTCTGATTCCGGGAGAGCGCGAGCGAACATACCGACGTGATTAATTCCAACCGCCATGGGGCCAGACCGAGTAAAAATGTACCGCAATCCGATGCCCATTCTACGCCGCCAAGACCCCAATTCATCGTTCGTAGTGATCGGCTTCTTGCACCGAAACATGAGCCTGAATTGCAGATGGTCCTGCAGATTCTCGCCCACGCCGGCGAGTTCGTGAACGACGTCTATGCCGTTCGCCTTGAGGATAGCCGGATTGCCAATACCCGAAAGCTCGAGAAGCTGAGGCGTCTGGATTGCCCCAGCACACAATACAACTTCGCGAGTCGCCTCCACGTCAAACATCGTTCCGCCTCGCTCATATCGCACGCCCACAGCCTGCCGACCGCGAAATAGGATACGCTGCGCGAAGGACTCCGTGACAACCTGAAGGTTGGCGCGACCACGCGCAGGCTTGAGGTAGCCGACCGCGGTTGAAGAACGCCAACCGTTTCTCGTCAAAAGTTGATAATAGCCGATGCCTTCCTGCGATGCCCCATTGAAATCATCCGTAGCAGGCACACCAATATCGTTGCCTGCGCGAATGATTGCCTCCATCAATTCCGGGCGATCATGGATATCGGAACAGCCGAGCGGCCCGCTGTCTCCATGATATTCAGACGCTCCACGTTCATTTCGCTCCAATTTACGAAACGTCGGGAGAACGTCTTTCCATCCCCAACCTGGATTACCTGCAGCCTCCCAGGCATCGTAATCCTGAGCTTGGCCGCGGATGTAGATCAGCCCATTGATAGAACTAGAGCCGCCAAGCACCTTGCCCCGCGGCCAATACAGCTTTCGGTTATTCAGCTCGGACTCGGCCTCTGTATGGAAACCCCAGTTATAACGGGGGTTAAACATAGTTTTAGCGTAGCCAATAGGAATGTGTATCCAAGGGTAACGATCAGCCGGCCCCGCCTCTATCAATAGAACCGTATAGCCTCCGGATGCGCTCAAGCGATTTGCGAGCACACAGCCGGCCGTTCCGCCCCCAACAATAACATAGTCGTAGGCTTGCTTCGCTACGGGCTCACTCATAACACCCTCGCGTTTGGCATCTCAAGCGGACGAGCATTCGACGGAATGAAAATCTGTTGGAAGGAGATCGGAACATCGCCGTGCGTTCGCGATCGAAGCTCCAACCTCATACCGACCTTCGATTCCGGCCCGCCCGATAGCAATTGTCGGATTCGCTCCGAGAATGGCCCCGACGCAATATTCTGCGAGATTGACAGCGTCGGCGCGTTGAATTCTTTGGCAATAAAATTCCGAATAATCGTGCGGTGCAGCTTCTCGATCGGCATTTTCATGATCATTTTGAATCGTTCGGCATCGAGGTAAAAATCGCTGATACAATCAAACTCATCCGCGACATTGATGCGGCGGGTGATAAGAATAGCCGCCTCACTCTCGGTGAGAAATTTCGACCAAGCGCCTCGCGCCCTCACGATCTTTCGATCGATTGCCTCCGCATACACCGGCGCGATCGAGCGCCCGTCGTCACCCACGAACCGAAAGTGAAGTAGCTGCGAAGACTGCGTCATGTCACCCGCAACGAATGTGCCGTGACCATGACGCCTGACAAGAACGCCGTCGACCGCGAGAGCTGAGAGGGTCTTTTGGACGGTGCCGAGGCTGAGCCCAACTTCACTAGCGATATCGCGTTCGGCAGGCAGCTTATCGCCAGCAGACCACGCTCCCTGAGCCAAAGCGTCCAAAATCGCCAACCGCATACGCAGATGAAGAGGCTCCCTATCTCCTGCTCGTTGAGCGTACGCGCGCGCCAACAGCGTCGGTGCCACTGTCTTGCGCTTTTCGCTGGCGATGCCCTCTTTTGCTTTTTGAAGCGACTGCAACGTTGTCATAACGTCCCACTCTCCTGTTGACCAAAGCTATATAGCTCTATAGCTTTAATGGAGTCTACAGTTAATTTGCGAACCCGACTGCATTTTTTGGGCAACTTCGCAAGTGCGATAAAATTGATGGAATCGAAAGAGATGCCGTTTTCTTCTGCTGACATAGGCGCGATTGCACATTTGTATCGCGGCGAGCTTTATCGCAGCACGATTTGGCGCACCCGACTTGACAGCACAACCAACTGGGCTGTGGTGACCACCGGAATAGCATTGACCGTGTCTTTCAGCTCTCCGCAGTCATCGCCATTCCCACTGTTACTTGCCGGGCTACTCGTCGCAGTGTTCCTATCGACAGAAGCGCGTCGATATCGTTTCTACGATTTTTGGCGAATCCGCGCTCACGTCCTTGAACTGCATTTCTATGGACCAGTTTTGCTTGGTCAAACCGCAGCTACAAATACAAAGTGGAATGAAATTCTGTTTGATGATTACAAATCGCCTAGACTCCATATAAGCTTGACAAGTGCTGCCGGCCGTCGCATTCGGCGCAACTATGCGTGGATATTTGCAATTCAAGCCGCATCATATTGTGGAAAGCTGCTGATCCATCCCTCGCCCGTATTATCCGTCTCGGAATTCGTAGCTCGCGCCGATCTTGGACCGCTGCCAGGCATAGTTGTTCTAGCAATCGGGCTTCTCTTTCATGGAACATGGGCTGCGATAGCGATCTTAACTATCAAATCCCGTCGCGGCATTTATGCCAAGGCGACGCCTGACGCCGAGCGCGACGCGATTCTGGAATTGGCACAAGGTGGCGCGTTGAATGACTAGTCGTATCGTTCATTGCAGATCGATCTGGCCGGCCGCAGAATGACGTCGAGAAAAGAGTAACGTTCATTACTTCACAGCCGCGCTGCTCGAAATGGACGACGGAAGCCAAATCAATGCTACATACCATTTCATTACGCAAAAATGGTTGCACAAGCCACAACCGGTGCGCATCTAGGGTACGAATTATCTGCTTCAATCGCGCTACTGATGCATAAATCGCTTTGCGAATCTTGTTACATTCGGACTTCCAGTTCACGGGGTACGACAATCATATTGCAGTTGACAGATGTTACAATTTATCTGGTTGGAAGATGGTCCGCTTTAGAGGTTGAGACCAGTTTGACTGAGAGCTTCCGACACTGTTGGACTTGCCAAAAACACTGGACCCCGTCGCGCCCGATTTTCCATCCTATGAAGTCTTCGGCCGGCGAGGGTATGATCGCGCGCTCAATTCTCGGACTCGACGAACACTTCGTCGCGCTTCTTGCGAAGCGCCGGCAGCAGCGCGAGGATCAGAAGGAATGCCGCGATTGCCATCAAGCTTGCGGACAGCGGACGGGTCAGGAACACCGTCCAGTCGCCGCGCGAGATCAACAACGCACGCCGCAGATTTTCTTCCATCAGCGGCCCAAGCACCATGCCGAGCAACAGCGGCGCCGGTTCGAAATCGTGTTTCACCAGCCAGTAGCCGACGAGCCCGAAAGCCGCGGTCAGAACCACGTCCGTCGGCGCGTTGTTGACGGAATAGATGCCGATGGCACAGAAAATCACGATGCAGGGAAACAGCAGCCGGTAAGGCACCCGCAGCAGCCGCACCCAAATGCCGACCAGCGGCAGGTTGATGACCAGCAGCATCAGGTTGCCGATCCACATCGAGGCGATCATGCCCCAGACCAGTTCGGGCTGCTTCTGCATCACCTGCGGGCCGGGCACGATGCCATGAATGGTCATCGCACCGACCATCAGTGCCATCACCGCGTTGGGCGGGATGCCGAGTGTCAGCAACGGAATGAACGAGGTCTGAGCCGCAGCGTTGTTGGCGCTTTCAGGCGCCGCGACGCCTTCGATGGCGCCGCGCCCGAAGCGTTCGGGATGCTTCGATATCTTCTTCTCGAACGTATAGGCGGCGAACGAAGCGATCACCGCACCACCGCCCGGCAAAATGCCGAGGATCGATCCCAGCACTGTGCCGCGCAGGATGGCAGGCGCGGAGTCCCTCAGATCCTTCTTCGTCGGCATCAGTCCCGAGATTTTCTGCTGCACCAGTTCACGGTCCATCGACGCGCCGTGATCGAGATTGCGGATAATCTCGGCGAATCCGAACAGGCCCATTGCCACCGTCGCGAAGCCAAGGCCGTCGGCAAGTTCCGGAATGTTGAACGACATGCGCGACGCGCCGGTCTCGATGTCCGATCCGACCATCGACAGCAGCACGCCGAATGCGATCATTGCGATGGCTTTCAGAACCGATCCCTTCGCCAGCACCACCGCGAAAATAAGACCAAGCACCATCAGTGAGAAATACTCCGCGGGGCCAAACGCCAGCGCGAGTTTGGTCAACGGCGCGCCGAGCAGTGCGATCAGAACGGTCGCGACACAACCCGCGAAGAACGAGCCGATGGCGGCAATGGCGAGCGCCGGGCCGGCACGGCCCTGCTTGGCCATCTGGAAGCCGTCGAGCGCGGTGACGACCGACCCGGCTTCGCCGGGAATATTGACCAGGATAGATGTCGTCGATCCACCGTACTGCGCGCCGTAATAGATACCCGCGAGCATGATGAGCGCACCGACCGGAGGCAATCCGAACGTGATCGGCAGCAGCATCGCCACTGTCGCAATGGTGCCGATGCCCGGCAACACGCCGACGAGCGTGCCGACCAGCGCGCCGATCAGACAGAGACCGAGATTGATGGGAGAGAACGCAACGCCGAAGCCGAGCGCGAGATTCGAGAAAATATCCATGACGCCCTCAGTGCAGAATGCGTGGGAAGAGATCGAGCGGAAGCCCGAGTGCATAAGGGAACAGAAGCGCGCACCCTATCGTCAGGCAGATCCCGACAATAATGGCCTCTTTCCATTGTGTCTCACTGCTGCCCATCACCGCGATCATGAAGCTCACGAATGCCGACACGATCAGACCGAGCGGACGAATGGTTGCCGCGAAGGAAAGGATTGCCAGCGTCACGAAGAAAGGCCCGCGAATACCGTAACGCTGCAGCGGCGGCCCTTCGACAAAAAATCCGGTAATGGCGACACCCGCGCCAAGCGCAAGAAGAAGATACGCGAACATGCGCGGCGCTGTGCCGGGGCCAAAAGAGAACCCACGCATCCCCTGCAGATCGCTCGACGCCCACAGAGCGAACAAAGCTATGCCCATCAGGACCAGCCCACCGTAAAAATCCTGTGGTCCTTTGATTAGGCCTGGTACGGATTTCTCCGCAGCACGGCTGGGCGCTTCACTCATCGTCATCCCCCTCAGTCACGAGCTTCAGCTCGGTCTATTTTTTTGTATTCCGGGGCGTACCCCGATGCCCTGCTTATCGATTTTGATCCGAGATGCTTCGACTGAAGTCACCGAGACTATCCAGCTACATTAGCTATCTTTAGTATGGCGAGACGCCTCTCGTGGCCTGTTCGTGAGTCCTGCCGATGCGTGAATCTGTTAGGCTTTTTCACCGAACATATTCTTCCACGCGTCAGTGCCTGGCTTCGCTTCCCATTTTTTGGTATCGGCCATCACCGCAAGCCCTTCCTGCACAGCAGGACGAACCTTTATCGTATCGAACCACCGCTTGAGATTGGGATAGGAGTCGAGCTCCTGACCCTGCCATCGATAAGGGCGAATCCATGGAAAGGTGGAAATGTCTGCGATTGAATAGTCTCCTGCCAAGTACTCATGATCAGCCAATCTTCGGTCGATCACGCCATACAGTCTGGCAGCTTCCTTCGTGTAACGCTCAACGGCATATGGAATCTGCTCCGGCGCATAACGCCGAAAATGATGAGCCTGACCGAGCATCGGCCCGACGCCGCCCATCTGAAACATCAACCATTGTATGACTTCCATTCGCGAACGGTTCCCCGACGGGAGCAGCTTGCCGGTCTTTTCTGCGAGGTACAGGAGGATCGCTCCCGACTCGAAAACCTGAAGTGACTTACCGTCCGGACCATCATGATCCACAATCGCAGGGATCTTGTTGTTCGGACTGATCTTGAGAAACTCGGCGCCAAATTGGTCGCCCGCAGTAATGTCAATCGGAAGAATCCGATAATGCAGGCCAAGTTCGGCCAGCATTATCGTCACTTTGTATCCGTTCGGCGTGGTCCAGAAGTAGAGATCAATCATACGAGCTTCCTGCAAAGCAACCGAACGGATAGGATCGCGCGAGTTAAGCCTTAGGCCTGTCGAAAAGAATGCCAGGATTGAGCACCCAGTTCGGATCGACCGCCTGCTTCTCGGCCTGCATCATGCGGATGAAGCCAGGGTCAATTTCTTTGTCATACCAAGGACGGAAACTGCGTCCGACGGCGTGATGGTGCGTGATGGTCGCCCCCAACTCCAGCAAGGCATCCGAAGCGGCTTTATGCAAAGCCGCATAATGTTCGATGTTCTTTTCGTGAGAAGACGGAGCCATGATCGAGTAGTACGGCGCCGGTCCATCGGGGTATAGAAACGAGAACCGACGGCAGAGGATGCCTCCACCGCAGATTTCCTTCTCAGCTTTGGCTACCCGCCGCATGATCTCGGTATCAATCGCTTCAAACTTGTCCCACGTATAGGCTGTCTCGAAAGTGAAGCTGACGATACCCATCGCCGCACGGACATGCATAAGATAGGGAAGGTAACGGAACTGATTGCGCCAATTTCCTTGTGCACCCGAGCGGCTGGTTTCAAGAGCATCGCTGCCTGTGCCTGCTTTCTGCTTCACGACGCCGCCGAAGTCTCCGCAGATCTCCAGAGAACGATCCAGCCAAGCATCTACCGGATGATCGGCCGACTCATAGCCGATCAGCAACACTGACTCGGTGCCATCGCCAGCACCATAGAAGAACGCATCCTTTTCATCGAGATAACGACAGTTTGCAGGGTAGAGACCAGCTTGAGTGATTTGTCGAACGGCCTTCGCACCCTCATAGAAGCCCTTGAACGAAACGGACGCATTTGCGCGGAACTTCACTCGACCCTGCAGACGCATCCACGCTTCGGTGATGATACCAAGCGTACCTTCCGAGCCGATAAATGCACGATCAGGGCTTGGACCAGCGCCAGATGCCGGCAGCCGCCGGTTCTGGATCGTCCCCGTTGGGGTCACCACACGCAGACTTTCCACCATGTCATCGATGTGGGTCAGATGAGTCGCATAGTGGCCAGAAGAGCGCGTCGCAATCCATCCACCGAGCGTCGAGAACTCCCATGACTGAGGAATGTGACGCAGCGTGAAACCATGCGGCTTTAACTGTGCCTCAAGCGAAGGACCGAAGGTGCCCCCCTGAATTCGAGCCGCGCGTGATGTCGGATCGACCTCCAGAACACGATTCAGATTCTCAAGGTCGATTGTAACTACGCCTTTATAACGATCATCGTCCGGCGGATTGATGCCACCAGTGACACTCGACCCACCCCCGAAAGGCACGGCTGCATACCCATTCTCGCCACACCAATCGAGAACCGCCGCAAATGTCCTTTTCGTCACGAGGATAAGCCACCACGTCGGGCGGATTCGGATACTTGCGCTTGTAGATCATCGCTATGTCGCGGAAGCTCTTGCCATAGGTGTGAGCAACACGATCCCACTTCTCGGTCGTGCAAAAGCTCGCAAGCGATGCCGGCGGCGTGATGCGCGGTGCACGAATCTCAATCTCGTCAAGGGTTGGGTCCTTGAGGATTGTAAAATCGCTCATTCCGAGACGCTTTGCCACGCGCTCGTGCATTGATGTCACTTCGGATTCGGGGATATCTTGCCCCTCATACCCCCAGCTCCAGAACTTTCTCCGCTGCCCTTTTGGCTTGTTCATAGGCGCATTCATCGTTTCGCTCCTCGTTCGCGTTGAACTGGAAGCCAGCCCGCGTTGAATTTCACTCGTCCGAACACCGGTACGAAGAAATCCTCAGTAATGAGCTGGACCATCCAAATTGGTACTACCAATGAAACCCTCGGACTTCCCCTTTGTCAAGCGGATGTCGGGCGCCAACCAAGAATTTCTTGATTGCCTAAAGAACCTGGAGGCAGGGGCTGCTGCCCTTAATATGACCGCAGACAAACGCGCATTTAGATGTGGCGCGAAGAATCTTCAGAAGCGTTCTATGAACTCTCACGCCGCCTTCAAGGCTGTGCGATTACTGGCGTGGACTAGCCGTTCATTTGCGTTATGAACTTTGTGTTCAAATAAGCGTCCATCGCCTCGGCTTCCCCTTCGGAGCCGAAGTCTTCCGCTACACCTTGAATCCGCACAATGAGGCATCTGGTGCTTGATCAAGATCGCGAAGCGATGCATGCGGAACAGCTCCGATCGACAATCCAGTCGCCCGCTTCAATACAGTTTCCGATATAGCTTGTGACCCGTCGCACCAAGTGCCTCGATGAACATCTTGACGTTTGGGTAATTTCTATTCTGCATCATTGCAGCGTTCACAGACCTTCAATTTCAAAATGAAGATAACTCGAGTTCATTGCGCCAACAGCGCGTATGTTTCGGCATACTTCTTCAATTCGTGCTTTCGAATCTTCCCGTTCGGCGCGACCGGCAATTGCTGCATCACGATAATATGCTGAGGCTTCTTGTATCGAACCAGTTGTACATCGAGAAACGCAAATAAGTCGTTTGTCTCGACCGAGCCTCCGGGAACAGGCTCCACAAAAGCGATGATTTCCTCATTTCCTTCAACCGATCGCCCGACGACTGCGGAATTAAGAACCGCCGGATGCATATTGAGGATAGCTTCAATCTCAGGCGGGTACACATTGAACCCGGAGCGAATGATCAACTCTTTCGATCGGCCTTGAATAACTAGTTCACCACCGGCGCTTCGACTGACAATATCGCCAGTCTTCAAGTAGCCGTGCTCGTCGATAACTCCCGCAGTGAGCTCCGGCTGACCATAATAGCCGAGCATCACATTTGGCCCGCGCACAAGGAGCTCCCCAGGCAAGCCCTCCTCAACCTCACAGCCATCTGCTCCGACGATCTTAACCTCTATCCCTGAGATGGGAGGGCCGATATTGATTTCATCGCTGCCCTTTGCGTATTGTGTGCGACTGATCGATGGCGATGTTTCAGTGAGGCCATAGCCGTTGTGAAGAACCACGCCAAATACGCGTTCAACACTCTGACGCAACGAAAGATCGAGCGGCGCTGTTCCAGTGTGAACATATCGGAGCCTGTTGGGTGTCAACCTAAGTCCCGCCCGATCGACATAAGCCACGATTCGAGACAGTAACGCAGGTACAGCGGTGAATATCGTAAGAACTCCGCCGGAGATGGCTTCAATCGCCTGCTCAAGCGAGAACCTTTTCATGATTTTCAAATGACCGCCCGCGAACAGCATGCCCTGCATAAGTGTCAGCCCATACGAATGGGAAATCGGCATAACGCATAGCGAAACGTCGTCCGAACGAATTGTATTGGTCCTTTTTCCTCGGCATGCGACGAACGCGAGATTGCGATGACTCAGCATCACGCCCTTTGGGCGTCCGGTGGTACCCGTCGTGTAGATAACAACAGCGACCTGCTTGGAGGCATCCTGGTGAACTTTCTCGGGAACGGAGTCCTCATCAAGCTTTCCGACTTTTACCTCACCTATTCCAGCAAACGACTCGACGTCAGTATCCCGGCGACATGCATGAGCATCTGCCTCAGGTGAAGCAATATGAGTATAGAATATACGCCGCGGCTTGCAGTCGCTTTCTATCAAATCCAGTTCATGCTGACTGAGCCGCGCATTTGTGACAACCGCCCAAGCATCAGTTCGACTCGACGCATAGAGTAATACGATCGCAGCAATTGAATTTTCGCACACGATCATAACTCGATCGCCTGGACGAATACCGAGGCGACCCATTTCAATGGCGGCAAGCTCGACTGCATCGATCAAACGACGATAAGACCAATCGACACCATGATCGTCGGTAAACGCGACGCGAGAAGCGTCGCCCTTTGCGCCCTCCTCGAGTATCCCGTGAATGCGAGGTGGCAGGTTTGACAACAAATCCATCTATCAGCCCATTTTCTTGATCGTTGCTGAAATCCGGGGACCTATACCCCCGGCGCAGCCAAAGCTGCCATGACAACCGCGGCAATTGAGGCCAGAACGTCATATTGGTAGGACCACATTGGTCGGCTCAGCAACGCGCTGTCAAGCGCATATTTTGGTTGGCCGCACGCAATTCGCGTGTTCTGGCACCCGTTAACTCCGGCACAGGGACAGTTATTCTGCCGCCTTGCGAACGTGCCGGGCGCTCCGGGTCCGTAAAGTCACCAATTCCTCCGCGGCGGTCGGATGCACCGCCATGGTGGCATCGAAGTCCGCCTTGGTAGCTTTCATCTTCACCGCAATGCCGACCAACTGGATTAGCTCGCCCACCTCCGGTCCAACGAGATGGCAACCGAGAATGCGGTCGGTGGAGGCATCGACAATCAGCTTCATCAGGACGCGGGATTTGCTGCCCGACATGGTCGATTTCAGCGACCGGAAATCGGTCTTGTAGATATCGACGTGGGCGAACTGCTCCCTGGCCTCGGCCTCTGTCAGGCCCACAGTGCCCACCTCAGGCCGGGTGAACACGGCCGTCGGAATATCGGCATGATCGATCCGGACCGGTCGCCCGCCGAACACCGTATCAGCGAAGGCGTGCCCCTCACGGATCGCAACTGGGGTCAGGTTCACGCGGTGCGTGACATCGCCGACGGCGTAGATATGCGGCACGTTGGTCTGCGAGAATCCATCGACCGCAATGCCGCCATTCGCTGGATCGAGTTTAACACCCGCGTTTTCCAATCCCAGACCTTTGACATTGGCGTTGCGGCCTATGGCAAACATTATCTGATCGGACATGATGCTCGAACCGTTCGACAGATGCGTCGTGAAGGCATGACCGCGCTTGTCGACTTTGGTAACGAAGCAACCGGTTAGCACCGTGATGCCGGCACTCTCCATCTCCTCACGCACATGTGCGCCCACATCCTCGTCGAAGCCGCGCAGGATGTTCTCGCCGCGATAAACCACTGTCACCTCGGCACCGAGACCGGAGAAGATGCAGGCAAATTCCAAGGCGATGTAGCCGCCGCCCTGAATGACAATGCGTTCCGGAAACTTCGGAAGGTGAAATATTTCGTTGGACGAGATCACATGTTCCATTCCCGGGATGGCTTCGCCGTGATTGGGCGTGCCACCAGTTGCGATCAGAACATACTTCGCCCTGACGCTTTCGCCAGTGCCGAGGCGCAAGGTGTGGACATCCTTAAAGACGGCGCGGGTCTTTACGATGCGCACGCCGGATTTCTCTACGTTGGAGGTATAGGCAGCCTCCAGTCGTGCGATTTCCCTGTCCTTATTGGCGATCAAAGTCGACCAGTCAAACGTAGCTTCCGGAATACTCCAGCCGAAGCCTGCGGCATCATCCAGTTCGTGACGAACGTGAGAAGCATAGACCATCAGTTTCTTCGGCACGCAGCCGCGGATCACGCAGGTGCCACCCATACGGTACTCTTCGGCAAGCATAACCTTGGCGCCGTGATTTGCCGCGATCCGCGCAGCGCGAACGCCGCCTGAACCACCGCCAATCACGAACAGGTCAACGTCAAAATCAGCCATGCCAGCCTGCGCTCCTTTGGGCTCGCCCGGAGGATTCCGAGCACTTCAAAGTTGTCAATTCGATTGCGCTAACGACACAATGGAAGGCCATCGCTCAACCAGGTCACGCCAAATGGTAAAACCAATTTGGTATGCCATCGCTATATAACCGACACGCGAGAATCAAGCGATAAGCCATGCGAGGACGCAATTTGGGGTTAGGCAGCGATCCTGGTAGCCGGGACAGCGCCCAAAGCACCTGCAATATCACCAACTATCGAATAGGGTGAACGTCACTCAGATTCGTGACTATTGGCAGGTGCGCGGTGCTTAAGGACATACCTTCCGTGGCCAGGCCAGAAAGAGCAGACACATATGACCGAACGACGAAATCGAACCGACAAGCCTGAGCCCCCCTCGAACACCACTGGCAAAATCCTCTCGTTCATCCGGGAGCGCCGCTATCAACCTTCTGAACGTCTTCCATCTGAGCGAGACTTCGCAGAGAAATTCGACACCAGCCGCGGCGCTGTCCGCGAAGCACTGGCTGCCCTTGAAGCCATGCGCATCATCGAGAGACGTCCCAACTCCGGCATATATCTGCGAAACTCGGACGAAAGCAGTATCGAAGCCCTCGTCCTTCATGCCGAGTCAGGCCTTCCTTTTCAGGCCGAAGAAATCGCCGATGTCGTTGAAGTGCGGCGCATACTCGAAGTACAAGCCGCTAGATTGGCCTGCACCCGCAGGACGCCCGATAATATCCGAGATCTTAGCAAAATCCTAAGCGATACCGAGAAGCGTCTCGCCAAGAAACAGACGATTGAAGTCGAAGATGAAGCATTCCATCTAGCCATCTTTGCCGCCACCAAGAATGACATCCTGCTCCGAGTAGTAAAGTCATTCTATGAACTCTCCAGACAACGTCGTCGCCTCTATTTCTCCGACCACAGTCGCGGTCGCCGCTCTTACGAAGATCACTGCAAAATTCTTGATGCCATTGAGGGACGTTGACCGGCCCCCACTGA
>Ga0209023_10003499_pt1 | contig 18713 bp, 25 predicted proteins | sample LakOneMetagenome_FD_187468 | JGI IMG/M metagenome (GOLD analysis project Ga0209023, IMG submission 187468) | Freshwater and sediment microbial communities from Lake Erie, Canada (SPAdes) (version 2) | ecosystem: Environmental > Aquatic > Freshwater > Lentic | place: Lake Erie, Canada...
GTTTCCGAACAGGCCTCCATCGCCACCGGTACCACCGGCCCCTCCTGCGCCGCCCGCCCCGCCAGCACCACCGATCCCACCTTGACCTCCTGCGCCACCAGAGCCGACGTTTCCGAACAGGCCTCCATCGCCACCGGTACCACCGGCCCCTCCTGTCCCACCGGCGCCACCGGTACCACCTTGACCTCCCGCGCCACCAGAACCGCCGTTACCGAACAGTCCCCCAGCGCCGCCGGTACCACCGGCGCCCCCTGCTCCGCCCGCCCCATCGGCGCCGCCGGTCCCACCTTGACCTCCCGCGCCACCAAAACCACCGTTGCCGAACAGGCCTCCATTGCCACCGGTGCCACCGGCACCCCCTGCGCCGCCAATCCCACCAGCGTCTCCGATTCCACCAGCACCGCCATCTCCTGGGTTGCCTGGCGAATTGATGAGATTTCCGTGCAGCTCCTAGTAGTTTAGTAAAAGCTTTCCTGCCAACTCAGTGAAGTGCAACGTGTGCCCCCCAACTGAAAGATCCCCAATAAATCTCTCACCGGGCACTGGATTGATGGTTGTGCCACCACTTTCGAGGATGCCGTCTTCTGAGATAAAACGATAATTACCGCTTAAGGCGTGGCTCAAAGAATTGATAGAATTAAAGAACGGCTGAACAAGGACAGTTTCAAAAGGAGCAAGCATAGCGCATATCCACGCAGATTTCGAAATTTAGTACTGTCGCTTATCTCGCCGACAACAAACTAGCAAAAAACTATTCTATCATCGCATTGAAACCCACCGGTGTTGTCCCCGCTGTATCATCGATCCCAGGCCGAAACGGCACGCCTTAAGCCAATGGGTCATTTCTGACGACTAAAAGTTCAGTCACCGCGTCAAAATATTGGGCGGCGGTTGCCTAAGGGTTCCTCCGGCAAATGGCTTGAGGCTCGCTTAACGGCGGCGCTGTGGTTGAATGGCCACGCAAGGAGTTGCGGAATGGGTGGCACCGGTCAAATCGCACGACGAGCTTCCTTTTCGAAAGCGGCAAGTCATGTGGAGGAAGGAAGACCGTGGAATACTGAATGCATAAAGAACCGCCCCCATTCGCATCCATCCTGCGCTGTATTGACGTGCTCCCTGACCTGAAGTGCTCCCCAAAACTAGGCTCGCATGTGCTGGAAGTTTCCGGGGTTTTGAAGTGCCAACTTGCCCCGCGCAGTGACGCCGCTGTCCTAGGTTCCTCCGCTCCTGCGGTTCAAGCCATGCTGCACGGCAGCAATATTGGCGCTGATGCCGTGCTTGGCCTCGGACGGGGCTAAGAGAATTTCCTTAGAAGGCACCATCAGGCGCATTAGGCGCGGAAGAAACGTCGCGAACGACCGATCGATCGATTAGCTTTCCTGTCAAAATCACCATGACAAATTGTGAATTTCCGGCATCATCCGGTTTTCACGAGACTGGTCATATGAGTGCTCACATAAATAAGTTTTCACCTCTGGATGACGAATGGCAGAAGGCCCAGGCCGCTCTCGCGGAAGCTCAGGCAATGCCGGGGGGGCCGGCGAGGATTGCAGCTCTCAAAGTTGCCGGCCGGCTGCGGTTTGAGGCAGCTGCAAAGGTGGTCTCTGCCTTGGCGGATTCAGAAATTAAACAGACAAACACAGATTCCGCTTGAACCTGGGCTGAGCGGGTATTAATTTCACTCTACATTTCACGGAATGATGCCCATGTACCCGCCAGTAATGCGTGCCGATCAGCATAGATCCCGCGCTGATCTCTCCAGAGTGCGGAGCGCTTTCAAAGCTGTAAAGCGGATCATACGGCATATGGATTTGGGCATCCGGGTTGTCAGTCTATACACGGTCTTTGCAATCGCGGTTATCCTGGCATTCTGGCCTTAGGATGGAGCGAGCAATTCACCAACTGTTAACCTTGGCGCTTCATGTTGGCTTGCTCTAGGAGGTAGCGATACCTACCGACGCTTAGCTGACGGCCAACGCCGGTAATTCAACTCGCACCTTCCATAGCAACGCTCAACGTTGGAGGAACGAATGTGGGTTGATTTCGCAATCTTCTTGGTGGCCTGCCAAGTCCTGACCTTCGGCATCATTCGAATCATCGAAGCCGCAGGCCTGATCTGAGTGCATCTTCAATTCCACGCGCTCTCTAGATAACTCATCTTGATCTGAAACCTGTTTTTTGCCCGAACAACCGAACAATTATCGTCTAAGACCCCAACTCGCTTCAAGGCTCCGAACCGCTACTCGGCCTTTTTTGACGTGCGCGCGACCCCTGTTGTGTCCAACACACCTAAATCGTGCAGTGAAAGTGTGCTGATCGTTCTAAGTCCAGCCTACCCTGACGCGTTCGAATCCGAGCCAAGGGGGTCGGGCCTCAAAAAAGAAGAATCCGGAAAGTGACGAAGTCGTTAATCTTCTGACCGACCAAGTCTGGCCAATGCCTAATTCACATTCATCTGGGGTTCGAGCATCCCCGCGTCCTTACCGTTCTCAGCATCGTCCGTCTCCTCGGTGGAGAACAGAACCTTAACTCAAAATCGGGGGCGTTTCAGGGGAGCAGGTCACTAGCCATGGTGATCACAATCACAAAACCGATAATGATTCTTTCCAAGGTCGCACGCATTTTTTCGTTTGATTTTCAACCTGCGTGCTATCGGTCAAGTCGCGGAGGCGCGGCTTCTGACAATCTTTGGCGTGTGGGTTGGATTAACGTGAGATTAGCTGGGAACGCTATATGCGCGCTTCATTTTGAAAGACGCTTTCGTTCGGCAATGCGACCGTCGAACGGCCGTTCATCTCTCCTCCGGAATTTTGGTTCGGAACGCCACCTTGCCCGCTTCTGAAATTTTGTAATTTTTGCCATCCAGCGTAATCCAGCCCTTCTGCACCATCTTGTTCAAAGTTTGCTCGCCAGCTGGATGAAGACTGAGCCGGGCCAAGGGTCCTAGTGCGATCAACTTTTGTAATGCGGAGCGTTCAATGCTGTGGGGAATATGAGGTGCGCGTGGCGGCATAATCGTCGGTCCGCCTACTGCTTTTGCCCTTGCGGGATCGCGGCCGCTGCCTGTTCAGGTAAAGTTGGCGGGACAGCCGCCACCCCTGGGGTCTCTAAGACCCTTGCAATAGTTGCACAACTGCCGGCCCGTATTTTGATGCTCTTGAAAGTTGCAACGAGTTTGCAGCCCGCGCCGGAGTTGGGTTTGACTTGAACCAGTGGTTTTCCCCCAACAGTGGGCGCGACTTGCTGAGCCAGACCAGTTGCCGAAAAAGAAAGCGTGAGGTAGCTGGTCAGGTGAAGCGTCTTGATCATCTAAACTTACCTTTCTCAGCAATAAGGAGTGGCCGGCGCCGGGACTTAAGCCCCTTAAGAGCGCCCTCTGTTCCGGTTCGGTTATCTTGAAAAATGCCAGTCCAAAGAACTCGCCCGGTGAGTTTCTCATTGGCAGATAAACTGGAGCGACCAGCTATAATCTCGCGGAGACCTTCCGCAAAAACACCTAATTCTTTTACAGTTGTCTTAACAAAAAAAACAATGCTTGGAAAGCTGCCACAGCTGCATGGCCTTCCGGTTTCGGCAGATCTACCGGAATCCTCCGAGGGGTTAGGTTGGAGGCTGTTCTGAAGCAACGGCGGGATGTTCAGCGTGCATGTGTCGTTCGGCACGGCTGGAGCGGAGTTGCTGATCGGCTTCGACGACGCCAACCGTTCCTGACCGTAACTTCAATTGGAGGAGATCAGCAGGATAGAGCGAGCTACCGCCAAGCACAATGCTTGGGCCAAGCTAGGCCACATTTCGCTTAGCCAGAAATCGTCCCCTGCCGCCATCGGCTAAACCTTGAACAACCGATCTAGATCAATCTTCGTATGAAACGCTCAAACTGCTATCAGCCAAGCTGAAGTTTTGGCGATATTCTCTGGGCTTTCGGCCAAACCTACCAGGATGATCTCTCTAGTCTGCCCACCGCCCTCAAGCTGGCCTACCCAAAAATTCAGTCCTGCCTGATCCGGCGAACGTCCGAGTACGTTTTGATAAAGTTGAGTCACAAAAGACTGGTCGGATAGCGTTCCATACAGATTTTGAAATTCAGAGGAAGTGATAAAGCCGTGTGCAATAGAAGAACCTGAGCCGTCGTTGGCTTGCGCGAGTGCAGAATAATAGCCTGCACTTTTTGCCGATGCCGGGACGTTACTTGCGTAAATATCTTCCCAATATGTCAAGCCGGCAAAGTCTGGCGCTCGATTAAAAGCCGCTGAATACAATCGCGCGATGTTGGCGTTATTCGGGTTCTCAATAAACAGCGCTTTGTCGGAAAACGTCAAAAATTCGACACTCGTAAGCTGTTCAACACCATCTCTATTGGCTACGCTGTCAGTAACCGTCACATTCGAATTGGCACTAACAATGGAGTACGCACTCGAACTTCCATCGAAGATGATTTGGTCGTGACCACCATTACCGTTCACGGATTGAAGCGCGAAGTTGGCGTGAAATGTTTCGCTGCCGCTAGATCCTAACGCCGAATGCAACAAAACACCGATTACACCATCGCCATTCAAGTCCTGATGGAACATGGGTTCAAACGACTGAAGTGCTGCGCTGTTTCCGCCCACGAGATCGAGCAAACTACCCGTATAGTTGCCGTTCGCATCAGTTGTCCAAACATTGTATTGCCCGGTGCTGGCATTTTTCCAGACCACATCGTATCCGCTGCTCGTTTGTTCGGCGGCCACGGGGACCCAGCCTGCAAACGTGGCGGTGGTCACCGCGGCTCCGTGGTAATCTAAGGGAGGACCTGAACTCGTTCCGGTGGCATCCATATAAAACGTGCTACCGATTTGAACGAGGCTGGTAGCGCCCTGAGACTCGATGATGGTCGGATTATTAATTGCGAGATGAAATCCGAGGGCATCGAGTTGCTTGAGATCAACGGCAGTAAGGCCCTGAACGGTGCTGCTCGAATATATTTCATTAAAGGGGTCGTTGGAGCCCTGGATACCACTATTCAGAAAATCGCTGGGATCGGAATTTTGGCCATATTGCGCGATCTTGGTGTTGCCGCCGTCGATCGAGAAGTAGGCTGCTGGCGCAGTTGCCGCGCCGCTAAAGAGTCGATTGCCCGGTGAAGTAAACCGGAACAGGTCAAAAACGTCGGGGGCTGATCCAAAAGGCACCCGCCCTAGAGCGTGGGTCAATTCGTGCAGGGCAACGCCCACCAGCAAGCTCGGGTTAATGTCCGTCGCAAATGTCGCACTTCCGTCATCGGTGGTCATATCTTGAGCATTCAACAGCCCCCAGAGCTTTAGCTGCGCGTTCCAGACCGCAACATTAGTTTGCCCCTGAATCGCCGTCCCGGTGGGCAGGTTGTTGAAAGTCACGTCACCCGAACTCGCATGGCTTATAAGCATCGACCGGACTGAGGAATAACTTTGATAAATTCCGTTGTCAGGTCCGGCCGCAGCACCGCCGCCGACTCCGCTGTAATCCACGTTTATATTGACAGTGATCTTGTCTGAAATATTGGCAGCAAGAATCGCTACCGCCTGTTGTACTCCAGCGCGGAAGCTTGCCGGGGCTGCCATAGCGGCTGCATCGAAAATCACATTAATAGTGATACCACCGGAGGTAACCGGCACAACGGCGCTTAGGTTGCTCGTGGTTCCGGCAGACCCCGATGCCGCGACAGGAATGTAGCTTCCGTTGATCGAATTTCCTGTAACAGTGTAGAAGGAATTGTCCGTCGGAGCTGAGATTGTATCTGAAAGTCCAGCAAGAGCATGCGGACTAAAGGCCTGCTTTTCGTAAGCCCAGTTTAGTCCGTAAACAAAAGTATCCGGCTCTTCGTTAGAACCATCGTCGTGCTTAAGAAATCGCCAAACCATCGGATTCTTACTCAGCAAAGGCGGACCTATCAATTCGCCAAACTATCGCCCCCCCGCATAGGCTCGGCGGATAATCATCTACGCCGCGCGTTAATTTGGCATTTCTCAACTAGCTAAAATTTCTGATCAGGCGGTTTGGGCACGCCGCGGGACTGAACCGCGTTGATCCCGTCGAGTTGGATCGCGAGCGTCCGATTTGGGCCGCGACTGCAATTGCCCGCTCATGCTAAAGGAGATCCCACACGCCTGAGACCCGTCCGGCCGGAAGACGCGACCCGTTCAGCTCGTGTGGGATGTCTTGGTACAATCAGCCTCTGCCGCGACCATTTCCATTATTACCATTGGCGGTGCCGTTTCCGTTGCCGCCGTTCCCGTTGCCGCCATTCCGATTTCCGTTGCCGCTGTTTGCGTTTCCGCTATTTCCGTTCCCACTGTTTCCGTTCCCGGTGTTACCGTTCCCGCTGTTGCCGTTCCCGTTGTTGCCACCATTATTTTTGCCATTGCTGCTACCGCTATTGATGTTACCGTTTCCGGTGGTGGCGGCGCTACTCCCGCTGCCATAGCCATTATTGCCGTTGCCGTTTGCGCTTCCATTGCCATTTGCCCCATTGCCGGTGCCACTTCGGCTTCCGATAGAGCTGCCGTTGTCATTCGAATTGCGGCCAACAGTGCTTGCCGAGACACTTCCCGCATTTGATCCACTCAGATAGACTGGCGTACCGGCGCTTGTCGCACTTTGTGATCCGCCCATATTGGACGATCCCCAGACCGTTTCTTTGCTCGAGCCATCTCGCTTACCGCCGTGGATGAAAGACCGGTCTTGGGCGAGACCATGCGTAACTTTGTGGATGTTTAATTTGACTTCGCCGATCGCGGATGAAATGCGGATGCTTCCGCGTGCCGCGCTTCCGTCCGACCCTCGATGGAACACGTGCTCTGATGTTTTACGTGTTTGGTTTCTTGAGTCGTTGCTCGAATATTGTGAAGCTTTTCCATTGGTGACACTACCTGGGGCAGATATCCCGGCGCGCGGCACCGGAACCCGTTCGATGGAGGGTGCGCGGGGCTTGCCTTGCTCAATCGGATTAAAAGTCCCAGAGCCGCTCAGCAACAATCCGACTTTGTCTTGTGTAAAGGTTGTCGCATGCTGGCCTGACATGACTTGCGCGACCTGCCCCGAGCGGAAGTCGGCTACCTCAACCTGGCCGCGGATCACGTCGACGCTTGTCGAGCCGGCGTTGATGGTGACGCGAAACTTCGTGCCCTTTACCACGGCGGCGAGGTACGGGGTCTCAACCTCGAAGTGCTTGATGTTGCGCTTCTCAACTTCAAGCAGGATCGAACCGGCCTGCTGAACGATCGTAGTTGAGAGCCCTTCGGTTTTTTCTGCGGGGATGCCGATCACCGAGTTTGGCGAGATCAACATTGTTTCTTCCCCACGACGGAGCAGAACACGCCCATTGCGACCAGTTCGAACGGTGTCGCCAGGCTTTAGTAGCTCTTCCTGTTTCAAGGACGCTGCCTGGACGCCGGAACCGGTCAACCAAACGTCGCCCGAAGATTTGCTGACCGTCCATACGTTGTCATCGGCGGCAAATGCCACGGGCGCCATCGCCAGCATGCACCCTACCGCGAGAAATCTTGAAATATGATGGATCAAACGCATGAAAAGCTCTTCGATTGTCTTCGATACTTTAGTTTACTGGAAATGTTTCAAGAATGAGTGAGTGAAACTTACAATCCCGGCGCCCCCGTTTAACGCTTCGTTGACCATTAGGAATGCCGGGTAAAGCTTTCAAATAACTTGATTTAGAGATTACAGACGAATGGCGGTACCACGTCCGCGGCGATGGCCTCGTAATCTCCGGCATACTGACGGTTATGACTATGACGTCTTTGAACGCAATGATCGCCGACGTGGTGGGTCGGGGTGTCGGCGACGTGGCAAATCCCTTGGATGCGTGCGCGATCTGAGCGGCGAGGTCCCTTGACCCTGCGGCCATAAGCGCGAATCCTGCTCCGCCTCACCCGCCAGGGGGCGCCTCGATAATGGCATTAGCGCCAAAAGATGGTCTCTTCCGCGATGCCCGCCACCGGTGACAAACTACTCCATAGCGGGTTCGTATTTAGGTGCGCGCCAGAAGAAGCGATTTGTTCGCATGACGGTCCACATCCGTACGCAAAAAATCCTGCCGTTCTCAGTATTTTTACGGAGGAATGTTGGCCGGCTAGCTCGTGTTTGAGTTCTTCTAGCGTGGAATTGCACGATGGCTTGGACACCCTCGAGCGTGACGACCACCAATATGTGAACTTGGGAAAGGACGATCTTGGCCGGTTTACCGCGGTCAGCCGAACAGTAGCCCGAAAATGCCGACCTCGGTGCTGTCATCATTACCGGAGCGATCGCCTCCAATACAGTCAGCCACGGCTGCAGGACATTTTCGAAACGTCCCCCGTGATTCGCGCCGGCACTGCGATCTAAATTGGACGCTTGCGTTTAGGATCGCCGCACAAAGCCATCGTCGGCAATGAGTTTGTGGTTTTCAAAACTTTAAATGAACTGAGTAGTTTTCATCGACCGCAAGTGCATGGCTTGCTGCACCCATCTTCGAATTTGCGATTTTTTAGACGCAAATTTAGCGATAGACTGTACCCACGCTGTACTGTAGCTGGCGAGAATATTTCCGAGATAATTGGATCCTCTTAGACTTGATCATGCAAAATGACCGTGAAGAGATACATGTTGGCAACCGCATCAAGCTCAGCGAGTATGGCACGGTGCCCGCGGATCGCCCACAAGGTGGGTACTGTAGTCAAGATCAGTGACTACAGCTAAGTGACCATTGTCCGTCTTGACGGCAACAAGCTGACCACGTCGATCAACCGGAAATACATCGAGACGCTGACGGACCAATGGATCGACTCCTGCCAAAACCCTTGACCGACGGCGCTCTCTTAAACCTCATTCCGATCGGCGAAGAAAACGTAGTCTCGGCACGTTTTGTATGGGTAACGAATGACGGGTCTGGACTATTCCCACCATCAAGCTCAAACTAAAGCGCATGGTGGAGGCGAGCGACGTTCGAACGTCGTAGAAGGCAGACCGGTCGAGACTGCCATTCATTTCAGGAGGACCGATTCTGACAGCTGGAATAGCTCGGTTTAGATTGAAGCGCTTCAGATATCCTCGGATGAGTCGTGGTTGTTACCGATTTCAGGAATATTGATTGTCACCCAATAGTTTCCCATCGTACCATCTGGCCGGCGTTGAGAGCTTCCGCCTTTCACACAGACTTTCAAGCTTTTACTCGTGCCGGGCGGAATAGGATGAACGCGCGTTCGCATAGTCGGACAGGTGATCGTCAGCAAAAAGCCAGCTTTCGCTTTGACGGGTGACACCGTCATTGTTCCTTCCATATCCCAACGAGGGTCGAATGCCTGGTCGTTCATAAGCGCCCCCCCCTTACGAGTGAGAAGATGTACTAGCTATTGAGGCTCTTGAGGCGGCGCAAACCAACCTGGGGAGCAACCATTGGGCTTTAAACTCTGCTTGACGATACTTGATTCGTGAAGACGATGAAGAGCCCGGTTCGCCTTGGCGTAAAACCAGAAATGATTGATAACCGTCGTATTCATGGAAGCAGGCCCTCGGCAACCAAAAACCTGACGCATCAGCGACAACACCTAATACGTCTATAAAGTCGATGCGCAATGCGCAAACCAGAGGCTTCGGATAGCCGGTTTGTCAGGACTGCGTGACCGAACGCGTCTCCGGCCATTTCCTCTCTACGGTCAGCGCACATGAAGACCTACCGGCGGCATTTTGATTATCTGTTTGTTGTTTTTGACAACTTCTTTCCTACTTGCATCGGGTTTTGCTGACGCGCAACGGCGATGTTCAGCTTTTCTACCCGAGCCCGGATAGCTGATTTCGTTCGTCCCATATGAGCGGCGATTTCGACCATCCCAATCCCTGAACGCGCGAGTTCGCGCAGCCGCATATCTTCGACGTCTGACCAAGGAATAAAGACCATTATAATCCTGCTTATTTTCCGATGTATCGTTGACCCCAAGATCCACGCAAACAAATACAAGGTACACTTCGTTACCTGAAGTCGGGATTTAGCCCTGGATTCGGAGATCGCCAGCACGACTACGAACCGCGATGCACTGCAAAAGAGACCCGCTATCATTACTTCGCGAACGCATTGACAATTTTGCGCATTTGTCCCTGGCGCCTGTTGAGCTACTTAAAAAACAACTCTTCACAACAATAAGGGACGTAACGAGCGATCACGACAAAGTAGTTTGCTGCCCCGGCATGATCGTTATGGACGAACTGAAGGAAAAGGTCCGTTGCCGAGTGGGAAAAACTGCTGGGATTCGCAATCGTCAAGCGCAACTAGCTTTCGTAACGTCAAGTATTCGTTGTTATTGAAGAAAACGGCGTAAATCAGGGTTTCAGACGGGGGCATGACCCTTCCCCTGATGCACAGGAGATATCGCCCTGGGCCGATCGGGTGAGCTTCCCGAACTGCGGACACTTCGACTGGGCCAACGAATTTTGCATCATTGGCGGCTGCTTTTGCACCCGCCATCGCCGCAGACGGGCTGGGTGCGTTAATCAATGGGGGAATATATTCAGAAGAAGAACAATTCCCCAAGAAGAGACAAACGGAAGTTGCAAACCAGCGCATGCAACGCTTTGTGGGAAGGCTCAAGTTGGCGATCTGCATCCGACATCCTAAAATCTGCTTTTTTACTACGGCGCGTCTGCCCCCAACAGACAAAGCTCTTCCAGAGGCAGCAAAGGTTGAAGCGATGTCACGATAAAACCTTCCTATCGGTGCTTTTGTTGCATCCCTGCAAAACATTTACCGAGCAACCTTCATACTCGTCCGAGAAGGCTAGTAGTTTTTCGCAAAAACCCGACGTCCGATTCCTCCGCCCCCTGCATCAGACCCCGTCTCTACTGTTTCGCTCTGCCGCGATCATTACGAAATTTTGCGGCATTTTATGGCTCACTGAAAGTAAGAAGCCGAAATCTTGAATGACATCAGGTGATGCTTCGCGCACGCCTTCGCCATGTGCTTGGAGGGTTTAAAGACCGCAATATTATTCACGGCAGCAAGTCAGGCAAAATATAGCGCTAGTGATCAGCTCAAGAGGTGACTTTTGGATGATCGGCCTGATGTCGAACCTGAATGGCGCGGCCTAGCGATTAGCATTACATCGAGGCTCTGAAGAACTTCCATGACCCTGTCCAATCCTGGAGACATGCGCCCGGAAAAAGATCTGTAAAGGCTAGCACGATCAAGATTGCTCTTCCTCGAAAAGCCGGAGCTTCCCTGCGCGCGAATCATGTCGCCTATCGCCTTGACAACTATAGTTGTATTCTGGGTTGCCAGTGCATCGTTGATGTATTTAGCGATCCGCTTCGGATCATCCCGGTACTTATTGTTCTTTTCTACATCAGGCGATCTAGGCATCTATTTATCCTCATCACGGATTTGAATTTCGCTGCGTGCAGGATGACGAATGGCTTGTGTCAATCCCGGCCGCCTGATGCGAGCAATGGCTGGTAAGAGAACTTGCCTTGACTTGCAGGGTTTCGTGCTTTTTTTAGTCGGCCTCTCCTCACGAGTACGCGGCGGCCAATTTCTCAGACCCGCTCCGCCCTCGGTTGAATCTTTCGTGCTACGAGATCGTACTTCCTGCTTGAGCTTCATTTGGCCACAACTGCAAAGCCGTGCGGCGAAACTCAACTTCTTCGCGTACCCTTTGGGCAGCACATTCGCATGAACGGAGCGGCCTGCCGCCACGCGCTCCGCCAGGCGAGCTAATTGCCTCGATCTGAAATCTCGGCCGACAAACTTCAATCCCAAAATGCGCTGCTGCCGAATCAGGCATTCAAGGATATGTTCCTTAGGTCCGTAAGCGGACTTCGGCGCATCGCCCCCGCCCTGGAACTTCATCCACCCGCCCCAGCCAGGGCGGGGGCAATGGATATCCAATCAATAGATCGCGCTTGCCAACTTAGCCTAGTCTCAGATTTTCCGCCGACGTCTTGCCACGGTTTTCTTTCTCTTCGTAACTGATCTTGGCGCCTTCGACCAATCCATTGTAACCGGCTTTCTCAACCGCTGATATATGGACGAAAACATCCTTGCCCCCGTCGTCCGGCTGAATAAACCCATAACCTTTTGTGGTGTTGAACCATTTGACAGTACCTAAAGCCACGTCCGTGTTCCCGAATTTGAAATTGAAGCTACAAGACTAAATCAACTGCTGCTCCTCAGCAACAGGTGACATCACCCGACTACCATTTGCGGGCGTTTCAGAGGGAGAACTTACTTGCCGTCACTCGTTTTTTGGCTCCTTGTTTGAGAAAGGTAATTCCAATTTGCTCACCGTTAACCCACGCCAGCTCGCAACGACGGTAAGCTAACCCCGTTGATGACAGCAGCAGGAAAAACTCTTTCAGGTGCAACCCTTCGACAGAGCCTTCAACCGTTAGTTTGGCACCAGTCTCAGATACGTCCTCCATCACAGCGTTGCGTCGCCAAGTGCCATCGATTGCCATCATATGAACCGCAAAGCCACGCTCGAACGTAACGCGGAGGGTTTTTCGATTTTCGGTCTTCATGGCATGCTTCTTTGCGACCGACAAAAATTTCAATTCGCCGCCCGTGTACATTCATTTTCGGTTCCGGCAATTTTCGCACAGGATGCGGCATGTCCCGAAAATAAACGAATTATGATCAATATTTGTTAATTATTGGGCCATATCCCGCAAAACACGCAAACTTTCTTGGCTCCAGAATAAGACTAAGCTCACATTACTCTCTGTGGGTCTCAGACCAGCTTCATCAATGGAAGTGCATTCTGCACATTTGCAGGTGTTCGCAGCGGATGGGAGCACAAGTCTCGTGGTTTTGCTGCGACGTTTTGAACCGTTACATTCGGATACCTGTGCCCGGCTGGGTTCGAGCGCAAACGTGGGGTTAGACTTGTTCGAACGTCCGCGCGGCGGGCCGCAGCACGTGATATTATATAAAAGCAATCGGCAGCTGCGGGTTGCGCCATCGGGTATTGCCAGCCCGATTATTGGGGCACTGGCGAAAATGCACTGTGAAAAATAAACGCCCAATTATCTTTAAATGGCACCAACCCATTGAATAATAACAGTTAATTAAAATGCTGCGAATTTGTCCTTCCCTTTTAAGGGCGGCAGCCCCGAGACGCCGGTCCCCCGATGCGCGGGACATCTAACACCGGATCATAAAGTCTCATCCTAAACGGTCCCCGGACGTTGACTTACCAAATGCCCTTCGGTACGCCACGGCCATAACTTTAAGGGGAACGACCTTGCGTAAAGCTGCTTTGCTTGATTTATCCGATGCTTACAAGGGTCGTAGAGTTCTCGTAACCGGCCATACTGGCTTTAAGGGAAGCTGGATTTCAGCCTGGCTGCACAAGCTTGGCGCCGACGTTTATGGGGTTAGTCTCGACCCGCCGACTAACCCTAACCTGTTCGATGCCTGCGACCTGAAATCAAAAATGACGTCGCTGATTGTTGACACCAGGCATGCACAAGAGTTGCACGCAGCCATCTCAAAAATTCGCCCAGAAATTATCTTACATCTGGCAGCACAGCCTCTCGTGCGCCGTTCGTACGCTGATCCACTTGAAACTTTCGATACCAATGTAATGGGTTCAGCCAATTTGATGCAGGTTTGTATGACCGTCGATGGAATAAAAGCCATCGTTTGCGTCACCACCGACAAGGTCTATCTGAATAACGAGTGGGAATGGCCATATCGGGAGAACGACCGCCTTGGCGGTGTAGATCCATACAGTGCCAGCAAGGCGTGTGTCGAACTGATCGCTTACGTCTATCAGCACAATCTTTACAAGGCGGCTGGACGACCGAGGATGGCAACCGTTCGGGGCGGCAATGTCGTAGGCGGTGGTAACTGGTCGGCGGATAGGATTGTTCCTGACATCGTGCGCGCAATCGTTTCAGGGCAACCGATCGAACTTCGCAACCCGACCGCCGTAAGGCCTTGGCAGCACGTACTTGAGCTTTGCGAAGGATATCTCGAAATCGGAGCTCGGCTTGCCGCCGGCGAAGCGGAGATCGACGATAGTTGGAACTTCGGGCCGCGCGCCGCCAACGAGGTGACCGTCGAGACGCTGCTTCATACGACGCTCGATGCCTGGGGCAAGCCAAACTGGCCGGTCAAAGTGAACCCGTCCCCCCTGCACGAAGCCGAACTGCTTAGGCTCGATATATCGAAGGCGCTTAACCGGCTGTCTTGGCAGCCCCGCCTGAATATTGATCAGACGCTGCGCTGGACGGCTGAATGGTATCGTGCATTTTATGAGCAATCACGCCATCCTTGGGACCTTGTGACAGATCAGATCGACGCATTCGCTGAATTGCGAGCGCTCGCCGAAACGCAAACGGTCAAGTGACATGCCGTCGCGGTCGGTTCTCATGACCGGCGCGACCGGTTTCATTGGCCGGCACATGGCCGCCTACCTAGCTGAACAAGGATGCGAAGTCGTTTCGTTGCAGCGTTCTCACGCGGCTATCGCCGGCATCAGCCAAGCCGTTACTCTGTCCGACCTTCAGCCGTTGAGAGTTGCTGAGGCGCTCAGAGGCAGGCGGTTCGACTGGATCGTTCACTTTGCGGGTTACGGCGTCAGCCCGGACGATCGCAACCCCGATGATATGTTTTTCGCCAATGTCGAACTCCCACGCAGCCTGGTTCAGTTGGCACCAAATTGGCATGTCAAGGCGGTTTTCATAGCGGGAACGGGCTCGGAATATGACACAGAAAGCGCGACCGGGCCTGTCCTCGAAGACCATCCCCTCGAGTTGACGAAGCTTTACGGAGCGTCAAAGGCCGCCGGCACTATATGTGCACATGCGATGGCCAAGGCATTGGGCTTGCCGCTCGCCATAGGTCGGATTTTCAAGACCTATGGCCCGGGTGAACCTGCGCATCGGCTGTTGCCGACTCTGCTCCACAATCTCAAGCAAGGTAATCGGGTTAAGCTCAGTCCTGGCTTACAATTGCGTGACCAACTGTTTGTACATGATGTTGTGACCGCGACTGAGGCTATGTTGATGGCCGTGGAGGTCCAACAAATTCAGGTTATTGCCAATGTTGCGACTGGCAAACCCGAGACGGTCAGGCATTTTGCAGAAATCGTTGCCGAGGAGATCGGCGTTTCCACTGATTTGTTGGGATTCGGCGATATAGCCCAACGGCCGGACGACACGATGTGCTTTTCTGGTAACCCACAACGGCTTATAAGTTTGACAGGCTGGCAACCAAGGTTCGATTTGCGGAGCGGGATCCGCGAGTCGATCGCTTATTTTGCCAATTGATTGATCGTAAGCACACAACATGTCTAACCCGGCTCACCGTCGCCTCGTTACCATTTCGATCCCCGTGCTGAACGAGGAAGGCAACATCGACAATCTGATCGAACGCTTGCAGGCGGTAGCCGCTGCCAATCAGGCATTCGACTTTGAATTTCTCGTCACCGATAACGCAAGCACCGACGAGACCTTCGCTCTGCTCGCGGCAAAAGCTGCAACCGAACCCCGGCTGCGAGTGTTGCGGTTTTCACGTAACTTTGGCTTCCAGCGCTCCATACTGGTTAACCTTATGAACGCCCGCGGCGATGCTGCGATCCAAATCGATGCCGATCTGCAAGATCCGCCTGAACTGATCAGCGACTTTCTGCAGAAATGGCAGCAGGGTTACAAGGTAGTCTACGGTATTCGCCGCCGACGCCAGGAAAATCCGGTCATCAATTTCGCCCGCAAGATACACTACCGTCTCATCAACGCGCTGAGCGAGGTCGAGGTCCCGCTTGATGCGGGAGACTTCCGACTGATCGACCGCGACGTCATTGAACAGCTACGCACCTATCAGGACGGCACCCCCTATCTTCGAGGTATCATTGCATCGATCGGTTATTCTCAAATTGGCATTCCTTACGATCGTAGCGCAAGGACTTCGGGGACTAGCAAGTTCGACCTGCTCAAGAACATCTCGCTGTCGATCGATGGCATTTGTAGCCAGTCGACAAAGCCATTGCAGTATATCACGCTCTTTGGATTTTCCGTCTCGGCACTTACGGTCCTGCTTATCCTGATCTACTTGGCAATCTACCTGGTCAATTACAGCGCCGAGACGCGCGGATTCACCACCCTTGTCCTGCTAATGCTCATCTCGATCGGCTTGAATGCGGCATTCGTCGGCCTGCTTGGCGAATATATCGGTCGCATATACACCACCGTACGAGGTGGACCAACCGCTGTCATTGCGGATTGCATCGACCCCATCCAACCCAGATCCGACAATACAGGGGGAAGCATCCCATGAAGGCGGTCATTCTTGCTGGCGGACTTGGAACACGATTGTCGGAAGAAACCGATCTCATTCCAAAGCCTTTGGTCGAAATCGGTGGTCGCCCAATTCTTTGGCATATCATGAAGATGTATGAGGCCGCCGGTATCCGCGACTTTATCATTTGCGGTGGCTACAAAGCATCCTCCATCAAACGCTATTTCGCAAACTACTATCTCGAGGAAAACGACGTCGAGATCGACACCCGGACCGGCGAGCTACGATTTCTGTCGCCGCAACACCTTGAGCGATGGAAAGTGACCATCATCGATACCGGCCTCAACACCCTGACTGGCGGACGTCTTAAGCGTGTTCGGTCGATCATCGGCAACGAAACCTTCTGTATGACCTATGGCGATGGCGTGGCCGATCTCAATATCGCTGAGACCATCAAGTTTCATAATGCACATGGTAGACTCGCTACCATCACCGCTGTACCGAGCCCTGGCCGATTTGGCGTTCTCGAGTTCGGCCACGACGACGCCGTAGATCGGTTTCTAGAAAAGCCGCACGCCGAAATGGGATGGATCAACGGCGGTTTTTTTGTCCTTGAGCCGGCCGCAATCGATTTCGTCAAAGATGACAACACGGTGTGGGAACGTGATCCGCTTGAACTGCTGGCAAAGCAGAACCAACTGCGGGCCTACCGACATTCGGGTTTCTGGAAACCGATGGATACATTGCGCGACAAACGCGAATTGGAAAGTTTGTGGGCTACAGGTGCACCCTGGAGCCGGCCATATGTCTAATGTCTAACAGCTGCAATGCTCTAACATGAGGTGAATTGCCGTGGCACTAACGAAAACGGTGCCAGCCCCTGCATTAACGAGGGAACGGATCAATGTCTGAATTCGATCAACATGCCAGCACCTACGCATCGGCCGTCAACGACTCGATCGCCTTCTCTGGACTGAAGGTCGATACGTTCGTTCGGGCCAAGGCGTTTCATTTGCGTCGGATGTTCCAAGCTAATGGGATCGATCCGGCGGACCGGATCGTCGATGTCGGATGCGGGATAGGAACCTACGAGATTGAGCTTTCGGACCACTGGTCTAATATGGTCGGCATTGACGTCTCGGAGCGGTCAATAGCGCAAGCCCGGCTGAACTGTGCCAAGGCCGAATTCTTGGGCTTCGAAGGGAAGACGATGCCATTTGCTTCCCAATCCGTTGCTGCAGTCTTCGCGATCTGCGTTTGGCACCATGTGCCGCTTGAAGACTGGACATTATTTCTGTCGGAAATCCGACGCATCTTGCGGCCAGGTGGTATTGTAGCGGTGTTTGAGCATAACCCCTGGAATCCTCTCACACGCTGGGCAGTCGAACGCTGCGTATTTGATAAGGATGCGGTGCTACTGTCGCTGCCGACGGCACGTGAGCTGCTTTGCGAAGCCGGATTCTCCATATCGAAATGTGCGTACATCCTCTCCATTCCTGCGACAGGTGGCATCCTTGGCCGGGTCGATGGTTGGCTCGCACCACTTCCGACTGGCGCCCAATACATGGTCTTGGCCCGCAAGGAAACCGAATGACGATGCCCACAAAGCACAAGGCTTCCCGGTCCAAGCGAATGATCGAGCAATTGATTTCCGAAATGGCATTCGCCAAAATTTCTCGATTTGGCACGATTGGCGTCCTGAACACGGCAACTTACGCGATTCTTTCGAGCGGGCTGATTGCACTATTCGGTGTCGAAGCAACTTTGAGCAGCGCGATTGCGTTTGCCGCCTGTCTTCCGCTGGCGTTTTGGAGTCATAAGCTCATTACCTTTCGCTCAGGCGCCCGCGGCAGCGACGAATTCGTGAAATTCTCGCTGGTTCAATTGTTGTCATTCGCTATCGCCACGCTGACTATGTTTGTTTGCGTTCATTTGCTGGGCTTACATCATCTTTTTCCGATTCTTCTGACCGTATTGATCGTTCCACTTTTCTCGTACGTCGTTATGGATCGCTGGGTCTTTAAGGCAAAACCCAAACTGTTTTGAAGGGCAGAAGTAGCATGCCGGCCCTCTGTGAATCTTTGGACAGAAGGACATTGGTCGGAGCAGTCCGTTCATCAGCTCTAACTTCGACTTGGGTCGTCGTTGGAGCTGCAATTTTTGTTTTCTTGATTTTTGTCCCGGTCGGCTTGTCGATGATGGGCCTGATTGAAGAATGGGACCTGTACTTCGCGTTCAAGAAATATGGCACATTTTATCTTGCAAGCGCGTCAAGTCCGCTCTCGACGCATCGGCTGCGCCCTTTGACGGTAACGCCTTTCACGATCGGCTATGTGCTCGGACCAGATTCGTTTTTCTGGCTTAACATTTTGCAGGTTATAGCTCTGTTTTTGAAGGTCATTGGAATGACCGCGGTCGTCAACTGGATGACGGGAAACAGGTTGTTGGCAATCATCTGCGGATTCAT
>Ga0209023_10003500_pt1 | contig 18713 bp, 15 predicted proteins | sample LakOneMetagenome_FD_187468 | JGI IMG/M metagenome (GOLD analysis project Ga0209023, IMG submission 187468) | Freshwater and sediment microbial communities from Lake Erie, Canada (SPAdes) (version 2) | ecosystem: Environmental > Aquatic > Freshwater > Lentic | place: Lake Erie, Canada...
TCCATAAGGACGGTTGTGCGATTGAACAACACCCCGGTGATATTGTTATCTTTCCTCAGTTTGACAGACCTGCAATACATCAAGTAGAGCCTGAGCCTGGAAGAAGTGCACTAGTATACTCAACTATAATTCAATCTTACTATGACGCCTACCGACAATCTGATCCACAGTTCGAGATCAAAGATCCGCGTTTAGCAAGTAGGTAGGAGATTGTACTAGCACAAGGGACTGTCGGAATACTGTAACTGAGGTATTACCCCTAATAACTCTTTCAATCTAACTAACTCTTCCAAGATTAGGTTCCAACTCGACTGCACCTGGGCTACTATAAGCATTTTAACCTCTGTTAATTTTTAGCTGAGGTTTTTTGTCATTTAAACTTCCACCTCAGTTGATAATTCGATTCTTGACTTGTATTTGATATACTTGGCACCATGCAGACTGAACTCTCAAAACTCGCACTCGGCACATGGCTTATGGGCGGAACCAAAGAACCAGACCCTAATAATGACGACAAAAAAGACATTTCTATAATTAAGACTGCAATTGAATCAGGCATTACCCTCATTGACACAGCTCAGAATTATGCAGATGGAAAATGTGAAGAAATAGTCGGTCAAGCAATAACTAATTATCCCAGAGAGAAGGTCCAGGTACTAACAAAGCAAAAAAGGTTGAACTTGTCATTCGATGACGTAGTTCAAGGCTGTCATGACAGTCTCAAGCGTCTAGGCATAGAGTATCTAGACTACTGTGTGTGTCATGCTCCAAATCCTGACTTTGACCTCGCAGACTTTTTCAAGGCAACCAACCAACTATATAAAGAGGGGCTAATCAGGAATGTGGGGGTAAGTAACTTCGGCATTAAGTCGTTGCAGATCGCCGTTGACACTTCTGAGTTACCGATCGCACTTAATCAGGTTAGTTTTTCTATCAACGATAGTGACATTCTCACTTCTGGTACCTACGACTTCTGCGTGGAACACAACATTCCGATTCAGGCATACAGACCCTTGGTTGATATCCAAAAAGAACAGGATAGTTATGACTTACTGCTGGAAATTGCAAAGAAAATGGAATTAACTCCGCACCAAGTTTTGATAGCCTATTTAAACAGCTACAAAGGAGTTAACTTTACGACCAGAGCCAGTACTACAGACCATTGGCAACAAATTAAAGATGCACTTGAAGTAACGATGGAACCTTCCGATGTAGAATTGCTCAAGCAGGTTCATATGACCAAGCAAGGAGCGTTTGGTCGGTTCCTAGAGATGTAAGTTAATGTTCCCTGAGCCACAGTGACAGAATATAAAGTTGGGCAGACATTTAAAAAGACCCCAGTGAAGGAGTCTTTTTAAAGTGGTAATAAATTACCAGCTGCGCTGACGGAATGAACCGCCACCACCGTTGCCACCGCCGTTTGAATCACGACGAGGACGATCCTCTTGAGGACGAGCTTCGTTAACCGTTAGAGAACGGCCACCAAGATCAGAACCATTGAGGGCTTTTTCAGCTGCTTTACCTTCTTCTTCGTTCTCAAATTCTACGAAGCCGAAGCCTTTAGAACGTTGAGTTTCACGATCGGTAATAACACGAGCTGATGCGACTGTACCATGAGCAGCAAAAAGCTGTTCAAGTTCTTCACTGGTAGTGGAGAATGGTAGGCCGCCTACAAAAAGTCGATATGCCATTTAGTGTATGTATCCTTTGTTTAAAACTACTGCAGTTCGACCATGTAACGTAACTAGGGTGCCGAGATTAACAACGAACCATACACGTACTGACTGCGTGCGCTCATTATACAACGGATTTTAAAACATTGCGAGCATAAGCATTTTTATAGATATAAACGTGGTGAATAAACTATATATATCACTAAATTTACATACACACCATAAAGTTATTAAACAATTGACATAATGTATAGAAAAGACTAAAATAACTATATGAATAAGATTAATGGCGATGGTGTCAAGTATATTGACGGGATATATAGACAGCCCAAGAAGATGGCAAACCCTATTCAAGTGGAACTACCACTTGATACAGTTACAACTGTTCCTGTAAAATGGCGTACTTCAAAGCCTGATGTACAATCAATGCAAAGTCAGCAAGAGGATAAATTTTACTCTCTTGCGGTCGCAGCATTTAGTGGCGTGAAACCACGTCAGAAACTACAATTTCGTCTTCATCGGAAAAATAGCAACGAGCTAACTATCGCACAAGCCACCAAACGCGCTAAGGAGTTAGAGAAAAATATTGAAGAAACCCAACCAACAACGTCACCATTTATCCCAGAACTAGCAACTGCTAAACCCAAAGTTCAAAAGATTCCAAAGGCACATCGAACGGCAAGAGTTTTGCGTAACGGCACTCGAGGTATAAAAAGTATCTTTGGCAAGATGAAGGCATCACTTGGACGGGCAAAGTCTCACGTGGTCTCTCCGCGAACCTCACTTCGTAGCATTGTGTTGGCACAAGGCTTCATTATCATCACACTTGCGCTTTGCTTGGTGACAAGCTTGTACAGCTATGGCCAATATAAGCAAAAGATGACAACAACGCTTCGTACTGAGCGTCAACAGTCTGACGCGCAGTGGCAAGAACTCAAAGCAAGCTGGCAGTGTATTAGCAACAAATGGGAACAAATGCAGACCAACCCATCTATAAATAGTCAAACTCAAGGAGATGTGACGTGTTAAAGCTAAAATCAGTCATGCTGGGTATAGCCGTTTTTCTTGCGGTAATTGCAGGGGGAATCTGTGTTATTAGGACATACCAGCCCGCCGATGCACAGGTGGACGTCAATTCACAGCACCAGGAAGAGCTTACTCAGTGGCAGACCGAAGTGAACCAATGGAATAAATCTGCAAGCCTGAAGGCACAGCAAACTAATCTGAGTTCGCAGGGTATTATGCAATTACCAAACACCGGACCCTCAGAAGAGTAGTTCAAAACATCGGCCAAGTATCTATCATGAGTGTATACGAGCTGAACATAAAACATCCTCTGGTGAAAATAAGTCTCATCGTGACCACGGGTCTTCTCATCACGAGCGGCATTCTATTTAAGCAGGTAGTCTTTTCTGACTCAGTCGCAGATGCAGTTACGCCACTCTCAAAAGTAGTAGTGGCACTCTCACCCCAGGATAAGTTGAGGGGTATACCGGCGAGGATTATGGTGCCAACTCTCGGGATTAATGTCGGTATTGAAAACGGTATATACAGTGCCGCGAACCATAGCTGGAATCTCAGTAACTATAACGCCCACTATGCGGAGAAAAGTGCTCCTGCCAATGTTCGTGGAGGGAATACGTTTATCTACGGGCATAATAGTCGAAACATATTTGGTTTACTCCCTAGTATTAATATTGGAGATCAGGCAATTGTTGTGACTGCAGAAAATCTGAAATTTTACTATCAGCTCGAGGAAATATCTGAGGTGCAACCTGACGATGTAGCAGTACTAAACTATAGCGGTGAGCCAATTCTCACAGTTCAAACGTGTAGCGGTAACTGGAATGAGAAACGTCAAATGTTTCGGTTTAAGTTGATGCGAGTTGAAGTTCCTGCGTCAGCTGATATCTAACTAGACTTTTGCAAGTTTTGCACAAGCCACACGTATGGTCTCTGACCAGGTGGGGAAGGCATGAATTGTGTTAGCAACTGCTTGAGCCGTAAGACTGTTTTGAATCGCTAAGGTGAGCTCATGAATTATCTCATCCGCGCTAGGACTTACAACTGTTGCACCAAGCAGGACCCCTGTATTGGCACTGGCAAAAATCTTCACAAATCCTTCACTTGTATCTGATATGTTAGCTTTTCCAACAACAGAAATTGGCACAGATGCTTTCACATAACCTCGCCCCGCATGTTTGAGTTCAGTCTCGGATTGTCCGACAGATGCAATTACAGGGTTAGTAAAGGTACATCGTGGCACTGCTCGATAATCTACCATAACTCGTTTCTTAGGATGCAGTATATTGTGAGCGACAACTCGACTTTGATAGGTAGAAACATGTGTTAACGCGTATGGTCGTGTGCAGTCACCGGCTGCAAATATGTGAGCGTTGGAAGTTTGCATGTAGTAGTCCGTCAATATATGACCCTCATCGTACTCAACACCAGCATTTTCTAGACCTATATCTACCACTGCTTTTTTACCAGTGGCGAGTAGTATATCGTCAACAATAATCGTCTGTCGCTTGCTTCCTGTTTGCAGTGTAAGTCGCCTCGTGGCACCAATTTTCTCGACTTGTTCAACAGTGGTGTTGAGCCGTAGTGTGACCGAATACTGATCGGCGAATCGTTCACCTAGTAGTGTACTTGCCTCGGGATCTTCGTCGGCAAGTAGGCGAGGAGCGCTGTCTATTAAATAGACTTTAGTTCCAAAAGTTGCAAATAGCTGTGTAAATTCACAACCGACACTTCCGCCACCGATGATTGCCAAGCGACGTGGTGGGCGTGTGAGGTTAATGGCTTCGTGTGAGGTAAGGAAACCGCTATTGGCTAAGCCAGGAATCGAGGGTAATGCCAATTCGGAGCCAGTAGCAATCAAAAAATGTTTAGCACTGAAACGTGCCACACCGACGGTAATAGTGTGTGGGTCGATAAAATAGGCGCTACCCTGAATCAAGTTGATACCTTCGTTAGTAAATACCTCCGCACCGATATGAGTACCAGTTCTACGGACCGCAAGGTCCTTCCATGCTTTAATGCTGGGGTAGTTGTAGCCAACAGTTCCACCCCTGATACCGAAGCGTCCACCATGTTTCGCAGCCTCATATATTTCTGCTGCCTGAAGTAGCGCCTTCATAGGCACCTCTGCCACATTTGGACACGAACCGCCGATTGTGCCAGACTCGATCACAGCTACAGAAAGTCCTGCCTTACTAGCCAGGTGTGCCGCAACACTCCCCCCGGCACCACTACCAATGACGATCAGATCATAATCGTATAAAGCCATATTGATCTTCTTTCACGACATATTCTTTAGTAGGGAGGTACTCATAAGCAGCCCGAGGGTTATATCGCCTAAGGGCTTGGGCAGCGCGACGCTTAATGTCTGCGATAGTTACCTCTTCTTTATCCTCTAACCAGAGTTCCACTTCTTTGCAAACCTCAAGCGCTGTTAACTCAGCTTCACCACTAAATCCGAAACTCTTCATACAGGCTCTATGAACACTTTTTGCAAGCAGACTACGATGGTATGGTTCGGTATAATTTCTACTAATCACGCGTTTTTGTTTATCATAATTACCAAGCTCTGTGTACCAAGAGCGGGAGAATTCCAGCGGTTTTTTATGATGTAATGATAAATGAAACATATGTATTTTGATTATGCTTACTTTACTATACGCTCCCCTGAAAAGATTGTCTATCTCCTTCGTCAGCTGCCTTACAATTCTCTGATTTGACTGGAGAGTTGAAAAACTAGTCTAACAGAGTAAAATCTGCTATCATTAAGATCGCATTTTGATCAGTTTGATCTGTGCAAGCTCGTTTTTAAGAGCACTCCATAATTAACCATGTGGGTATAAGGCAGCGTAGCTCAGTTGGTTAGAGCGTAGGACTCATAAGCCTAAGGTCACTGGTTCAATTCCAGTCGCTGCTACCATTTTACGACCTCTGTGAAAGAGGTCTTTTTATTTATCTTTGCTATCATAAAACCATGAGTAAAACGCATACCATGCAAGTTAATGTGACCGGCAAGACACTCGATGTTTTTTGCGTCTCGCTTCATAACGGTGATATACCTGAAAGTATTGCAAGCTATGCCAAGTCAGTATTCGAAGAACTGGCACCATACATCAAGAATGCACAGCAGGTTTTGTATATAAGAGATATACCTTTCTTGACTATTGCTGGTAAATATCCCGGAGGTCACTGTTACAACGCTTATGAAGCAATGATCTCATTAGTAAGTTGGCAAGATGATCCTCAACAAATTAAAGCAACGATTAATCATGAACTGCATCATATGGCACGTTGGCAAAATGTTGGTTATGGAAATACGCTTGGAGGAGCAATTCTGAGCGAGGGAATAGCTACATACTATGAAGAGCTAAGGTCAGGCTGGCTATCCCCCTGGGCTACCACATCATTTAGTAAGAAGATTGTGAAAGCAGCTTCAGAAGCGTGGAGCGATAAGAATTATAATCACAGCGAATGGTTTTTCGAAGGACCGCTAGGCAAATGGGCCGGCTACGGTATTGGTTACAAGTTAGCGAAGGAGCTATTTATGGATGGTTTTGACTTGAAAAGATCAGTTAACATTAAACCCATAGATGCACTGAATTACATGAAGCACATCTAGAGTTCAATCCAACTCACTTAGTAACTACTACAGAAAACTTCCGTGACTCAATAACTATCTCGGCCATAGCTTCCAGTTCAGAACGAATTGTGTTCCATTTCGATCCCACCACGCCTACCATTTATGAGCCCTGTTAAAGAGGTCACTTTTAATTCTCTTTGATATTATGAACAATACAACCGCTACTCTTAACGGGGTCAGGGTTGGTCGCTCAATACACCTAGATAAATTAATAGGATGTACATATTTTTTGATAAGCCATATCCGTTAGCGTATAAATCTTACGGAGGTGCTTCTGCTGCCTTCAATACTCTGCTTCTGCATTTTTCAGTAATCGCGACTCATGGAGATAGGGCACAGCGGTTAGGATTGTTTATAGTAGGTGTCCTGCTTATTCTCAAGCTCTTGATGGATTACATCAAAAAGCTCGATCATTACTTGGTCGCCATCTCGGGCAACTTTTTTACGAAGACGTTTCAGAACCAAGTGGTACATACTCCCACTTTCCTCGGGATAGTATTTTCTCCAGTTCAAGCCATCAGCTGCAAGCCAACCAAGTGCTCCCATTGACTTATCGAGTGCATACACAAACTTGCTTTCAGCATCTTGCCTACTTTCGTATGCTGCGATGGTTTTGTGTAGCCATGGGAAAGTAGCTTCGAAGTCTCTTTTGATTTGCCTGTATGCCTCTTCTTCTCGCTTCTCTTTCGTCGCATGGACGGCTTCGGCTGCCTTTACGGAAGTATCGCCTGCATGCGTTTCCACTAGGTCATGAACTAATGCGTAATGAGCAATCTTGCCAGTATCGAGTTTGAGATTAAGTCGCTCGTGCATGCTGAGCGCTACCATCGCTAGCGTGAAAGCATGTTCGCCATCCGTTTCATCTCGCTCAGGTTCTGTCGGAAAGGGTATATCTCGCCGAATTCGCATAAAAGGAATGAGCAATTTCTTATATAGAATCAGTAGATCTTTTAGTATGTGCTTGGGCTCTTGTTTCATCCTGCTATGATTGTAACCATGAATGAGACAAAGGTCGAGCAATCTAAAATGTATGTCGTGGCTGTTAGCGGCGGTGTTGATTCTGTCGTACTACTCGATATGTTGATCCATGGCGCTGAAGAAATAGCCGCTATAGATCCAGATCAGCTAATTGTGGCACACTTTGACCATGGTATAAGAGAGGACTCTGTAAATGATGCTGAGTTTGTGAGGGGATTGGCGAAGCGGTACGGAGTACGATTTGAAACAGAACGAGCTACTCTAGGCCAAGATGCAAGCGAGGAGATGGCACGGGAAGCAAGATATAGCTTTTTGCGACAAATTTGCAAGAATTACAGTGCAACATTAATCACTGCCCATCACCAAGATGATCTTATAGAAACGATGTTAATCAACCTCATTAGAGGTACTGGCTGGCGTGGTCTGGTGAGTCTGAATTCGAATTCACGAATTCTTCGACCACTTTTAAATACTTCAAAAAATGAACTTATTTACTATGCAAATGAACATGATTTGCAGTGGCAGGAAGATAGTACGAATGAGGATACAAAATACCTGAGAAATTATGTTCGTCATGTCTTGCTACCAACAATGGCTGCTAAAGATCCGCTAGTGTCGATGAAACTATTGGAGATCAACGAGAAGACCAAGGCGCTAAAGATTATTATTGCGACGGAATTGCAAAAAATTATACCTGACGAATATGAGCCGGTTATTTCTCGCTACAATATTATTATGTGGCCAGAGATTGTGGCCAAGGAAGTTCTCTACTCGATGTTCACTAGCCTCGATCCTAGCTGGCATCCTCAGAGCGATGCGCTCCAAAGAGCCGTTCACTTTATAAAAACCGGGCAGACAGGTAAAAGAATGGAAGTTGGTAAAAGCCTTATGATTCAGATTGAAAAAGCTTTGATACGGTTTAAAAAGCCTTAGTTTTATGGTAAAATAACCCAGTATTAAAAGGAGAAAATAGTGGATCCAAAAAAGCCGAAGAACATGCCGCCAAGTAGAAAAAATACGTTTAAAACTGTAGGATTCATTGTCTTCATAGTGCTCATAGGTGCTTTCTTCTGGGCAAGCTCCACCCTGAGCGGTGCTGAATATAAAAAGAATGTACTGAGCTACTCAGAGCTAAACCAGAAAGTTAATACGGGACAGGTCCAGAGTATTGATGAGCAAGGTGAGGACCTGAAGGTGACTCTCAAAGAGGATCTTCAGAAAGATGGCGAGAGTCAGGGAAAGCAGTTTGTAGTAGTACGTCCAGGTGGCGAGCTAAGAGATGACCAGAAGATCGATATTAGTAAAACCAACTACACGACGAGTACGCCCTCTCAAACAGGCAGTACGCTCGGTTTTCTAGCGCAAATTCTCGTACCAGGACTACTGATATTAGGCTTTTTCTTCTTTATGATGCGTCAGGCGCAGGGACAGAATAACCAAGCAATGAGCTTCGGAAAAAGCAAAGCACGTATTGCAGGAACAGATAAAGACAAGGTTGCTTTCAAAGATATTGCAGGTAATGAGGAAGCAAAGCAAGACCTTGAAGAAGTCGTAGAATTTCTGAAGTTTCCAAAGAAATTTGAATCGGTTGGTGCCAAGATTCCAAAAGGGGTACTGCTTGTCGGCTCACCAGGTACTGGTAAAACAATGATGGCAAAAGCAGTAGCCGGAGAAGCTGGTGTGCCATTCTTTAGTATCTCGGGTTCTGAATTTGTTGAAATGTTTGTCGGTGTTGGTGCCTCTCGTGTACGCGACTTATTTGCCAAGGCAAAAAAGAATGCACCATGCATCATCTTCATCGATGAAATCGATGCAGTCGGACGAAAGCGTGGTTCGGGTATGGGCGGTGGACACGATGAGCGTGAGCAGACACTCAATCAAATTCTTGTTGAAATGGATGGTTTTGAGACAGGTGTCAACGTGATTGTACTAGCTGCAACAAACCGTGCTGATGTACTTGATCCTGCGCTCCTTCGCCCTGGTCGATTTGACCGACGAGTGAATATACCTCTACCTGAGCGAAAAGATCGTGAAGCAATTTTAAATGTACACTTTAAAAATAAGCCACTGGATAAATCAGTCGATCTTAATGCCTTGTCTAAGAAGACAACTGGTATGGCGGGTGCTGATCTCGCGAATTTAGCAAATGAATCGGCAATTATTGCTGCTCGAAAAGATCGAAAGGTAATTCAAAACACAGATATTGTCGAGGCGTTTGAACGTGTTGCAATTGGACCTGAGCGTAAGAGCAAGGTGATGACCGAAGATGATCGTAGGCTGACGGCATATCACGAGGCAGGTCATGCGATTGTTGGACATGTGCTCCCGCATGCGGATCCTGTACACAAAGTAACGATTATCTCGCGAGGCTCTACTGGTGGCGTTACCTGGTCACTACCGATCGATGATAAAAGTTACTACTCCATCCTTAATTTCAAAGATAAGATGGCTGTGAGTATGGGTGGTAGAATCGCAGAAAAGATTGTATTTGGAAGCGAAAATGTTACCACTGGTGCAAGCTCGGACTTTAAGAATGCAAACAGTATCGCTCGTCAAATGGTGATTGACTACGGAATGGGTGATGAACTGAGAAATCTCGTTTTTAATCACGATGAAGGTGGTATGATGTTTGACCGAATGGTGCATGACCGTGCTTATTCTGAGTCAACTGCGCAGAAGATAGACGCTGATATTAAAAAACTATTTGATGAAGCTGCAGAGCGGGCTGAAAAGTCTATCAAGGCCAATATGAAGTATCTTAAAATCCTTGCAGAAAAACTCCTCGAAGTCGAGACTATTGACGAAGACGAAATCAATAAACTACTTGAAGGTTCCAAGGCACCAGCTGAAGTAATTCTCGGCTAGTCGAGTTCATTTTCAGTCAGCAACCGCGTATACTAAACAGATACAAGTAAGATAATAAGCAAAGTAGCCTCATGGTAAAAAAGTTCCTCGTTCGAGCAAATCAGAAAGTGAGTTTTGGCTGGGCAGCTGCACTGCTTGCTGGATCAAGTTTGATTGCTCAGGCACTTGGACTGCTTCGCGAACGATTCTTGCTCGGTAGCTTTGGTATTGAAAGCTCGGCAGTAGCGGCCTATAAAGTTGCCTTTACGGTACCTGATTTCATGTTTTTTATTTTGACCTCAGGGGCCTTGGCAGTAACTTTCATACCTGTCTTCAATGAGCGCTTCACGAAAGGTAACAAGAAGTCAGCGTGGGAGCTCAGTTCGAGCATGCTCAACTTCTTCGCAATTCTTACATTCGTCGTTAGTATTTTAGTTCTGATCTTTGCTGATTTGCTAGTGAAGTATGTAGTCGCGCCTGGGCTTGATGAACACACCCATTTTTTGGCAGTTTCTATGATGCGTATCATTGCCGTGAATCCACTACTCTTCGCAATGAGTAGTGTGTTCGCATCGATGCAACAGTCGGTTGGACGATTTTTCTTCGTTGCTCTTTCACCGATTATTTATAACCTGAGTATTATTTTTGGAATCGTCTTCTTTGCTCCTTCCAGCGGTCTGAATATGGGCATTATGGGTGTTGCCTTCGGAGTAGTGCTTGGTTCGATTCTGCAACTACTCGTAGGAGTTGTTGGATTGGCGGGTCTCGGGTTTGATTATAAACCGAAAATATTTTGGAAGAATCTTGGATTCCGGAAAGTTCTAAAAATTTTACCAGTTCGTTCACTTGATCAGGGCATTGACTACTTTCAAAACCTAGTTGAAACTAATATTGCCTCAAGACTAGCAATGGGCGCAATTGGTACATACGGAACTGCTTTTATTTTGCAAAACGTACCAGTCACCTTGATCGGTGTCGCTCTCTCGACAGCTGCTTTTCCTCGCATGACAGAGAGACTTGCGCAGAACAGGACGGATCTGTTTAAGAAAGAACTTGCTTCGTTGCTACGACTTGTTATCTGGCTGTCGTTGCCTGCAATTACCATTACCTTCTTGATGAGAGGCTACATTGTTCGTCTAATTGCAGGGCAAGGGAATGCTACAGCTGCAGCAATTCTTGGTGTATTTGCTTGGGTTATTATGTTTCGTGCTCTGTATCATGTACTCTCACGGAGTTTCTATGCGCAGCAAGATGTGAAGACACCACTATATATCTCATTATTTGCAATCTCACTCAATATCATACTCGCTATATTACTGGCACGCCCTTCTAGCTACGGTATCATTGGACTGCCGTTGGCCCAGGTAATTGTGGCAGCAACTGAGGTTTCGATCCTTACTGTTATATTACTCCGTCGCTTTCCCGGCACACTTGATAGAGTGTTTGTGGGAGCACTGTGGAGAATGTTTTCTGCCTTTGGTATTACGTTTTGGCTCACGTGGGTGCTGCGCCGAGAACTCTTTGAGCTTGGAGCGCAGGACAAAGGGTTTCTTACGATCGTCCCGAAGTTAGGACTGCTTTGTACGATTGTTCTTCTCACCTATCTTGTCATTTCTTGGCTCTTTAAACTCGAAGAAGTTGAGCCGATTATCACGAAAGTTCGAACGGTGTTGTTCAAACCAGTTCGACTTCAATAACATTGTCAATCGATGGCCATTCTTAAAAACAGATCACCTCTGTTATACTACAGTGTAATGAACCAAAAGAATATTCGGAACTTCTGTATTATCGCACATATTGATCATGGCAAATCGACACTTGCTGATCGACTACTCGAAATAACAGGAACAGTATTGAAGCGTGATATGAAATCACAGCTACTCGACAAGATGGATTTGGAGCGTGAAAAAGGTATTACGATTAAGTTAGCCCCCGTTCGGATGAACTATAAACACCATGAACTCAACTTGATTGATACCCCTGGTCACGTAGATTTTAGCTACGAGGTTTCAAGAAGTCTCGAAGCCTGTGAGGGTGCAATATTGGTTGTTGATGCGAGCCAAGGCATCCAGGCGCAGACACTGGCAAATGTCTACCTAGCGATTGCGTCAGACCTTAAGATTATCCCTGTGCTCAACAAGATAGATTTACCTGCAGCTGATGTGCCCCGTGTAACGGCTGAAGTCGTCAGTCTACTTGGCTGTGACGAAAGCGAAATTTTACATATTTCAGCTAAGACAGGCGAGGGTGTGGAGTCAGTTTTAGAAGCGGTCATAGAAAGAATTGACCCTCCAACAGGGGGCTCTGTTGACCAAGCACGAGCCTTAATCTTTGACAGCTACTATGACGACTATCGTGGGGTTATTCTGTACGTTCGTGTTGTAGATGGAGAACTCCAAAAAGGTAGCGAAATCAAAATGATTAGTACAAAGAGTAATGGTCTTGCCCTTGAAGTCGGTCATTTAAACCCAGCGATGTCATCGGATCAAGTTCTTAGAACTGGTGAGATTGGGTATATTGTCACGAACCTAAAGTCTACTCGTGAGGCGAAGGTGGGAGATACAGTGACGCTCCTTGATACTCCATCAACTGAAGCATTGCCAGGATACAAGGAAGTTAAACCATTTGTCTACGCGGGTATTTTCCCAGAAAGCAATGAGTATTACGCTGAGCTCAAAGAAGCAATTGAAAAACTTTCACTGAGTGACTCGGCACTGCAATATGAACCCGAAAATTCACCAGTACTTGGCTTTGGCGTCCGAGTTGGTTTCCTTGGTCTACTCCACATGGATATTGTCCGTGAACGTTTAGAGCGAGAGTACAACTTGAGTTTAATTGTAACGAATCCTAGTACGGACTATCACATTGAACTATTGAACGGTGAGCATCTTGATATTAAGTCGGCCAGCAGTCTGCCTGATCCATCGAATATTAAGTCAATTGCTGAACCGTGGATTAATGGAGAGATTGTGGTGCCAAAGGAATATGTTGGCGCAGTGATTCAACTTATCTCTTCAAAACGTGGCCTACAAAAGGGCTTAAGTTTTGTAGACGCCCAGCTTGCACTAGTCACATTTGAGGCACCGCTTGCAAACCTATTGACAGACTTCTATGATCAACTCAAAAGTGTGACCTCAGGTTACGGTTCATTCAATTATGAACTGGGCGAGTATCGTGAGGGAGATTTAGTTCGAGTTGACTTCTATGTAGCTGGTGAAATTGTCGGGGCGCTTTCAGTTATGGCACACCGCTCAGAAGCAGATGGACTCGGCAGGGAGACAACCGCAAAACTTAAAGATGTCATCCCTCGTCAGAACTTTAAAGTAGCCCTGCAAGCTGCGATTGGCGGTCGGTTTATTGCTCGCGAGGATATTTCCGCATTTCGAAAAGATGTCACTAGTGGACTATATGGTGGCGATGTTTCTCGCAAAAAGAAGGTACTTGCGAAGCAGAAAAAAGGTAAAGACCGCATGAAGCGATTCGGTAAGGTAGATATTCCTGCCGAGGCATTCACGGTTATGCTCAAGCGTGACTAGAAACCTGAGAAATGTGATGAGTTTTCTCGTGGTATGATTGATAGTGAAGTTTTAAAACGGAGGAGTTCCTTTGGGTAAGTTCAAACTGTCATCGCATAAAAAGCTAAGTAACTCGCAAATAACACGGGTTATTCTTATCGTTGTTGCACTACTCTTAGTTGGCTCACAGGTGGAGCGATTCATAAACAACGGTACGGTCTTCGGCTACGAAGTGAGGACGGTTAAAAGCCAGGAAACAAGATCTCGTCAGAACCGAAGCGGATCTATTTTGGGTGGCGATGTTTCCAAAGATAACCAAAAAAGTATTGCCTGTGATACATTCCCTGCAGATAGAGTTTCCAAAGTCCTCAAAACCGACGTTGAAAGAATCTCTGGCTTCGTACCAGATCGAGCACAGCCTACTCTCGTATCAAGTTGTATCTATCGCACCAAGGGTGATGTTAAAGACAGGCGTGCTATTTCAATCTTGCTTCGCGAACAAAAAGATGAGGTGATCGCACAAAAGATGATTGTCTCACTAAAACAAGCAACAAAGGGTGAGGACGTGAAAGGTCTCGGTGATGAGGCTTACTTCAACACTAGCGCCAATCAGTTAACAGTTCGTAAAGGTAAGCGGCTCATTACAGTGACTGTCCCTCGTACGCAAACTTCTGCACAAGACAGCAAAACTACTGCGGTAGAAATTGCAAAAATTGGCCTATAAAATCCCCATAATCCGTGTATCTATTAGATACTGATTATGTTAAAATTACCAATAGAGATGAGAAAAATAAAGATTTCAGTTATCGCGGGGGGTTTGGGCGTACTTGTTTTGGTTGCTGCCATCTTTGTGAGCCAGCAGGTTACTGTCCGCGCGGATGCCCCCAGTGTGGTGATTAATGAAATCATGTACAACCCTCATTCAGATGTGGATAACGATGAATTCTTGGAGCTCTATAATACAACGGGAAGCACGATTGATTTAAGCGGGTGGTGTTTTACGAGAGGTATTACACTGTGCTTTTCTACTGGTACAACACTTGCGTCACATGCCTACGGGACTATTAGTCCAAATGCAGCTCGTACTCTTAGTACGTATGGAGTAGCAACTATCGCTACATATACCGGAAAGCTTGATAACGGAGGAGAAAGAATCACATTAGTTGACGCAGCTGCGCACACGGTGAATGACCTTACGTACGATGATGTTGCGCCGTGGTCTGTCACTCCTGATGGAACTGGCCCATCCCTTGAACTCAAGGATCCCTCGCTTGATAACACGCTAGCTGCTTCGTGGTCGGCCAGTGTGGGAGCACCAACTCCGGGTGCAGTGAATAGCGTGTTTGCCAATACTCAACCAAGCCTTAGTAACATGAGCCAGCCCCTGAACGTAACAGCCTCACAAACCTCAACGATTACCGTTGCAATAGCTGATGCGAATACTGTTGAATTGGTGTATAAGGTCATGTTTGGTGCAGAACAAACACTTCCCATGCACGATGATGGGACGAATGGTGACACTACGCCAGGTGATGGTGTATATACAGCTAGCATACCTGCTCAGGCGGCGGGTACCCTCGTGCGGTATAAAGTTATGGCAACAAATACAAATGGTACTAAGACTCTTCCGGGAAGTGACGACACGATACAGTATCAAGGCTATGTTATACAAGATCCTGCCGTAACCTCACAAGTGCCAATTCTTCAGTGGTTTATGGAAGATAGCGCCAGGGACGACATGATCGCAAACCATGATTTTGATGATCAACAATTTCCTACAGTCATAGCATATGGTAATCAAGTATTTGATAACGCCAGAGTTCATATAAAGGGCGGCGTAAAAAGAACCTTCCCTAAAAAGAGCTTTGCTTTTGACTTACCAAAAGGGCATAAGCTTAAGATTAACTCTAATATGACAAGAGCTGTAGATGAATTCCATCTAGATTCAGATTTTATTGACCCGAGCGGTACATCTGTAACAGTCGCTTGGCAAATTGCCAAAGAAGCAGGATTAGACGTTCAGCAAATTTTTAAAGTTAGGTTACAGAATAACGCTGGTTTCTACGGACTCTATACCTTTTTAGAGGAAGACGATAAGACCTGGCGTCAAGCATTCGGATATGACAATACCTCCTATTACGGTATTAATGGCCCAATTAACGACTTAGTTGCTGACCACGCCTATGAAATACAATTGTGGCACGATCCGCTCGTGCAGCCTCGTAGCCAAGCTCGTAGAGACTACGCAGTTGACAACTCAGATATCCCCAACATGATTAACTACATGGCCTACATGACAATTATTCATAACTGTGAGTGGCAAAATGGTAAGAATATGATCAAATCGCATGATGTTCTGGACACAAACCGTTGGAAGATTCTAGCGCACGACATCGACTGCACTATGTTCTACACCGGCCCTTCCGCTGACGGTGGCGGTTCTACACGCTTGATGAACTCCTTTGATGTCCCTTCGAATATTCCGTTTAGTGCTGACGATAGGTATGAGTTCAACGCCATATACGAGGAGCCTGATTTTAGGCAAGATTACTACAGGAGGTTGCGTACTCTAGCGGACGAGTTCTTTGATAACGATAGGTACCTAGGTATGATTCATGATTTATATCAGCGCATAGAACCAGAAGCTCAAATGGACGCCCAAAAGTGGTCCGAGAACAGCTATGGCAGTCCTGAGAACGCATTGCAAAATTTCACAACCCAATATTACAAAACCAAAAAAGACCTTCTAGTTCGCTTTCGGTATAACGGAGTTGTGCCCGCTTCTCAATCTAGTAATCCCATAGTTGATATCAGCGGAGTACACTCTAATGTTAGTAACCATCAAGAAGATTACATAAAACTGAAGAATAACACCTCTGAGGCAATAGACGTTTCAGGCTGGTCAATACCAGAGATCCAATTCACCATCCCCGGAGGAGCTGCGCTAGCACCAGGTCAAGAGGCCTATATACCGCGTAAAGATGCCATTTTCAAGCTAAACCATACTGGTTACTATGTTCTAGGGCAATTTAAACAAGATTTACCTACGCTAGGTGAAGTTACGCTTGAAAGAGCCGATAGCACGGTTTCTGATACGCAGGATCTCACGATATGATAAAATATAAGCATAATCATTCAATGAGGTATATGAGAATAAAAAAGAAACTATATGTAGGCTTCGCTCTAGCTGTGATACTAGCACTAGGTTTTACTCTGAAGCCAAAAGTAACGTATGCCGTACCAGCTACGTTTACTGTTAACAGCACTGCCGACACTGGTGATGCTAATGGCGGAGACGGCATCTGCGAAACCTCAACTCCCGGTGAGTGTACTCTCCGTGCGGCTATCGAGCAGGCTAACAGCAACGGAAACCCATCAGACCAAGATGTGATTGCTTTTAGCATAGCCGGAACTGGTTTGCACACTATTCACCAAACTGGTGTCTATTACTTTATAGATCAAGCAGTTAAGATAGATGGCCTCACTCAACCCGGCTCCTCTGGCAATACTGCGGCTTGGCCAGCGCCACTTAATGGAACACTGAACATACAGATTGACAGCTCCAGCGCCCAGACAAATGGATTGGCTGCCTTCTTGGTCGGTAGTGATAATGTTAGTATTAATGGTTTAGTAGTCGGTGGTTCGCCCTCCGGAGAGTTTATAGTTGATGGTGGTGCGCTTGGCACGAATTTTACAGGTAACTATATTGGGCTAGATTCAAGTGGACTCGTGGCAGACTATTCAGCAGCAACAGCAATACTTGGATATGGTGCCAATAACATAACTATAGGTGGTTCAAGTCCATCCGAGAGAAATGTAATAGTTGGTAATGAAAAACTCGTAGCTCTGTATGAGGGTTCCGATAACACCACCATAAGAGGGAACTACTTTGGTGTTGCAGCTGACGGCGTAACTGGTATGCTGTCAACGCCGGGAATGAATACAGCTAGTGTTGAAATAAATGGTGATAACGCCAAAATCGGCGGTACCATAGCCGGTCAAGGGAATACTTTTTCAGGTAATCAAGGAGAGGTTTCTTTATCGATCTCCGCAACTAACAGTTCAGTCTTGGGTAACTTTATATCAGGCAGTTTTGCGGGACTTAATATCGGTGATTCAAGTAACCTTAATATCGGTGATGGTACTAGTGCAGGCAGAAACGTTGTCTCCGGGAACGACCTACCAAACGGTTTCGGAGGTAGTGGTGGCTATGGTTCGGGCATCTTAGTGAATTCTAGTACGGGCCCAGTATCAATTAAGGGTAATTACGTTGGAGTATCAGAGGATGGTTCTACGCCTTTCGGAAACGGTGCTCGAGGTATAACAGTACAAAGTAATACTCAAAACGTCATCATAGGTGGTACTAGTCCTGGCGAAGAGAATGTAATTGCCAACAACGGCCTTGACGGGGTAAGAGTTAGTGATTCTGCTCACGCGGCAATATTAGGTAACTCTATATATAACAATGGTGGGCTAGGTATTAATCTTGTAGGTGCTGATGATGAACCAGACGTTCCTACTCCAACTCCAAATGACTCCCTAGATACAGACACTGGGCCCAATGACTTACTCAATAAGCCTACATTACTACCTCCAGTAGTCTCGGGTTCTGACACAGATGTATCTTACCGGCTCGACGTGCCGGCTGGAGACTACAGAGTAGAATTCTTCGCTAACACAGCATACGACCCATCTGGCTCCGGGGAGGGTGAAACATATCTTACCTCAGACACAGTAACGAGTTTGGGGGCCGGACCGCAGTTATTCAACCTTACGATACCTGGTAACACGCATGCCAATATATCTGCTACTGTCACTAAAATCGATGTCTCCTCTGACTCTGGGTATAGCATAACCAGCGAATTTAGCGCTATTCCGTCTACGGATATAGATACTGCAGTTACAAAGACCGTCGTTGATCAGAATACTATCCCTCGTGATGGCACTATTCAGTACCAAGTGACGTTCACTAATAACGGGATGGATTCACTTGATCTTAGCCAGTATGTCGTCGATAGTGGAGACCCGCTCAACACAGCC
>Ga0209023_10003501_pt1 | contig 18711 bp, 14 predicted proteins | sample LakOneMetagenome_FD_187468 | JGI IMG/M metagenome (GOLD analysis project Ga0209023, IMG submission 187468) | Freshwater and sediment microbial communities from Lake Erie, Canada (SPAdes) (version 2) | ecosystem: Environmental > Aquatic > Freshwater > Lentic | place: Lake Erie, Canada...
GGGCGCCGAGATCGAGCGGGAACATGAAGCCGTGTTCGCCGACGCGCTCCTGCAGCCGCTGCAGCGGCACGCCGGTCTGCGTCACGACGACCCCGCCGCCGGTATCCACTTCCTCGATCGCGTTCATGCGCTCCATCGACAGCACGATCTCGCCGGTCTGCGGCATCGTGGCGCGCACCAGCCCGGTCATGCCGCCCTGGGTCGTGACTGGCACGCGGGCGCGATGGCAGATCCTGAGGAACTGCGAGACATCCTCGGTCGTCCGCGGCCGCATCACTGCCAGCGGCGGGGGCACGGGAATGCCGGCCATATCCGTATGATAGCGGGCATCGATATCCGACCCGGCCAATACCGTCGTCGGGTCGAAGGCGGCGCGGAGCTCGTCGAGGACGGGCGTTGTCATCTCGTCACGCCGCTTTGGCCTTGGCATCCTGGATTGCGCGCCAGACCCGTTCCGGCGTCAGCGGCATGTTGATATCCGTGATGCCGTATTCCGACAGCGCGTCGATCACCGCGTTGACGATGCAGACCAGGCTGCCGGCGCAGCCGGCTTCGCCGCAGCCCTTGGTGCCGAGCGGATTGGTCTTGGCGGGCGAGGGATGGTCGCCGACTTCCATCGGGGGAATGTCCTCGGCGCGGGGCATCGCATAGTCCATGAACGAGCCGGTGATCGGCTGGCCGCTCTCGTCGTAGCTGATTTCCTCCATCAGCGCCTGGCCGATGCCTTGCGCGACGCCGCCATGCAACTGGCCGGCGACGATCATCGGATTGACCACGGTACCGAAATCGTTGACCGCGAAATAGCGCACGATCCTGACGATGCCGGTTTCGGGATCGATCTCGACCTCGGCGACGTGGCAACCGTTCGGGAAGGTCGACACCGTGTCCTTGGTGGCATGGTCGACGTCGAGCGACGACGGCGTGCCTTCCGGCATCTTGCTGTCGCGCAGCCGTTGCGCCAGTTCCATGATGCCGATCGAACGGTCGGTGCCGGCAATGGTGAAACGACCGCCGGCGAATTCGATGTCGCCTTCGGAAGCCTCCAGCAGGTGGGCGGCGGCCTTCTTGCCTTTTTCGACCACCAGCGCCGAGGATTCGACGATCGCCTGACCGGTGGCCGTGATCGAGCGCGAGCCGCCGGTGCCGTTGCCGAAGCGCACGAGGTCGCTGTCGCCCTGTTCGAGCGTGATCTTCTCAAAAGGCACGCCGAGCTGCGCCGACAGCACCTGCGCGAACGGGGTGGCGTGGCCTTGGCCGTAATCCAGTGTGCCGGTGGTCAGCTTCACCGAACCGTCCGGCTGGAACGTGATCTTGCCGAGTTCGCCGCTCGGCGGCGCGGTGACTTCGAGGTAGGAGCCGACGGCGATGCCGCGCAGCTTGCCGGCCTTCTTGCTTTCCTTCTTCCGCTTGGCAAAATTGGCGTGGTCGGAAATCTCCAGCGCCTTGTTGAACACACCGGCGAAGTCGCCGCTGTCATAGGTGACGCCAGAGGCGGCCGCGAACGGCAGTTGCGCCGGCTTGATGAAGTTGCGCTTGCGCAAGGTGAGGCGGTTGATGCCCATCTCGTCGGCGGCGCGGTCGATCAGCCGTTCCATGTAGTAGTTGGCCTCGGGCCGGCCGGCGCCGCGATAGGCGCCCATCAGCGTGGTGTTGGTCAGCACCGTCTTGATGTCGACGCCGAGCAGCGGCGTGCGGTAGACGCTGGCGAGATTCTTGCCGGTGTTGAGCGACAGCGGGCCGGGCGCGACACCGGTGATGTAGGCGCCGAGATTGCCGTAACCCGAGAGGCGCACCGCGAGGAACTTGCCTTCGGCATCGAGCGCGAGTTCGGCGTGAATGAGTTGCGCACGGCCCTGGCTGTCGGACAGGAAGCTGGTCGAGCGCTCGTCGGTCCATTTCACCGGACGGCCCAATGCGCGGGCGGCGTGCGCTATGCAGGTATATTCCGGGTAGTGCATGTTCTTCATGCCGAAGGAGCCGCCGACATTGGCGGTGAGAATCCGAACCTTGTCGGTCGGCACGTTCAGGATTTTGGCAAAGCCGGCCTTGTTGCCGGAAACGCCCTGGGTCGGCACCTGGACCGTGAAGCGTTCGGTCGCCTTGTCGTAGGCGGCGAGCGCGACGCGTGGCTCCATCGACACCACGGCGACGCGGGTGTTGACGATGTCGAGCTTGGTCACGTGCGCGGCGCTAGCAAATGCCGCATCGATCTTGGCGGCGTCGCCATAGTGATAGTCGAGGGCGACGTTGTTGGGGATGTGGTCGTAAAGCTGCGGTGCGCCGGGCTTGGCGGCATCAGCGGCGTTGACGACGGCGGGCAGCGGCTCGATGTCGAGTTCGACGGCTTCGGCAGCATCGCGCGCCTGCGCCAGCGTCTCGGCGACGACAAAGGCCACGGGATCGCCGACGAACCGCACCTTGTCGGTGGGCAGCGCCATCCGGTTGGTCTGGAGCAGCGGCGAGCCGTCACGGCTCTTCAGCGGCAGGCCGCAGGTGAAGGGGTTGTAGCCGGCGGCCGCGAGGTCCTTGCCGGTCCAGACGCCGAGCACGCCAGGCATGGTCTTGGCGGTTGCGGTGTCGATGCCCTTGATGATGCCGTGGGCGTGGCTGGAGCGGACCATCCAGCAATAGGCTTGGCCGGGCAGGGCGAAATCGTCGGTGTATTTGCCCTTGCCGCGGACCAGCGTGTCGTCTTCCTTACGGCGCACAGGCTGACCCACGCCGTATTTTTGCAGTGCAATAGCGTTTTCGAGGGACGACGGCGACGTTTGATCTTGCATCGGAAAATACCTGAAATGCCTGGATTCCCGCTGAATTAGCGGAGTCCCGCTCAAATAACGCACCGCGCCCCATGCGACAACGCCTGATTGGGCATAGTCCTATGTGATGGCTTGTTGCTTACCCCCTTGGCGCTGCTAAAGTTTCCGTGAACGGTAATTCTTCGGCGGCCGGCCAAACGGCCGTGGAAAGACAATCTTGATGGACGAGGATACGCGGCTTCGCGAAGGCCCTTCGGCCCGAAGCGCGTCAGGGTCGGCTGCGGCGGGCGTCGAAAACGGCGTTTACGCCGCGCTCGACCTTGGCACCAACAACTGTCGGCTCCTGATCGCCAGTCCGGTGGGCGATGGCTTTCGCGTGGTCGACTCGTTCTCGCGCATCATCCGGCTCGGCGAGGGCATCGCCGCGACCGGTTCCATCAGTGAAGCGGCGATCGATCGCGCCATCGCGGCCCTCTCCATCTGCAGCGACAAGATCCGCTATCGCAAGGCCAAGCGCCTGCGGCTGATCGCCACTGAAGCCTGCCGTGCCGCCGATAACGCCGAGAGTTTCCGGGCCAGGGTCGCCAGCGAGACCGGCATCCGGCTCGAAGTGATCGACCGCGAGACCGAGGCGACGCTGGCGGTAATCGGTTGTTCGCCGCTGCTCGATCCCAAGGGACGCGGCGCCATCCTGTTCGATATCGGCGGCGGCTCGACCGAACTGGTGCGGATCGAGCGCGATCCGGAAGCGGTGAACGCGCCGCCCCGGATCAAGGCATGGATGTCGATCCCGCTCGGCGTCGTCACATTGGCTGAGCACTTTGGCGGCAGGGACGTGACGACGGAGACCTACGCGCAGATGGTGGCGCAGGTGGCGCAGTATGTTGCGCCGTTTGCCGCCGAACACGCCCGCGATCTCCGCGACATGCACATGCTGGGCACTTCGGGCACGGTGACGACGCTCGCCGGCGTCCATCTCAACCTGCAACGCTACGATCGGCGGCGGATCGACGGCGTCTGGATGAACAATTCGGACGTCACTCATGTCATCACGCGCTTGCTCGGCATGAGCTACCAGGAGCGTGCCAACAACAATTGTATCAGTGTCGAACGCGCCGATCTGGTGCTGGCCGGCTGCGCCATTCTCGACGCCATCCGCGACGCCTTCCCGATGCCGCGTCTTCGTGTCGCCGACCGCGGCCTGCGCGAGGGCATGCTGGTCGAGATGATGCGCGAGGACGGCGCGCTCAGGGCTTGTTGACGTCATTCCGGGGCGCCGCGCAGCGGCGAACTATGGTGCGCAATTGCGCACCTGGGAATCTCGAGATTCCGGGTCTGCGCCTTGCGGCGCATCCCGGAATGACGCTAAGGACCAATATGGCAAAAGACACCACCGGACGGCTGCACGTCACGGTCAAGAGCGGCGGCAAGCGCAAGCTGTCGTCGAAGCTTTGGCTGGAACGCCAGCTCAACGACCCCTACGTGGCGCAAGCCAAGAAGGACGGCTGGCGTTCGCGCGCGGCCTACAAGCTGATCGAGATCGACGACAAGTATCACTTTTTGAAGCAGGGCATTTCGGTGGTTGACCTCGGCGCAGCGCCCGGCGGCTGGAGCCAGGTCGCGGCCAAGCGCATCGGCCGGGCCAACGGCAAAGGCAAGATCGTCGCGATCGACCTGCTGGAAATGCCTGAAGTACCCGGCGTCGAGTTCGCGCAGCTCGACTTTCTCGCCGACGATGCGCCGGAAAAACTGATCGCGATGATGGGCACCCGCGCCGACGTAGTCATGTCGGATATGGCGGCGAACACCACCGGCCACCGCAAGACCGATCAGCTCCGCATCATCGGCCTGGTCGAGAGCGCGGCAGCCTTTGCTTGCGACGTGCTCAATCCCGGCGGAACGTTTTTGGCCAAAGTGTTCCAGAGCGGGGCCGAAGGCGAGCTGCTGGCGCAGTTGAAGCGCGATTTCGCCACCGTCCGTCACGTCAAGCCGGCGTCGAGCCGGGCGGATTCGTCCGAGCGTTATGTGCTGGCGACGGGGTTCAGGGCCGCGAAGAAGTAACGTCGCGAAAAATGGGGTGAGGAGGCAAGCGCGGTCACACCGGCAGCACCCGTCACCGGAAGCTTACTCTCTCCGTGAAGGTAGAGAGCCGTCACGACAGCGTGACCGCTTCAAAAAGCTAACGCGCATCGCACGATATGTCAGCAAGATTTGGCCTTCAGACTGTGCGCCCTGCCAAAATTTGTCCATTGCATCTGGTCCGCGGGCAGCGAAAGCGCTGATTCCTTTTTATCCCAGCCGTTGATCTCGCGCGCTCTGGGTTTCCTCGCTGGCTGTCTTTATCGCAGCATTGGCCGCGCCCTTGTGGCTCGAAATTTCGAGCACTTGCCGGCCGGAAATCTCGTGGCCTGCATCGTCGGGCATCTGCCAGAAGAACCAGGCCGACGCCGCTGAAATGATCGTGACCACGATGAAGGCCGGCGCGAACACGTCGGCCGACAATTCGGTCGCGTGACGGAGCGCGAGGGTCGTTTCCACCGAAAACGCACCGACGGCTACACCTGCCGAGATCGCCAGTTGCTGGTTGACGCTGACTAGCGTCGTGGCGCGGCTCATTTGCGCCGGTTCGATCTCGGCATAGGCGACGGTGTTGATCGCGGTGAATTGCAGCGAGCGGAAGAAGCCGCCGACCACCAGGATGATGAAGATCAGCATCAGCGGGGTCGTGATGGTGAACAGCGCGCAGGCCGCGAGGAAGACCGAGCTGACGAGGGCGTTCACCGTCATCATGTTGCGGAAGCCGAAAGTGCGGATGATCCGCGCAGCCAGCGTCTTCATGCCCATGGCCCCGACCGCGGAGGCAAACGTGACCAGGCCCGACTGGAACGGCGACAGGCCGAAGCCGACCTGCATCAGCAGCGGCAGCAGGAACGGCAGTGCGCCAATGCCGAGCCGGAACAGGAAGCCGCCGATAATGGCGGCGCGCATCGTCGACAGCCGCAGCAGCGAAAAATCCAGCACCGGCGATCCCGTCCGCCGTGCGTGCATGACGTAAAGCGTCATCGAGATCGAGCCGACGGCGACCAGGCCCGCGATGATCGGCCACGGCAACAAATTGAGGCCGGCGACGGAAAGACCGAAGGCGATCCCCGCGAGGCCGGTGCCGGCCAGCACCAGTCCGTAGAGGTCGAAGCGTTCCGGATCCTCGCTCTTGATCGGGTCGATGTATTTCAGCGCAAGAAAGATTCCGAGCAGGCCGATCGGAATGTTGATCAGGAAGATCCAGTGCCAGGAGAAATAGGTGGTGATGAAACCGCCAAGCGGCGGACCGATCACCGGTCCGATCAGCGCCGGCACCGTCACCCAGGTCATGGCATTGACGAGCGCGCTCTTGTCGATCGATCGCAACAGCACCAGCCGCCCGACCGGCGTCATCATCGCCCCGCCCATGCCCTGCAGGATGCGGGCGATCACGAAATGGGTGACCGATTGCGACAGCGCGCAGCCGATCGATCCCACCATGAACACCGCAATCGCGATTGCGAACACCATGCGCGCGCCGAAGCGGTCGGCGGTCCAGCCGCTGGCGGGAATGAATACGGCGAGCGACAGCAGATAGGACGTGATCGCGAGCTTGAGCGTCAGCGGACTGGTGCCGATATCGGCCGCGATTGCCGGCAGCGATGTCGCAATCACCGTCGAGTCCATGTTCTCCATGAACAGGGCAGTGGCGACGATCAGCGGGATCAGGCGTTGCTTGTCCATGGGGATTCGCAAAAGAGGTGGGTAAGGCGCTGTATCATCACCGTGTCGCGCAAGCCATTGCGGAACCGGGCATACCACCTAGATCCTGTACGATGCCTCTGCCGGAGATCGCGCCATGATCTATGTCCTCGCTGCCGTGTTGCCGCCGCTCGGCCTGCTCCTGAATGGGCAGCCGTTTTCGGCGATCTTCAACGTGATTCTGATCGTGTTTTGCCTGGTTTTCGGCCTGATTTTCCACGTCCTGCTGCTGGTGCCATCGGCGCATGCGCTGGTCGCCGTTCACATGAAGCGGGAGGATCGCCGGCATCGGGAAGTGGTGGAAGCCATCCGCCAGCACGGGCCACCGCCGGGGTGGCAGCGCTAAGGCACCGGAAAGGCTCGAAAAACAGGCTTTTCGCGAAAAGCCTGTGCATAGCTGGCAAACGCTTTGATTCGGCGAAGCGCCATGCTATCGACCACCGTCAACCCCCCTGATGGGCTTCGATTCGACGGCGATGCCGGTAGCATCGCCGAAGGCGGCGTTCATCCCAAGATATATCGCGGCGCAATGCCGCCGAAAGGAGTTGGCAAATGGCGCAGGGACTTCAGGCGATACGCGAAGCCTTTACGTTCGACGATGTGCTTCTGAAGCCCGGTCTCTCGGATATCCTGCCCTCGGAGGCCGATATCCGCTCGCATGTGACCCGCGCGATTCCGCTCAACATCCCGATCATCGCCTCGGCGATGGATACCGTCACTGAAGCCCGCATGGCGATCGCGATGGCGCAGGCCGGTGGCGTCGGCGTCATCCATCGCAACTTCGATGTCGACGGGCAGGCCGCCCAGGTTCGCCAGGTCAAGAAGTTCGAATCCGGCATGGTGGTCAATCCGCTGACCATCAGCCCCGATGCGATGCTGTCGGACGCGATGGCGCTGATGAACGACCACGGCTTCTCCGGCATTCCGGTGGTGACCGGCGGCTCCAAGGGCGTCCCCGGCAAGCTGGTCGGCATCCTCACCAACCGCGACGTGCGGTTTGCGACCGATCCGCGGCAGAAAATTTCCGAACTGATGACGCACGAAAATCTCGTTACCGTGCGCGAAGGTGTCAGCCAGGACGAAGCCAAGCGGATGCTGCATCAGCACCGCATCGAAAAGCTGCTGGTCGTCGACGACCAGTATCGCTGTGTCGGCCTGATCACCGTCAAGGACATGGAAAAGGCGGTCGCGCATCCGCTCGCCTGCAAGGACGCACAGGGCCGCCTGCGCGTCGCCGCCGCCACCACGGTCGGCGAGGGCGGCTACGAGCGCACCGAAAAACTGATCGATGCCGGCGTCGACCTGGTCGTGGTCGACACTGCCCACGGCCATTCCTCGCGGGTGCTGGAAGCGGTCAACCGCATCAAGCGTCTGTCGAACGCGGTGCAGGTGATCGCGGGCAATATTGCGACCAAAGATGGCGCACAGGCACTGATCGATGCGGGGGCGGATGCGATCAAGGTCGGCATCGGCCCGGGCTCGATCTGCACCACGCGCATCGTCGCCGGCGTCGGCGTTCCGCAGCTCACCGCGATCATGGACGCGGTGGAAGCCGCCAAGAAGGCCAAGGTGTCCGTTATCGCCGACGGTGGCATCAAATATTCCGGTGACCTCGCCAAGGCGCTCGCCGCCGGCGCCGATATCGCCATGGTCGGTTCGCTGCTCGCCGGTACCGACGAGACGCCCGGTGAAGTGTTCCTGTGGCAAGGCCGTTCCTACAAGGCCTATCGCGGCATGGGCTCGGTCGGCGCGATGGCGCGCGGCTCGGCCGATCGCTACTTCCAGCAGGACATCAAGGACACGCTGAAGCTGGTGCCCGAAGGCATCGAGGGCCAGGTGCCGTACAAGGGCCCGGTCGGCAACGTCATGCACCAGCTCGCCGGCGGACTTCGGGCGGCGATGGGCTATGTCGGCGCCCGCAACCTCGCCGAATTCCACGAGAAGGCCGAGTTCGTCCGCATCACCGGCGCCGGCCTGCGCGAAAGCCACGTCCACGACGTGACGATCACGCGCGAAAGCCCGAACTATCCGGGCGGGGTGTAATTCTCTCAACACGGTCATTCCGGGGCGCCCGAAGGGCGAACCCGGAATCTCGAGATTCCGGGTTCGATGCTTCGCATCGCCCCGGAATGACGACTTCAAATCAGGTCGTTGCTTCGCTACGCTCGCCGTGACGATAATGAACAACAATCAAGAAACCCGAGGAAAGCACTCATGTCCCAAGGCAAACGCATCGTTCTCGCCGCCCGCCCCAACGGCGAACCCAAACCCTCCGACTTCCGCCTAGAGGATTGCGCAGTGCCGACACCCGGCGCCGGTGAAGTCCTGCTGCGCACCATCTGGCTGTCGCTCGATCCCTATATGCGCGGGCGCATGAGCGACGGGCCGTCCTATGCGACGCCGGTGCCGCTCAACGGCGTGATGGAAGGCGGCACCGTCTCCGAAGTGATCGCGTCCAATAATCCCGGTTTTGCCAAGGGCGATGTCGTGCTGTCGCGCGCGGGATGGCAGACCCATGCGATCTCCGATGGCACGGGCCTGCGCAAGGTCGACCCGACCATCGCCCCGGTTTCGACCGCGGTCGGCGTGCTCGGGATGCCCGGCATGACGGCGTACACCGGTCTGCTCGACATCGGCCAGCCGAAGGCGGGCGAGACCGTCGTCGTCGCGGCGGCTTCCGGCGCCGTCGGCTCGGCGGTCGGCCAGATCGCCAAAATCAAGGGCGCACGCGCGGTCGGCATCGCCGGCGGCAAGGAAAAATGCGACTACGTCAAGAAGGAGTTCGGCTTCGACGAGTGTCTCGATCACCGCGATCCGAATTTGGCGGCGAAGTTGAAAGAAGCCTGCCCGAAGGGCATCGACGTCTACTTTGAAAACGTCGGCGGCGCGGTGTTCGAGGCGGTATTCCCCTTGCTCAACGCTTTCGCGCGCATTCCGGTCTGTGGCCTGATCTCCGAATACAACAATTTCGGCGAAACCAGTCCGAAATGGGCCGGCGCCATGATGCGCAGCGTGCTGGTCAAGCGCCTCACCATCCGCGGCTTCATCGTTTCCGATTTCGCCGCGCGCGGCGCTGACTTCCTGCGCGACATGTCGGGCTGGGTCCGTGAGGGCAAGGTCAAGCACAAGGAGTTCGTCACCGAAGGCCTCGACAGCGCGCCCGCCGCGTTCATAGGCCTGTTGAAGGGCGCGAACTTCGGCAAGCAGTTGGTGCGGATCGGGCCGGACAAGGCGTGAGCCGCAAGACGTCGATCCGCAAGACTTCGATTCACAAGACTTCGGTCGGCAAAACATCTCGGAGAAGATGAACCATGGCAGGCATTCTTGAAGGCAAGGTCGCGCTCGTCACCGGCGGCGCGTCGGGCATCGGTCAGGCGACCGCCGTCGTCATGGCGCGCGAGGGCGCCGTGGTCGCGGTCGCCGATCGCGCCGAAGCCGATGCGGCGGCGACGGTGGCGCTGATCAACGCCGCCGGCGGGCAGGCGATCGCGATCGGCGGCGACGTGACCCGTGAAGCGGACGCCGCCGCCATGGTGGCGCGCACGGTCGCGGCCTTCGGACGGATCGATTGCGCCTTCAACAATGCCGGCATCGCGCCGCGTGCCGTCGGTCCCGCGGGCCAGCGTATCCACGAACTGAGCCAGGAGTCGTTCGACCGGATGCTCGCAGTCAACCTGACCGGCGTGTTTCTCTGCCTCAAGCACGAAGTGAAGCAGATGCTGGCGCAGGGCAAGGGCGGCGCGATCGTGAACACCGCTTCGATCGCCGGCCTGGTCGGCCTCGCCACCTCGTCGCACTATGTCGCCTCCAAACACGGCGTGGTCGGACTGACCCGGAGCGCGGCGCTCGAATATGCGCTGGACGGCATTCGCGTGAACTGCGTCAATCCCGGCTACATCACCACGCCGATGACGAAAGAGACCGTGGCGGAGCGCGGCGACGAGATCCTTGCCAAAGTCCCGATGCGGCGGATGGGTGTGCCCAACGAAATCGCGGAGGCCGTGGCCTGGATGTGTTCCGACAAGGCGTCGTTCATGACCGGCGCAACCCATGCGATCGACGGCGGCTATTACGCGGCGTGAGGTGGTCTCGGGCAGGTTGGCGTGGGACGCCGGCCGATCTGCGGCGGCAGTTAGATTTAGCTCTCATCGCATGGTTTGACCGGGGCGATGTTGCTTTTCGCGGCCATCCGCGCGTAAGCTGGCCTTTTTCAGGATGGGCCAGATTGTGTCGATTGCCGACCGGGTAGCCGCACCTCCACACGTCAGCGTCGGCGATGTCCGGCAGGATATTTCCATGGCGATGCCGGTGACGGCCGCTGCGCCACGCTCTGCGAATGTGCGTGAGTTGCGGCTGGACTTGTTCCGCGGCCTCGCGCTGTGGCTGATCTTCGTCGATCACGTGTCGCCCGACCTGCTGAGCTGGTTCACGATCCGCAGCTACGGCTTCAGCGATGCCGCGGAGATCTTCATCTTCATCTCTGGCTACACGGCGGCCATGGTTTACGGCCGCGCGATGCTCAAATCCGGCTTCGTGATCGCGAGTGCGCGGATCCTGAAGCGGGTCTGGCAGATCTATGCGGCGCACATGCTGCTGTTCACGATCGTGGTGGCAGTGGTTGCCTACATCGCCGTCGTGCTGGATAAGCCGTTTTACGCCAAGGAAATGGAAATCGAGGCGTTCCTCGCGCAACCCGGTCATGCCATGATCCAGGGGCTGCTGCTGCGATATCGCCCGCTGAACATGGACGTGTTGCCGCTTTATACCGTGCTGATGTTCTTTCTTCCTGCGATCCTGGTGCTGATCCGGTGGCGCGCCGACGTCACGCTGGCGCTTTCGGTGGCGCTCTACGTATGTTCGTTGAAATTTGATTTTTACCTGACGGCCTATCCGAACGGCTACTGGGGCTTCAATCCCTTTGCATGGCAGATGCTGTTCGTGTTCGGCGCCTGGTGTTCGCTGGGCGGCGCCAAGCGAATCTCGTGGATACTGTCGTCGCCCGCGACGCTGTGGATTTCGTTCGCCTATCTGTTCGCAGCGTTCTGCGTCACGCTGACCTGGTACTTCCCGCAGCTCGGCTACCTGATGCCGCATTGGCTCGAGCGGTTGATCTATCCCATCAACAAGGCGGATCTCGACGTGCTGCGGTTCGCACACTTCCTGGCATTGGCGGTGATTGCCGTGCGCTTCGTCCCGGCCGGATGGCCCGGCCTCAAGTCGCCCTGGTTGCGGCCGATGATCCTGTGCGGGCAGTTTTCGCTGCAGATATTCTGCCTCGGGGTGTTCCTGGCGTTTGCAGGCTATTACGTGTTGACGGAAATGTCGGCGGGTCTCGGCCTGCACGCTCTCGTCGCGGCGCTGGGAATCCTGATCATGTGCGCGGTGGCAACGCTCTTTACCTGGTACAGGCGGGTCGCCGACAAGAGCGCCGATCCTCCGGGCTCGACCACCTCGTCAGGCTGAGAGCCGGATCCCGCGCAGGCGCCTAACGCGCCGCCGTTGCCACCGGCGGGGTCAGCGCCCGGCGGTCCTTGATGTAGGCGATGACGACGCCGAGCCGTTCGACGGTACCGATCACCTTGCCATCGAGGTCGCCGTCGCAATTCAACTGGGTCGGGGCGATGAAGAACTCGGACTGGTTCCACTCCTGCTTGAAGTCGAAGCGGAGTTGCGGAAGCGTGACATTTTTCTCGAACGGCAGGCGTTCGCCGCATACCGCGACCGAATAGACCTGCGCCGGCCAGTTCGCATCGACGGCGGCAGTGCGGCGGAGATAGGCTTCGAGCTGGTGCAGCGCCTCGGGCATGCTGCCAAACCAGTAGTCGAGGTCGTAACGCCGTGACGCTCCCTGAATGCCGCCCACGAGCTGATTGTAGAACAGGTTCTCGTAGGGATGCAGCCTGACCAGCGTCGCCGCGTCCCAGACGAGGCATGCAGCTATGGCTGCAAGGGCGCCGGAGACGGCTACGCGGCCGCGCACTGCTAGCGCCGTCAGGGCCGCGTCGAGGCCGATGCCGGCGAGCGCCGCCAGCACCGGAGTGACGAAAAGGAAATGGCGCAAACCGGTGAAGGCCGGGCCGTGATAGCTCACCTGGCAGGCGATCGGAAAAACAACGGTCAGCGACAGCAGGGCGATGTCTCTGCCCGGCAACGGCCTGCCGGCGGCAATGAAGCGGGGCAGGGCGAAAAGCAACGCCAGCGCCGCACCGAACAGCGTCAGCAGCGGCAGCCGGATCAGAATATAGATCGGTACATATAGCCGCGGCACGTTCGCCATTTCGTAGATCCGGCCGGCGAGAGCGGTGCGGATGCCATACTGAAACTCGGAGAAGGCGAACAGGCCGCGGATCGGGTTGAGCGGGTCCCGCGCCGCCCACGGCCATGCCAGGACCATGATGACATAAGCGAGCATCAGCGCCGGCAGCAGGCGCACCGATGAAGAGATGGCGAAGCGCCACGCCGCGCGGCTGGCCCACGGCCGGGGCAGGTACAGGGCGATCGCGAAGCCGGCATAGGCGACCAGCAGCAAGCCCAGAACCCTGATGCCGAGCGCGGCGCCCGCCAACAGCCCGAACGCCGCGACGTCGATGCCGCGGGGCGACGGCAGGCGGCGCGCAATACGGATCAGGAACAGCGTTGCGCCCATCATGGCGGCGGCGAATGGAATGTCCTTGGTGTGGTTGAACATGGTGCCGTACCAGGCGCCCGAAATGCTCAGGGTCATGGCGGCGATCAGCCCCGCGCGCGGGCCCGCGATCAGCCGTGCGGTCAGCGCGGTGGCGCCGATCCCGGCAATGCCGATCAGCGCACACAGGATATGGCGCAGGTCATAGGGGTCGAGCGGGATCAGGTGGCTGCAGCCGATCGCGATGATGTCGAACAGGCCGCCATAGAGATAGAGGTTCTGGAAGCTGAACAGGCTCAGATCCCTGAAGCCGCTGGCGTAATAGGCGATGATCAGTTCGCCGTAGTGGTGCTGCACGCCCTCATCGTTGGAGATTGCGTAGTCCTTGAAGGTGCTGAGCGCGAAAACGACCAGTACGGCGATGAGGACGACAGTGGCGATATCGCAGGCGTCATAACGCGCGATCAGCCGCATCGCCCTGCGCAAAGGCCGGGCTTCCTTCTCCATTCCGGCGATACGCATTCCGGTCAACTTGGTACCGATCCCCGGGCCAATCATCTCCCACCAATGCATGAATGCAGGGGTCGTCTCAATATACACTCATCGTGAGCCGGGCGTTTGACGATCATCAAACGTCGGACCGCCATGACGGCCTCTTTTAAGCCCCGGATAGTCCGGATTCACCAGGATTCGTCTTTGATTAACGTCCTTTTGACCAACGTCCTGGCCAGCAGCGCGGTTACTGGCTGGAAGTCAGGACTGCCCCCGGTTTGATCGCTGGCGGGGATGCCTCCGCCTCGTTCACATCGACGAACAGGTTCGGGATCCTGTGGGTCCGGTCCAGAGCCCACGCCAGCGCCGTCATGATGGCCATGCCGGCGACGCTGAGCACGATCTGCTTCCAGACTCCGCCCGGGTTTTGCACCAGGATGTAGTGCACGCCAAACGACAGGAATACGCCGAGACAAAAATTCGGCAGTGAATGCTGGCCGCACAGCACCAGCGGGCGCAGCCAGTTGGAGGTGAGGGGGGCCCAATCGCGCGGCATGAAGCGCGAGACCATGACGGCCAGCGCCAGGAAGTGCGTGAAACGCAACATGTCGAGATCGGTCTTGTCGATCGGGTAGATCAGCTTGATCATCCATTTCGGAATCAGCGATTCCAGGAACGGGCTGTGCCAGGTCATCACGATCAGTAGAGCGAACAGCATCCACGCGGCGGCGATCGCCAGCGTCACGCGGGAATGGATCAGGGGCCAGATTTTGGCCGCACCGCCGGTCCCGCACCATGCCGCGAACACGAACATCAATTGCCACGCGAACGGATTGAAGTACCAGTGCGTGCCGGGCGGGTACGACGCGAGATTCCAGTCGAACCAGCGTGCCAATATGTACACGACCACCGAGCCGGCCAGGGTCAGGTTCGGGCGGCGCACCATGGCCCACAGCATGAACGGGGCGGTCGCTACCAGCGCGATATAGAGCGGCAGCACGTCGAGGTCGACAGGCTTGTATCGCAGCGTGAGCGCCTGCCAAATCAGCTCGTCGGGATGGGCGAGGAAGTTGGCGACGTTGAACTCGTCCTTGTACATCGGATTGTCGAATTTCCGGGCCGCGCGGGCGATCTGCGCCGTGAACGCCAGGAACAGCAGAATGTGGGCGACGTACATCTGCCAGGCCCGCAGCAGGAGGCGCTTGGTGGCGGCCAGAAAATTGCCGGCCAGGATGATCGGGCCGTAGATGTAGCCGGCCAGATAGCCGGAAATGAAAACGAAGAATTCGGCGGCGTCGCTGAACCCGTAGTTGCGCAGCGTCAGCCAGGCGACGACATCGTCCGGAATGTGATCGAGGAAGATCATCCACAGTCCCAGCCCGCGGAAGAAGTCCAGCCGCAAGTCACGCTCCACGGCCTGCGAGACCGATATCTTGTTCTTGGCCATCCTGCCCGCCCGTTTGCCCCGAGTATCGCGCTATGGGTGCGCCGCAATACAACAATGTGAAAGCCGAAGCGTAACCAGTAAGCGCGCCAAATGAAAGTGCCGCATTTCGCGCGGCAAGGGCGGGATCGGGCGTAAGGCCGCGCGTTCTGGTAAAGCGGCCGGTCCGGCGCATCGTCCAGGTAGTGCCGAGCTAGGTTCGCGCGGCCTTCTTTAACACCTCGTCCATTCCGTAATCGGTCTGGCCGGGCGCCCGGACGTGGCGCACCTCGAAGCGATCGGGCGCAAAGCGATATTCGACCAGCCCGGTTTCCTTGACGCCGATGTCAGGCTGAATCCGCTCGGGAATGGTGAAGCCGGTCGATGGCGCCCAGACATGGCGGGTATGGCCGAACGTGACGTCGCGGCGCTGATGGATATGGCCTGACCCGATCAGCCGCAGGTCGACCTTGTCGAACATCCCGATCAGTTGCTGGCGCCGCGGTTGCGGCACGTAGCGGACCGCGGAAGCCTCCAGCTCGGGATCGGCGGGCGCGTCGAGAAACAGCGGCTTGTGGATGAACAGCGCCACCGGTCTGCCGTTGACGCGATCGAGTTCTGACGCGAGCCATTCGAACTGCCCGGCTTCGCTCGCAAGGCCGGTGTTCATGATCAGCGAGTTCAGGCCGATGAAGCACCAGCCGGCTTCCTCGAAGCACCAGCGGTCGTAGCCGATGACGCCGATGAAATCCTGTCGTAGCCGTTCGGTCGCAAGGTGCGTCGGCACCGGGCCGATCGCGGTCGGATTGTCGCCGATGTCGTGGTTGCCGGGCAAATGACGGCACGGAACCGGCAGCGCATCGTGCAGCGCCTTGGCAAAGAGGAGGTCGTCGGGGCTGGTCGGCGCGGAGTAGGCGAGATCGCCGGAGTTGATGACGAGGTCCGGCCGCGTCGCGTCGATATGTTCGCTGACGCGATGAAAATTGTCGGTCGGTTTTTGCAGGCGGCGCGCGAGGTGAGTATCGGAAATCTGGGTGACGCGAAATTCACGCATGCAACAATCCTTCTCGCCTCCCGCTATCGAAAATCTGAAATCGCAACGATGACGAAATTGAAAATCTGCAATGTCACATCATAGCCGTTGGCCGGCTTCGGCGAAAGCGTGTGGCGCTGGTATACCGCGAATGGTCCGCCGCGCTATTTCGGTGGAATATAACCGATTTGTCGGTGATGACGGCAGCTACTACCGGTGATTGCAGCTCAGCCGAGCGTCCGCTGCCAGAACGCCAGCATGTCGTCCCTGAACAGCTCGGCCTCGCCGGCGTGGCTGCCGATCTTCGCGCCCTTGCGGCCGTAACCGGCCTTCAGCGCATAGACCATCAGGTCGCGGTCGGTGAGCGCGCGGTCGCCGCCATCCCGCAGCGGATGGATGAAGGCTCCGTCGTCGGCGAGGTACACGGTCGGCGCGGCCGGAGAAACCGAGGCTTCCGCGACGTCGGCGATTTCGGTGCCGCGGTCGAAACTGTGATGCGCGCCGCCGATCAGCCGCATCGCGGCATGACCTCCTGCGAGACGGATCGCCTGGCAATGGCCCTGTACCTGCATCGGCGAACACCATTCGTCGGCGTCGCCCATCACCACGCGAATGTCGGTTTCACCGACGCGCGGGTCGAGGAACTGGTGCCCGCTCCAGGGATAGGCGGCGAGCACCGCTTTCAATCCGGCGCCTTCACCCAGCACCGGATCGGCGAAGCGTCGCGTGGCAGCGGTCATGACCGCCGATCCGCCGCGGCTGTGGCCCTGTGCTCCGATCCTGCCGGCATCGATCTGCGGATGCTGCGCAAGCACCTTCCACGCCGCCAACACGTCATAAGCGCTGGCCGCGAACGAAAACTGGGTCTGGTTGGCCACGGTCGAGGTGACATCGCGCGCGCCAAAGCTGTCGAGCACGAACGCGGCAAAGCCGTCGCCGACGAGCGTCTCGGCGTGGGCGAGATGCGACGGCGCGACGCCGAGGCTGCCCGGCACCACCATGACCAGCGGGAACTTGCCGCTGCGTTGGCGCGCGTCGGTGGAAGGCAGGAACAGCTTGCCGTCGACGGTCAGTTTGGGCAGGCCGGTGGCGTTGCTGACAACGTCGAAATAGTTGAGCGGATTGGCCGAGGGGATGTCGAGGTTTTGGCCCTTGCCGCCGTGCGTGAAAACAATTTCGGAATCGCGAAAGCGCACGGCATATCTCCCGGCATGGCAGCCGCTTGCACGCGGCTGTTCGTTTGTCAGGATAGCTTGCTACGGGCGGCGTCCGGCGTCCAGCCGCGCCTTTAGAGTATGCGGTAGCGGATCGAGAAGGCGTCGTGCGACGGCAGCGGGGCGGTGTTGCCCTTGGCCTGCATCCTGGCCTGAACGACGCCATCGGAAAGGTGCCACGGGCTGAACTGCTGCGAGCGTGTCGGGCTCTCCGGCAGCCGCAGGCGGAACCGCAACTGGCCCTGGCCGGGCAGGTCGAGCAATACCAGGCGGTCGGTGGTGCGGTAGTCGAGCGTCACCGTGCCCTTGAGAATGCTGCGGCCGTCCTCGGTCGCGATCAGCGCATGGTCGACATCGGCCAGTTTCTGGTTGCGGTCGGTCAGCAGTTCGACCTGGGTGTCGGTAACCTCCGACAGCGCGGTCCGCGGCAGCCGGATTTCGAACTCGACCGCGGGCTTGGCCGGGTTGATGCCGAGATAGGCCAGCGCGGCGTGGCGCATGTCCGAGATCACGAAGGCGAGCAATACCAGCGCGGCGGAGAAGGCAAGGCCATGCTTGAAGATATCGCGCCGGCTGCGATAGCCGGTGCGGAAATAGATCGAGAGCACGATCGCAACCGCCAGCGCCGTGGCGATGCCGGCCAGCGCGGACATGATGATGCCGAGCCCGCCATCCGGGCCGTCGTCGAACAGGCCGGTGCTGGCGCCGACCATCTTCAGGAACGACGCCACGGAATCGCCGGGCAGATCGGCGACACGGGCCGCATGGGCCAGAATAGGTGAAGTGATGTTCATCGTGCCATCTCGCGGGAGCCTTGTGGGCAGAAGCGTTGGGGCCGGGAACCGGCAAATCTCTCGATATTTGGTCACTTCAGCCGGGATTGCGGTTCATCCTCCCGACCGGGACCCATTTGTCAGCGGGCGGCCCGACCGCTAAGAGCTTGGGCTGGCGCGGCCTTGAGGGGGAGATTGTGATGTCGGTTCAAATGGTTTTGCTGCCGGTGTTCGTTCTGGTCGGGCTTGCCTTCTTCCTGCTGCTGTTCATGGTGACCGTTCGCACCGGGGCGGTGAAACGGCGCGAAACCAGCCTCAAGGACATCGCGCTCGGCCAGCCCGCCTATCCCGCGCGGGTGAAGCAAGTCGGCGATTGCTTCTCCAACCAGTTCGAAGTACCGGTCCTGTTCTACTTCCTGATCGCGCTGGCGCTGCCGCTGCGGCATGCCGACCTCGTCATCGTGCTGTTGTCCTGGGTGTTCGTGGTGACGCGTTTTGTCCACGCCGGGATATTCGTTACTTCCAACAACATTCAGCAGCGCAGCCTGGCGTGGTTTGCCGGCGTGCTGGTGCTGCTGGCGATGTGGATCTACTTCGCACTCAAGATAC